>Ga0213859_10001402_pt1 | contig 10723 bp, 12 predicted proteins | sample PICome_2_FD_160133 | JGI IMG/M metagenome (GOLD analysis project Ga0213859, IMG submission 160133) | Coastal seawater microbial communities near Pivers Island, North Carolina, United States - PICO304 | ecosystem: Environmental > Aquatic > Marine > Coastal | place: USA: North Carolina... | reverse complement strand
CACCCAATCCGGCGATTAATAGTATTTCTCTCATAGTATAGTAGATGGTGTGTTGTTGTTTTACAAGTCTATCTTACCACATATCTGGGGTATTGTAAACCTCTTTTTGCATTAAAACCGAGCTTTTTTCAGTTCTTTTTCCACAAAAAAGGCCGGATCCCGAAGGACCCGACCGAGATTGTTAAGATAGGTTTAGATTAGCAACCGGGACGATTAGGACGGCAGTCGCCCTGATTCTGGTTCTGGTTCTGGTTTTGATTCTGGTTCACGTTGATGTTGATGTTTCCACCACCACCGTGGCCACCGCCATTACCACCGCCAGAGGAGGTAGAAGTAGCAGATCCGCCAGCACCGCCAGCACCGCCGTGAGCAGTAGCGTTTCCGCCTTGACCGCCGTGAGCAGTTGCAGAACCACCGTGGCCAACGCCACCAGCTCCGCCGTTACCTCCACGACCACCAGCTCCGCCTTGACCGCCGGCACCACCTGCACCGCCGTTAGCAGTGTTGGAGTTGCTGTTAGTAGCAGAACCGCCAGTAGCGACACCGCCAGTAGCAGTGTTGGAGTTGGTGTTAGTAGCAGAACCGCCAGTAGCATTACCTCCACGACCACCAGTAGCATTACCGCCAGCAGAACTGGATGCAGCGTCTGCAACTGAGGAAACCGCGTTGTTGATGATGGTGTCAGATCCGAAAGCATCTTTCATAATGAATGCCTCAGCAACACCACCGACTGCTGCAACAACAGTGTGTCCGATCCCAGGACCACTTGCAGTAGCAACGATAGTTGAGCGGGAAGGAGCGCAAGAAGCGACAACCTTACCGCTGCTGTCAACACGGCGTCCACCGGTGTGCTCAACCAAAGCGGTAATGTTAGGACCATCAAAAGTCCGTGCATTAACGCGGTAGTAATCAACATCACCGACAGTTCCGATGTTTTTAACGCTCTTACAGGAAACTCCCATAGTAGCGACCGACATGATCATCGCCGTAGCGATGAATTTCTTGTTTCTTTTCATATAGATTAGTGAGGGGATATTATACCATATCATGATATAAATGTAAACCCCAAAATGATAAAAGTTTCAATTATTACCAAATAACTCTCCATTGAAGAGTTCCGTGCTCGTCTCGCCGAAGACCTTGGATCTCCTCTTTCTTTTTGTTTAAAACCGCGTAGGCCTCCTCTAAAGACTCGCAGGTTTCTTCGGTGATCCATTTATGATGGAACGGATGCATGTATTGAACTAGGAATTTTTCTTTCATCCTATTTTTCAGATTCTAGTAATTTAATTGTCTTGTCGCATCTCTCAGAAATGGTTTTTATGCCGTCTCGAAGTAGTGTGCGTTGAAGATATATATCGTGGTCGGGATCGTTGATGCTTTTCAAAAGCTTTTCAAGATCGTGCCTTAGAATCTTAAGGTGAACAATTGTGTGTGAGGATTCCATTATCGATTGTATTGAAGGGACATGTCATGGTCAATAGCAATGCCTGCTTTTTCCATTCTAACAAGGGAGATCAAAACGTCTTGCTCCCACTGCTCGAACCACGTCCAGAATCTCTTGAAAAAAGCTTCAAGCTCCTCGTCCGATTTTTTGGACAACGAGTCAAGAATGGATCTGTGAATGTTCCACACCTGACCATCCTTGGATGTGATGTTAATTGTGTTAGTCATTGGTCTTTAAAAAGTTTTTAATCGCATTTGCTAAGATAGCTAGGTAAATGGCTTCTTGCACCCGCCCAAGGAAGCATATCCAAAGCGATGCCGCCAGAACAAAAATAACTCCGACATTATAGATTTCGTATTTCATTTTAAACTATTTCTTAATTCGACTAGTTTTTCCCTAATGTCGCGATCGCAAGGCAATTCTCTATTGATCCTTTTGGTAAGCCAATCTTTTAAAGATATTCCTTCTACTTGGGTCATTGGTAGTTATTTAGTAAGAATGTAATTATTCAAAATAACGAATTATGTGACAAACAAGTTCAACCTCCTTTTCACTCCAAAAACCAACAGAAGTAATTGGAGCCGTTTTTTCCTCATACCCCTGGTTGTCAACAATGGTAATCGAAACCGGGGTGTTTTCCCCGGCCTCCGAATCAGCAGCGAAAAGATCAAGGGCTTCTTTGAGTTCTTTAATAGTCATAATATAGTTGTTCCTTACAGATATATTCTACCACACTTTAGGATAAATGTAAACAGGAAAATGCTAAAAAAATGCATTTTTTTCACTTTTTTTCACATTTTTTCGGATTTGTATCCAATTTGGCACATTTGTATCCATTTTGGCAGATCGAAATGGGAAATCCGCCAAATCTGGAAAATTTCACAGCTGAGAGAGGTTTTCCCTAATGTCGCGATCGCAAGGCAATTCTCTATTGATCCTTTTGGTAAGCCAATCTTTTAAAGATATTCCTTCTACTTGGGTCATTGGTAGTTAAGGACGTTGTAGATTTCGTATTTCATGGAGAAGGATCGATTGAGGGTCTTTGTGGTTTCCTTGCGACGTGAAGGAGAAGAAGGATTGAAAGGTAAATTGCTGGGAGCCAAAAGCCCCCCGAAATCATCCAGGCCCAAACAATCAGCCACGCGAACTCAAATCTAAAGGGAAAGTCCATTATCGCACGTTTGTTAAATCGGAGTCAGCAACCGCACATTTGTAAAGCATGTCGTGAGGAAGGAGAAGCTCGTTAATAGTCTTGCTTTCGTATCTCTTAGCCTGGTCGGCATTGAATTCGCCGTAGAAGCTCTTAACCCATTCCATCAGCGTCGAGCAAATGGTAAGAAGGGTATCGTTTCTGGTGCCGATCTCAGAAAAGGATCTTGCATCGAGAAAGACTTTTCTCATCTCATTGATCAGCTTCCACTCACAATTGCGAAGAATGGCCGTTGCTTCGTTAATTTCTTTTACTCCATCAAGCAGGCGCTTAAGTCGGAGAGGAGAGGTGATTCTATTAGTAGTTTTCATGATATAGTAAAGTGTGGGATTTCAAAGAAAAGAGAGGTTAGCCGAACTTGGAAGGCTTTGTTCCGGTGGCGTAAAGAACCTTGAAAAGGCGCTTGTGAACAGCATTTAGTGAGTTTTCAAGGTACTCTGCCTTGTCCTCGGTCGTATCCATTAGCTCGGCCATTCGAAGGACGTCCTTGATTTCGGGGAGGACCCAGCGGATTTGGTTTTGGAGGAATTGAACGTTTTCTGAGGTGGTGTTGTTGTCCATGGCCACATCTTACCATAATTATTAGGTTCCGTAAACCACTTTTTTGCATAAAAGTGCATTTTGTCCTAAAAAGACACAAAACCTGCTCAAATCGGCACAAAAGCCCTGCGCACAGAGGGTTTTTAAGGCCTTCGCGGGAGTGCCCGTATTAAGTTAGGCCAGGAATGCTCACCGTTTGGATGTCATTGGAGAGCATGGAAACCATGTCCAAAACCACTATGTTCTGGGTAGCTGACCAGGCCTGGTTGCGTATTTTAGCATAGGCATCGCCTGTTCCGTCGCCCATGAGCCACACCTGAGTTGCCTCAGAAGAGGTGGAGTTGTTCAGTGCCCATGTCCCAACAGATGTGGAATCGCTGTGGCGGAAGGAATTTCCAACCTTGTAATCGGTCATCCATTGAACAGGGTCACGAACAATAGCCGTGATCTCAGCATCCGTTGGAAGAGCCTGATTCCGAAGAAGTGTGGTGGTAACCATTGAGGCTACCTTTCCGTGGAAGTTTCTGTTGCTTCCTCGACCACCGATTGTTAAGTCACCTGTTACACTTCTGTCCATTCGCGCACCGGTGCTACCAGCGGACCAATTTGAGGAGGTTGAAAGATTGCTTCCGATCGCGCCCGTGGAGAGATCAACGTTGTAAATCCTGAAAACTGAAGCAAGGTTTGCCGCGCTTGCATTGTTACCGCTGAGACGTGTTCCGTCGTGCTCTATGTAAATACCCTGCCAGTTGCCCGAGCCGCTTGGAAGTAAACCGAGGTAGCACTCATTTAGCGCTCCGGATCTTCCCCATCCGAAGTAAAGCTGACGGGAACTAGTTACTCGAAGATAAATGTTATCATCCCCGGTTGAAGCTCCTTCACCCTGGTTCCAAATGTGTTGGTCGGAATTGTTGTTATCAGAGGAGAAAACACACGTTGTAGACCAAGGTCTTGCATTGGTGTCATTGGATGTGTAACCGCTCGAACCCGCAGAAGTCGTGGTGGAAAGTCCACCCATTCTCATTGGGATGTGGGCGTTAGCACTCGAAGCCTGTTTTGCTCGTTCTGATGAACCGGAGAAGTCAAGTGCCTTCGCCCAGTCAGTCGTTAATGTAGCGGCTGGAGCTGGAATAGAAATCTCAGAGAGGGCAGTCCAGTCAATGTCAGCAGCATCTGTCGTATCAGTGCCAGATAAGGCAAAACCCTGAACCATAACATCGATAGAAGTAATGCCATAACCTTGGGCGCCAGACTGTATTTTTGTCGTCGTGGCCCAGTCAGCGTAAGCGTCAGAGGTTGCATTGTTGGTACTGGTAAGAGCAACGCCGCCACGAACGTTATTACCGGTACTCGTAACTTCTAAAAACGCATTGTAGCTGGTCAGCCCGGCAACAGTTGTGTAGAGAGTACTACCTGCTGCTGTAGGGGATTCACCTTTATATACATACATCTGAATGCTGGTAGAAGAATACCTAATCATGGTAAAACGTATACCACCTTCAAATCCGGTATTGTAGTCACTGATAGTATTTGCCCAGCTTGTATCCTTCATACCAAAGCTCAATAAGGTATTGTCACCCATTGCATCAGCAACATCAGAAAGGAACGCACCCGACAGCACCAATCTTTCGCCTGTTCCAAGTTGTTCATCGATCGACAACCAACCATGATCACCAGCATCAAAGATGTTGTTGCCAGTCTGATTAGCAGCCGGACCTTCCTGTGTGATACCCGTTACTGGAACAACGTAGGTTGATCCGGAGATAGAGATTGGTCTCTGAGCTCCACTGTCGTAAGAGGAGGTAAATGAATTATAAAAGTACAGTTGAAGCGGGGGAGCGTCGCTTGGAACTGCAAACTCGATTCCTTTGTATCCCTCAGAGGTGTTTGGATTGCCGGTGGATGTTCCATCAAAGGTTGTTATACCTGTGTTGTAAACTGTTGTTCCGTCCGAAGCCAGGCGGAACTCGATAAAGTCTCCAGCCTCCATGCTCGGATGATAAATGAATCGGTAAGTTGTTCCAGCGTTAAGAGTGGTAACATCCGCAAAGGTAAACGCAGAGGGTGTGTGACCTCCTGGAACGTCGTCAAAGGCAGAAGCAGTTGGACTAACTGAAAAATCCCCAGTTCCGTTAGAGTTTTCTCCAACCAAAATGTCGTTAATGCCAAACGGTGTTCGAATGCTTGTGATGCCGGAGGTGGATAAGTTAACCTGAGCACCATTATCAATGGCAATAACAACGTCAAGGTCACCGCTTCCAGAGTAACTTGTTTCAGTTAAACTCCGGCTGAATGATCCACCTGCAGAAATAGCGGGTTCTGTGTTGATGTCACCAACGTTACATGCAATCACGTGAAGGTCTGTTCCGTCCCACTCCAAAGCGTAGTCGTAGTAAGCATCTGTAAGGGAGTTGATCGTAACACCATCTTGAGTTGTGGAGTCGGTTTTAAGATGTGATTGGTAAGAACCACTACTGGATGTGCCTTGAATTCGGAAGAAAGCATCAAAGTCATCCGGCCCAACGTCTCCCCATGTCGCGTCGGAACCAGGAACACCAATGAAAGCCATGTCGCTTTGTTCAATGGCGCTGTATGGTAACACGTTTGCTTCGATCCAACTTTGGGGAAAAATGTATCTGTGATTAACCTTGAGTCCTTCGCTTAACTGAACCGCAGCATCCTCGTCCGGAGCTTCACCCATTAGTGTTGGTGTTGCCATCTGACCCAAAAGAAGAGGATTCTCAAATCCTGTTGGAGGCTGTGTTGTGCCGTATGCACTGTTCTGAAGTGACCAGTTGCTGGGAATATAAACGTCGCTTTCAACCTGGTCATCAAAGCCAGCGACCGTGATTGTTTGATCGCCGCTGAATGTGGAAGAGGAGGTAAGCTTAAGAGCTCCGTTGTAGTAAAGACGGATGTAGCCATCGACATCGTATTCCAACTTAAATGTGCCACCAAGAAAATCTCCCGTGGAACCAACCTGTGAGGAGTTATCTGACCAACCGCGGAGGTTATACTTCCCTTCGTCAGACCCGATTCTATCATCAAAGGTTACAAATCGCAGGGCCCACATGAGTTGACCAGCGAAGTCGTATCCCTGGTCGCCAAGTGAGTTTGAACCAAGGCCGGTTACGGCTGTTTCACCGGTCCCGCTGAGAATACCAACAGTTGGAGGGATTGAACCCGAAGCATAACTAAAAGTAATTTCTTCGCCCTGCGCAAGCACCGTGTCAAACTGAAGCAGAGCGTCTTCATCAAGGATAATGCGGTTTGGCTGTACAAAGTTTCCTCCCAGCTCTGTCCATCCAGAAAGGTCCCCGAGCGAAGCGTTGTCGGTTATTGTGATGTCAAAAGTGCCTGTGCTTGTTCCGTATGAGTTTGTTCTCGTGACCGTAACAGTGCTTGTTTCATCCTCGGAAACATACGGTGTTGTACCCGTTACAAGAGAGCTTCCATCAAAAGAAAGACCCTGTGGTAATCCTGAAACCGTTGTCGTCCAAACCGCTCCGGCGGGAGTAACCTGGATGTTAACAGAGGTGTTTTCATTAAAGCTAAAATCTGATCCTGAGAACGCCGTTGGGGCATAATTGGAATCTGCCTCCGTTGCGATCACTGTGTATGTGATAGAAGCGGTGTTGGAAGGAGCAGAGGAAACGGCATGAAACGCATAATTGTCGGGCATGTACCAAGTTGTGTTGCTCGGATCATCGACAAATACGTGAGAATGCGAGTAGTAGCCGTCGGTGTTTTGGTCCACGTCGTTTACGTAAGACCCGCCGAAAATAGTGTTGGCCTGTTGTGATACGTAGTCTGCCTCTGCACGAGAGGAAAAGAGTGGGTAGTAAAAATCGCCATCAGGAGATTCGATGTAACGGTAATTCAAAGGCAAATCACTCGAAAGAGAGTATGTTCGGACCGTGCTAACATCCGCGGTGGCACCTTCTTTGTTGAGGTGAACGACCATCATGTACTCTTCGCCGTCTTCAATAGTTAAAGCGCTTCGAACGATTGTTTGCCATTCGTCGTCTTTAAGGTGCTCAATAACAAGTCTGCCGTCTTCATTGATCCCCGCTCGGAAAATGTCAGAGCGTTGCGGCCTTTGGTAAAAGCCGGTTTCAATAACCACGCCATAGTCGCTGTTTTCGTAAGCAGCGTTGGGTCCAAGACGAACCGCAAGGTCAAGTAAACCTCCCGATGTCGTGATTCCAGACAGTGTTGCTGAGGACGAGAACTTAGAGGTCTCAAGCAGGCCTATAATAGCCTTTCTTTGAAAATCCTCTGCGGTGTTGTCGATGTAAAAGTATTCACCAGGAGAATTGATTGGCACACTGGATGTGTAAAAACCGTCGTTGAATTGTGATCCCGTGTTTGCCTGCTTGGTAGCGGTTCCATCAAAAAGAAGAACATCACCAAAGGCATTGGTGTTGGGGATTTGTTGAATAAGGTTAAATGATGCGAAGGAGTCATCAGCTCCAGCACCAACGGGAGTAACGGTGAAAAATGAGTTGAGCGAGTTTACCAAAGAAGACAGTGGAATGTTCTGGCTTTGTCCTTCAATAGAAACGTTTTGTGTACGAATGGATTGATAAAGGTTCACACCCGTTGGAGTGTTTTCTGCAATAGAAATTGTTCCATCCGCCTCACCCACAGCCTTAATACCATTGACCGGAAATGAATCACCAAGGGAAGTAAGGATCGTTGTGAGCGAAGCGTCTCGGGTGAAGTTAACTTCGTCAGCTGCGGTGAATTCAGTCGCGCCACCTACCACGTTGGCCTTTTCTGTGATGTAATCAGCGCACTCTGTGGCGTCCGCAAACGAGTTACCGTCAGCGTCTTGGAAATCTGTGTAAGGAACCGCGAAGAATTCATAAATTGGATTCTCACTGTCTGTTGTTCGGATGTCATTGATAACGTTAACTCGTGTGTTGTCGTCATCATTAACTTCTCCACTTAAACAAGCGTTCCAATAAGCGGGTTGAGAAGAACCTACAAAGGTAACACAGTTACCGTTATTATTACGAAGGATTCGAATAGCCATAAAATTATCTTCCTATTGTAAAGAGTGTTGTTAGTGGTTGAACAAATACAGGTTGGTCAGCACGAATTGCAGGCAGTGCCCGCGCCTTTATGTCCTCGTCGGAAGCAAGGTATGCCGTGATGATTGGTCGGTTTAGAAATGTTTTTCCCGTTGTACCCGATCCGTAGAAAAGAGGTTCTCCGGTTAATGTAAAGGTAAACGTTGAATTGTATGACCCGTCCCGGTTTTGCCAAATAAGACCTATCTCAACAGTGGTGTTTGCAAATTGCGGTGTTAGATTAAAGTCAAATCGAAACTGGCAAAAGTCACCCACCTCGCACTCGCTCATGTCGTATGAACCAGTTGCAGCGTTGTACTGAAGATCACCTGAGGTAGAAGCGGCATTGTATCCTGCACCTCCGTTTGGCTGGGTGATTACGTTGTCCGTAAAGTTAAACATGTTGCTAACCCCAGCAGGCATGTAAGATCCCGAAAATAAACCTGTTCCCTGATAAGCATCCGGGTAAGCGTTGCTTCCATCCATCGTGTAACCGGCCGGGAGGTTGTTTTCATCAGCGCTGTAAATTGCTCCTGGTGCTTCGTCGGGATCGTCACTGCGAGACCAATAGGGCTTGTCGTTTGTTATTTGCTGGGCTGAATCAAACCCAAAGCGAAGCCATTGACCTGAAGATACCATTGCTGAGGTAAATTCAACGTCCGTTCCAACGTCAGAAACACCGGATTGCCCGGTTGTGCGGTCGGTGAATCCTCCAGTGAATTCGTATCCACCTTCTGAGGCTTGGGTGATATTTTGGGTTAGATTGAGAGAATCAACTACCTTATCTAAATTCCCGGTGATTGGGTTAATTTGGTACTTAGGCATGTCCCTGATCCTTATGCTATGCGCTCTGCCGAGGCGATATTTCCGTTCCCGTCGTAGGTATATTGAATGTGTCCTACGAGTGTTCCACTTGCTTGTTCACCACCAAGATAGTATCGGATGTCCGTGACATTGCCGTTACCGTCATACGTGTAGTCAACGTAATCATGGGGACCCACTCCCATTCCAGTGAACCTAGTGTTGTTCTTCCTTCTAGGATAGTTATAATAAGCCATAGCTCTATTATTTATACAAACAAGAGTTTGAATGAGCGAAATATTTGGTCAGATTTGGGACCTAAAGTGCGGAGCGGGTGATCTCAGAAAGGGTCCAAGTCTGTTCACGGTCACTCCACCAATGAGTGAGCTTTGGTGTGGCTATTAGAAAGCTGTCCTGAGCGGTGTCTTCTTTTAGCTTGAATCCGAGGGCCTTAGCTTTGTCAAGTATTTCCTCCTCTGTGGAAGGGAATTTAGGGTAATTGAGAAGCTCCACACAAGCTCCTGTTTCTTCGCCACCGGGATAAATGAATGACGTTTTAGAAATGTTTACACAGCAGGGATTCGCCTTGCACCAATGCCTGCACGTTTGCTTTATCACACCAAGCGGTCCGCTGATGTAAATCCTGGCAGAAAAGAACGGAGCGGTAAGATGTCTTTTAAAGTCCATCAAACAATGATAAACTGCTTGCGCTTTTTAAAAGCCTTGCGCATTTTATGAAGGGTTTCCAAACAAGCTCTTTGGTCTTTCCTCTCGAGAGTGTTGTCTTTTGAAACCGCTTCTATCGCTAGAATGAGTGTTTCAACGGCTTCTTCGGATCTGTATCTTGAAAATAATTTCATTGAAATGTCGGGGGTTTAATAAGAGGATCGATGTGGAGAACCTCCAGACGATCGATCCTCTTTGATTGAATGTCGAGGCCTTTTATAATTCCGCCGATAAGGAGAATTAAAACCATTTGAATAACAAGTAATGCTACAACGGCAAAAGAGGATTTTTCACCTTTCATGAATCCTTTTCAGCTTCTTTTTCTTTGATCTTAAGAAGTGCTTCGTAAGCAGCTGAAAGGTCTTTGCGGTTTCTTGCAGAGAGCTTGGATACCTTGTCTTGAATTCTCTTGTACTCCGTCTCAATGGGAATCACCCAGGGCTCACTGTCCTCTGGGATTTCCTGCCCGGTCTCAACCATAATGGTCAAAGCAAGGCGTTCGCTAAACTTGTAATTTAAATCTGTTGGTTTCATGATCAAGTGGTCTTCTTTTTAGTGGTTCTCTTCTTTGTGGTCTTTTTCTTGGCTGGTGCTTCTTCAGCAGCTTCCAAAGCCTCGTTTTTACTTTCGAGACGCTCTTTTACTTTTTGAGCATCCATCCAAATGTCTTTGTCGTCCATGAGCTGGGAAATTTCGTCTGCGGTGAGAAATCCCTCGTAATGTGATCGGAAAAGCTTTTCAGACCATTTGCGGTCATGAACCACGTTCGAGTACATCTCTCCGCCTTTACCGATCAAACCTCCGCTGTAGTTGTGGAAAAGAAAGGCACTGTGTTCATTGATAATAAATTCGTCGCCCTGGAGGAAGATCAGTGTCGCGGCGCTCATGCAGGCACCGCTTACGTGCATGATAATGTGAGCAGGA
>Ga0213859_10001400_pt1 | contig 10731 bp, 12 predicted proteins | sample PICome_2_FD_160133 | JGI IMG/M metagenome (GOLD analysis project Ga0213859, IMG submission 160133) | Coastal seawater microbial communities near Pivers Island, North Carolina, United States - PICO304 | ecosystem: Environmental > Aquatic > Marine > Coastal | place: USA: North Carolina... | reverse complement strand
TTTAACACCTAAATGTACTGGGTCTCCAATTTTAACTGAACTACTCCCAAAAGACATCTCAACTTCTGTTGATCCACATTCTGGACATTCACTAGGTTCATTTCTCTTTGCAATTGTTCTATATTGTTCAAATACATTTTCACAACTGTTACATTTGTAATCATATGCTGGCATTTTACACCCCAAACGTTTTAGGTAGGTTCAAGAAATCGTATATATCGTTATCTAGAAACCAATCAATACTCTTATCATTATAACTTATATCTTTTGATACGTCAAACATATTTATAATAAACTCTACTGAGCAAATACGTTTTTTGTTTCTAATTTGTAAATTTTGAATCCATTTTATTCTTAACTTTTCACCAATCTTATTAATAAAGTTTTGGAAAATGTTTCTATAATCAAAAAATTTGGTTCTTCTGGTATTCTTTATTTTAAGAAATCTTTCAAAAGCAATACCTTCCTCAACATAAAAAGAATCAGCTCTTTTGACTGCTATGACATCGTGTTTCCTTTTATACTCATCTAAATAGTCTAAGAACACACCTTGTCTATTTATTCCTATAACAGAACCATGATCTGATATAAATGCAACTGAATCGAAATAGGAATTGTGGATAACTCTGTAAATTATAGATTTCAAACCTTTTGTTCTGACCAAATAAAGATTGTAAAAGTATTGTTTTTGTATCATACTATTATTTAGGTTCTTCTCTTGGTCTTTTTCCAACCTCAACAACCTCATCACACTCTGGACAAAACTTCTTTTCATTAACGTTGATAGAGTCTTTTAGACAATTATCAACACCATGCTGCATTATTTGCTCTGAGTAATATTCCTCTGCGAAATAATGCCCCTCAGGGCACTTATAGATGATTTTTAAGGAGTAGTCGAAAAACTTTAATGGTTTTCCATTGGTTAATTTTTTACCATCCTTAAATCTATAAATTTTACCCATGAGGTATTTTTAAGCAATTTTGGATAAGTGTATAATTAGAGTATAAGTTTCAACTGCTGTTTCCCCACCAGTATATGTAATATCTAATGCATCAGTTGAATTTTTATAATCAGCTAAACCTGTCAAGTTCCAATGACCATTTCCAGAAAGTTCATAAAGAGAATCTAAACCTCTTTCAATAGATATTTGACCATCTGCGATTGTCCATCTAATAGAAAGTATGGAATACCCAGAAGGTAATACTCCACTATAATCACCATCTGCTAGTGTTATACTTTCTGTAACTTCTGATACAATCTTAACTGCTAATTCATTTGCTGTGTTTTTCAATATTTGTTTTGGCATTTCATTTTCCTTTAATATACACCTCTTGCAAATCTACCTCGACCAAGAGATGGGGCTTTAACTTCTTTTGTTATATTAATTTGAGAATTTGTTCTAGTAGATGAATCACTTATAACTGAAACATCACCTTTTGATTGTTTTGGTGAATTCATTTCCATGTTAGATTCTCTTAAAGCACTTTCCTTTTCATTCAAATTAATACCCAAATTCTTTTTTGGGTTTTGGGAATTCATCAAAGATAGTTTTTTAGTAAGTTCAGCTTCTACAAGTTTAGTGTTTTTAGAATCTAAATTCCCAGTTTGTAATAATGCTTGAAGAGTTTGAGTTGAAGCACCTTTGAGTTTAGAAGCATCAACTGAATTTTTACCCCAATCATCAATAAATAAACCAGATTTTTCTGCCTTAGATACTAAATCTTCTGATTTTTTAGGATCTAGTTTTGGTCCACCTTCCTCTTTCCCACCAACACCCATTTTATCTAATAGGAAACTCATTCCGGGGATATTTTTAAGCATAGACATCCAGTCAAAATCAAAAATCTGTTTAACCACCCCTGCAAGACCTGTAAATGGAATCATAACAATGTCCCATATACCACCAACAGCTTTGGTTACTAGTTCACCAATATTAATTCCAAAAAGATTATCAATTAGACTATTCAACCAAACAAAAGGGTATTGTATTGTATACCAAATCCCACCAAGAATTCCAATTAACATTGCACCAACATCAATTCCAAAAATATCTCTGACAAAATTATTAATTTGAATAAGTGCAAATTCAATCCAGTCAAGAAGATTTTTATATGCATTGGTAAGAATTTCAACAAAACTGAAAGAATCTAAAAAATTAGAAAAATCTTGAAACCCTAACCAGTCAACAATATAACTAAGAGCACCTTTTATTAAATCAAATGGGAGTCCAATCAGTGTTCCAAAGAATGTGGAAATTCCAACTTTCAAAGCTTCCATTACTGAACCAGTCTCCACAAAAACATCAAACATAGATGTGACTGATTGGTACAAAGAATATCCTATGAGTGCAACAGCAGCAACAGTTGCTATTATTGGAAGAAGAGATGCTGAAAGAGACATAAATCCACTTGATAAACTAGTAAAAAATGTACCAATTGATGCAATCCCTGATTTTATAGACTTAAATTTATCTTTTATTCCTTGGAGTGTGGGTAATTTAAAAGATTCTTTATCATCTTTTAATTCAGAACCTACTTTTTTACCATCTTCTGAAACAACAGCATCTTTAACTTTTTGAGAATCAGTTTTAAATAATGACTCTTCTTGTAATTGGGTTTGAGATTTCTTCTGACCCTCAAGTAATTCTAATTGCTTTTTTGCAACCTCTAAATTACTTTCTGCTATTTTTCTTTCCTCATCAGTGAATGATTTTCCCTTATCTGGATCTAATGCTTCTTGAAACCCTTTTATCTCATCCAATTTATCAACAATCTTATCATTAAGAATCTGGTCTTCTGACCTAGCATCAAGGGAATCTTTTAGTTTTTCAAGTGGTGTGATGATCTGATTTAACTTAATTCCACTAACAACTTCTTTATCAGTGAAATCCATAATATCATCTTTAATACTTCTTGTGATTCCTGTTAGGGTGTCTTTAAAGATATTTCCTGTTTTTAGAAATTTACTAATATCACTTCTATCTGTTTTCTTTGGATCTTTTTCTTTCTTGGCAGATTCTTCTGCTTTTTTAACTTTTTCTTCTTCTGATTTTTTTTCTCTTAATCTAATTTCCTCTTCAATTCTACTTTTGAAGTTATTTTCTGATATTCCTTGGAAACCTTTCACCAAACATTCATAAATCTCAAATAGAGGTTCATAAACTAATTCGTGAAGTTGAATATTAATAGAACTATCAATATTCAGTAAAGGTTCATAAACATATTCAGAAAAACCTTCAACATTAGTATCTAGTATATTTTTAAGGGTTTTTTCAGATTCAGAACCCCCCATTTTAGGTAAAGAGTTGTTTTCAGTAGTAGCCATAATAAACTTATTTATAATTCTTCATTTTGGCATTCTCTTCTTCTATGTGAGATATTAGAAGAGATACATATATTTCTCTTTCAAATGGAAACATATTTTCAATTTCAGTTAAAGTGAACCTGTTGTTGTAGACTAAAACACTATTGGTTCTATAATAGTTTTCTATATCATCGTGTGATAGCCCTATGATAAAAAAGACTGAACCCCTTCTATGGTGTGAGATTCAGTTTTACCACACTTAGAGCAAGTCCATTCCAAATCATAACATATTTTTGGCATAGTATCAAAAAACTCCTTGACACTTTCCATATGTTTTAAACTGAAATTCAAGAAAAAATCTTTCTTCTCTTGTGTTGAAAAGTCTTTCATCATGAAAGCATCATCACCCTGAGTCACCATTTCTGCACATTCTGTCAAGACATTTAAGATGGAGGAGAACTCATCCTCATTGGATATTTTAGAAACATCTTTATATTTTGGGTATCTCATTTTGATACTAATATTTCTCTCTGGATCTAAAAGAATTGTGTTTGAGTGGTTTTCACTTCTTTGAACTCTAATCTTTTTCAAATCCATAAAAACAGTTTCAACATGATCACAATCTGTCTCTTCAACGTGTTTCATCTTCAACTCTATAACATCACCAACAGATTTTTCTCTTAATCTTAGAAATACATACTCAATATCAAAGAGAGGTAATTTATCAACATCATTAATACTGGTACATGAAGAAATCAAAGACTTCAAAGAATCTTGAATAACATTAATGTCTTCTGAATTTTTAGTTAATTGAATATACTTCTCTTCTTTAACTAGAAAAGGTCTATATGTGAAAGTTTCCCCATTAGAAGGTAGTGTATCACTAAATCTTGGCGCATTTAGAACTGGTAGTTTTGTACTCATAATATAATTCTCCTATTATTTAGTTTTTCCAAAATATTGTACAGACCAATATTCATATGAAAATCCGATAGTTAATTTTAAGACTTCATTATTTCCCCAATTAACATCTTGTTCAGATATAGCTATTGGGAATATTTTGTGATAAGTGAAAGTTGCTGATTTGATAGCACCTTCACCAACTGAATCACCTGTATATAAATTAACATCTATTTTTGGTGAAATGAATTTATCATAATATTCACTTTTCAATTCACCAGTACCTACAATTTTCTCCATCCACTTATCAAAAAATATTCTTTCTTTCATAGATGAAGAACAAACAAAAGTTAAAGTAAGATCTGTAAAATTTAAACCATTCGGATGTTTTGATGTTGTGACATAATCTTTTCTTTCGTTGACAGTTAGACTTTTACCCGGAAGGTCTGCATTTTCACACCTAAAAGTTAAGAATTCTGCATCAAAAACATCTTCTTTGCTTGAGAGTAGAGGTGGTTGAATTACAACATCCATTAAATTGGCTCTTGCTAAACCACCACTCAAACTTGTTTGAAACTTTTTTAAATCTTGCATATCACTTATTATTTATAATAGTATTTCTGGAGTCTTGATAGATATTTCTTGGTAAAACCACACTACCTTGACTATCAAAAAACTTAGCACTTGGTAAAACCATTGCATATATCCACTTATCAGAGGGTATGTGGTATAATGGAGTTTTCAGTTGGGAATATAAATACCTTTTTAGGCAAGGTCTATATAACTTTTTTCCACCTATTGAATTCAACATGTTATACCTGAGTATAATTCTTGTATCCTCATCTAATTGTCCAGTTGGGGATGAAATATAATTCCACAGTTGATCCATAAAGGCAAATCTCATTGTTACAGGTAGGTAGTGAAGATTAAGTCCAAGAAATCCATTTTTATATCTCTCTATAACAATTGACATTGGGAAATAATCATAATATTTTAACTTAGATTTGGTTTTAGCATCATAAGCAAACTGATATATATGACCCCACCTAGCACTTTTGTCTGTTCTAACTGATGATTCCTTTACAAGATTTTGAGATATTGCTTGACTTCTATCCCTCATCCAATCCATTGACTTGTCAACAATTGAATTTTTTCTGGAATCATCCTTTTTAAAAAAATCAGATAGACTCATATGTTCAATTCCTTTTCAGTAACTATCTTAAACTTCCATCCATACTTCTCACAAAACCTTTGAGCAGATGTCCATTTAGCATTATTTATCTGCCAAGTCACATTTTCTCTTAATTTTTTTCTCTGTTTTAGTCCAAATTTACCACCCTTTGGTTTTTTGACTTGGGATTTAGGTTTTATCTCTATCATCAAAGTCTCTATTTTACCCTCACGATTTAACTTCTTGACTATGAAATCTGGATAGTATCTATGAACTTTTCCATCAACAGGTGATCTGTATGGGACACTAAACTCTTCCGAACTCCATTCTATTATGGAACGGTGTTCATCACAGAAAACCATGAACTTTCTTTCCCAAGAAGACCTATAAACTATATTATTTGGATTTCCCCTATACTTTTTTTTATTTTTTATTTTATACTTTCCTGTCAATGGCATATAAATATATAGTAATTGGGGAGACATATATGGGTTTAAAAGACTTAAAAAACAAATTAAAAAGTGTTGGTGTGGAAACTTCCAACAGACTTCAAAACAAAGCTGAGAAAAATCTGAGAGATAGTTTAATCAAAAATAATATAGACTATGGGATTCAGAATGATATAAAAAATTCAATACAGAATGGTAAAGTTGAAGTAAGTGATAGAAGTTTAGAAAAAATTGCAAAACAGAATATAAAAGTCCCTAAATTCTCAACCCCAAAGACAAAAACAGAAATAAAAAACTTTGAAAAAGAGAATGGATCAGAAATTCTACAAAGTGCTTCTGAAATTGGAATGGGTGGTTCTCCACAAATCATGGACCATCTAAAAGAACAAGTATCCTCTAAAATGGAAGACCTTGTTTCAAAAGCTAAATCAAAAGCAATTCAAACTGTAAATGATAAAGTTGAAAAGAAAATTTCAAAAGCACCAAAGAGTTTAAAAAATGCTTTTGATAGTAAAAACCCTAATGTCAAAAACAACCCAGCATACAAAACAAAAATTAATGCCTATGAATCAAAAGCAGAATATTTTAAATTTGTTGCTGACGATAAACCTAGAATTGTTTTTGAAGTTTCCAGTTTAAGGTCTGTTGACACTTCTGATTCGGAGGGTAATAAAGCATCTGGTGGAGGTTCTAATACTAAAAGTGGTGGGACGCAACCACTTAAAAAGGTAGCATTTCCAATATCAGCAGGTACATTGCAAACTTCTTATGCATTTATTTATGATAAACAAGAGAGAATTGGATTGACTGGTGAAAAACTTTTACAAAAAGGTGCAACTGCAATTGCTGGTAAAGTTTTAGAAAAAGGTGGTGCTATTGCTGAAGCAGCTGCTAGAGAGGCTGGTGTTGCTATCAACCCAAATGAAGAACAGGTTTTTAGTAGTGTTGATTTTAGAAATTTATCATTTGAGTTTGAAGTTTTTCCAAAAAATGAAAAAGAATCTGAACATCTAGATAGAGTTGTACATATGTTTAAATATTTTGCATCACCAGAAAAAGCTGGTAGTGCAGGTATAACTTTGAAATATCCAAATTTGTGGAAAATAATGTATATAGATGGTTCTGGTGGTAGTGCTGGTGTATCATTTCAAACTAAACATTGCTACTGTACAAAAGTTGAAATTTCTTATGGTAGTTCAGAAGGGTATATGTTATTCAAATCTTCCAACAAACCAACCTCTGTTAAAATAGGATTAGCGTTTGTTGAAAATGCTTATATTTTAAGAGATGATATTGGAACATCTTATACTAATGGAGGTAATTACTAATGTCTAAGTTTTTTGAATATTATAAGAAAACGGATTATGAATTGTCAGGTAAAGTGTTTAACTTGACCAACATCACTTTGAGATATAAGTTCAAACAAAACCTGACTAAAAATATTTATAACTTTTATGATTATACCCTTAAAGATGGTGAGAGGTTGGACCACCTAGCTGACATGTACTATGGTGATAGTAAGTATGTTTGGGTTATAATACTAGCAAATGATATTATTGATCCTCAATTTGAAATCCCAAAACCAGATAATGAATTTAAGAAATATGTGATAAATAAATATGGAACTTGGGAGAATGTTGTTAGGGGAACTCACCACTATGAAAGAGTTGCCATATATAAAGATTCCAATTCAAAAGTTTCAGACTTAAACCCACCATTAGTGATAGAAGAAAAACTTTACAATAATATTTTTTTAGATAAACAATCACTAACCTTATCTTCTACAAATTTTCTAGAAAATGAATTCAGTGAAAACGAACAAATTGAACAGGTACAATCTGGTGGTACTGCCACTGCAATTGTTGAGAGTTGGGAAGTTGATGACAATGATAATTCTAAGGGTAAATTGATTATCAAAGATATGAGTTCAGATTTCCAAAAAGAAAAAATAAATAAAGAAAATGAAACTGAAGAATATGATGTTTTAGGTGTCCAAAAGGTTAAAAAATATCCAGATCTTCCAGTTCTATTAAGTGAAGAGAAAAGAGAAATTACAAATTTAGATTACGAACTTGGTTTAAATGAAGGTAAAAGAACTTTAAAACTTTTGGATGTAAGTCAATTACCTCTAATAGTGAATTTAGTTGAGGAAGTCTTCAATGAGTGAAACTTTATATAATTTACCATCTGAATATCACATTGACTCAATTGAACTAAAATCAAGTGTTAATGACAGATTATTTGAACTACTATATCTTTATAGCCAGATAACCATAAATGAAGGTATAAACTTCCCATTCATGTATGGAACAATATCCATAGTTGATACAAATGGAATTATAGAAAACTTACCAATTATTGGAGAAGAGACTATAACTTTCAAGTTGAAAAAGAAAAGTGGTGATAAAAAATACTTTGAAGTTAAAGGTTCTGTTTATAAAATATCAAATAGAACAAAAGACCCAACAAAGAAAGTTGAATACTATGATTTAGAATTCATCACTGAAAGTGCTTTGATGAATCAAGTTAAGAGGGTTTCTAAAACTTATAATGGAACTGTATCAGAAGCAATTGAGAAAATAAGTAAAGAGTATTTTGAACTTGAAAGAATAAAGAAGATTGATGAGGATAACCCTAAACCTTATACCACAATTTTAATTGAAGACACTATGGATAAGAATAAGATAAACATTCCAAATATGAATCCATTGGACTCAATTGATTTTCTTTCTGACTATTTTTCATATTCAAAAGGTAGTAAATCAGACAAAAACCCTTTCAATACAACTTTTAACTTTTTCCAAACTAGACAAGGATTCTTTTTTCAGTCAATGGAGAACTTGATACAAGAAAGATCCAAGGATATTAAACATGAGTATTTCTTAATTAATGATTTATTCATAAAAGATGAATCAGTTGTTGTTGAACAAAATGACATATATACTGCTTCTGATTACAAACTACTAAATTTTTATGACAATTTCAGTTCATCAAACAATGGTTACTATGGTGGAACTAACTTTGCTTATGATTCACTAACAAAAACTTTACATGAATATAAATTGAACTACAATCAGAAGTTTGATGATATGTCCCATTTGGACAAGAACAACACAAACACTGACGAATTTATCTTCAATAAAAAACCAGAGAAGACTTTAATTCTGTCTCTATGTACAAACAAAGGTAGAGCTGATGATAAGAAGAATTACATAAAGGACCACACAACAGATGAAATTTTCTATTGTAGAGAAGATGAAGTTGATTTGTTAAAAAACACAAAACAGGAAAGGTTCAATAACGGTTTAGTTGTTGAAATGACAGTTCCTTCCAATATCAATTTAAATGTTTGTGATGTCATCAATTTAAAGTTTCCAAGTTTTCAAAGAGAGGGTAATAAAAAAGATTACAGAGATGATAAATATTTTAGTGGAAACTATATTGTAATCTCTATCCAACATGTATTATCAAATATTGAAGAGAAAAGTTGGAATATGGTTGTCACATTGATGAAAGATTCATATAAAAGTGAGATAAAGTGATATGTTTGGTTTTGATCCAGTTTGGTTTATAGGTGTAGTTGAGGATAGGAAAGATCCTTTAAAAGTTGGTAGATGTAAAGTCAGATGTTTGGGTTTTCACCAGCAAGACATTTCAGAATTACCAATTAAAGACTTACCTTGGGCTCAATTACTAATACCACCAAACAGTCAAAATGATATTAAACCACCAAAAGAGGGTTCTTGGGTTTTAGGTTTTTTCAAAGATGGTAAGAAATGTCAAGAACCTATGATTGTTTCATTGATTCCCGGAATACCAACATTCTCATCAGAGGATTCATCTGAAAATCAAGGTTTCTATGACAAGGCATCTGATAAAGGTGAGAGACCATTCCCACCAGAGAGTTTAACCTACACAACTGATGGAAAGAAACTTGAAATAAAAGAGGGTAAGTCTGATTACTACCCTTCAAAAAATGAGGGATATCTTAAACAACCCACTGATGAACCTGACACTCCAAGAGTTTCAAGGAATGATCAAGATAAGAAATATTTGAATGAGAAGACAAATCTACCAAAAGATACTCATATTGATAAAGTCAAAGAATGGAGAATTGGTGGGGATAATTATGAAACAAAAGGTATAGAGAAGACACTTTCCCAAAAAACTGTTGGAGAAAATTCAGCATATTCTAAAAAAGAAAATATTGATAGAAAGTCAGAGAACACCATAGAAGAAACTGATGATGGTAAGGTTTGGAGAGAGAAAGAAACTGATTATAAGTCCTCATACCCTTATAACAAAACTGAACAAACTGAATCAGGTCATGTGTTTGAGGTGGATGATACAAAGGGTGCTGAAAGAATACATCAACAGCATAGGTCAGGAACTTTTCAAGAGATACATCCAGATGGTTCAAAAGTTGAAAAGGTTATGGCAGACAATTTCCATATCACCCAACAGAACGAATATAAACTAAATCTGGGTAATTATGAAGTCACTATAAAGAAAAACAAAGGTGAACGTGTTGAGGGTGATATATTCATTCATATCAACGGAGAGAGGTCTTTGAAGATTGATAAAGATTCTCATGTAGAGATTCTTGGAAATGATACTTACACAACCAAGGGTAATAGAGAACAGACTACTGTTGGAAATAAAGATGAGACTGTCAGAAAAAATAGAACTGAAGTTGTTGAAGGAAACCACACTGAAACCATAACAGGGAATCAATCAGAAACTGTTAAATCATCTAAAACTGAATCTGTATCTGGTAGTAGATCTGAATCTGTTGGAACTACTCATAGTGAATCTGCTGGAGGGTCACACACTTCTTCAAGTGGTGGAACTATGACTTTATCTGCTCCAACTATAAATCTAAACTAACCACCTGCAAAAACATTACC
>Ga0213859_10001399_pt1 | contig 10733 bp, 5 predicted proteins | sample PICome_2_FD_160133 | JGI IMG/M metagenome (GOLD analysis project Ga0213859, IMG submission 160133) | Coastal seawater microbial communities near Pivers Island, North Carolina, United States - PICO304 | ecosystem: Environmental > Aquatic > Marine > Coastal | place: USA: North Carolina | collected... | reverse complement strand
TTACAATTCAAACCGATGATCTTGTAACTGCACTTGCTACTGATATTCCTGCAGGTACTCATACTATTAACAACAGTTTAATATTGAGAAACGAAACTATTATTGTTGGTAATGCAGAAACAAATGCATCACCATCAAACGCAGTTATAAAAGGCACAGACGGCCTTGGTACAGATGTTGGTGGTGGCTCAGTAACAGTAGAAGCCGGACTTGGTACTGGTAATGGAACTGGCGGAGACATAGTTTTAAAAACTGGGGAAGTAACAACAACTGGCGATAACTTGCATGTTTCGACTGAACGTGTTAGAATTGACACTGTTGGTAAAGTAACTGTCACAGGCTATGCAGAGTTTACAGATACAACTGGTATTAAAGTACCAGTAGGTACAACAGCACAGCGTCCAGGCGAAGTTGGTGTTGGCACTTCAGTTGCACAAGGTCAAATACGTTTCAACACAAGTGATACTACTTTTGAAGGTTACGATGGTACAAACTGGGGTTCACTGGGCGGTGTTAAAGATGTTGACCAAGATACATTTATTTCTGCAGAAACCAGTGCAGGTGCAGACAATGACGAATTGGATTTCTACACTGCAAATGTTCAACGTATGCAAATTGGTGCAACAGGTAATCTTTCATTCGGTGATGGATTGAATAAATTTACTGTTGCGTATACAACAGGTAATGCTACTTTTGCAGGTGATCTTGTTGTAGACGGAGACTTAACTATCAGTGGTACAACCACCACACTTGATACAACTACATTAATCGTAGAAGATAAAAATATCGAACTTGGCAACGTTGCAACACCAACTGATATAACAGCAAACGGTGGCGGTATTACACTAAAAGGTGATACAGATCATACTATTACTTGGAACGTAACAAACGATGCATGGGAATTTACAGAAAGTATCAATGTTGCAAACACAATGGTATATCGCATCAACAACACTGATGTATTAAGTGCAACAACACTAGGTGCAGGTGTTCAAAACAGTAGTCTTATTGGAGTAGGCACACTTACTAGCGGTAGTATTACAACTACATTTGGTGATATTAACATTGGTACAAGCACATTTACTGGTAATGGTAGCGGCTTAACAACACTGAATGCAACCAACTTATCTAGTGGTACAGTGGCAGGTGCAAGGCTAGGTGGCAACCAAACCATGACAGGTGTAAAAACATTCAGTGATACAACCAATGCAACAAACACAACAACAGGTGCTGTAAGAGTTGGAGGCGGCATGGGTGTTGCTGGAGACTTGTTTGCAGGTTCATTAAACACAGCAGATGGTAGCGGAATTGACGGACTAAATGCAACAAACTTGGATAGTGGTACTGTTCCAAATGCAAGAATCAGCGGTTCATACAGTAACTTGACTGGTACAGGTGCCCTAGATGCAGGTAGCATAACCAGCAACTTTGGTAACATCAACATTGGCACAAGTACATTCACTGGTAATGGTAGCGGACTTACAAATATTTCAGCCGAAACATTAGATGGTATTGACAGCACACAATTCCTACGCAGCGATGTAGCTGATACAATGGAAGCACTGTTAACAATTGCACATGCAGGCGATGAAATATTGAGACTACAGGATAGCAGTGCAACTGGTAGCCCATATATGAGTTTCTATCAAGCAACTGATAGAAGAGCTTATATTCAGTATGCAGATGTAGGCGATGTATTGTATATTGCCAACGAAGGTGGTAACACCCGACTAAACATTGATGGCGGTACCGGCGGTCTTACATGGTATGATGGCACAGCAACATACACTGTTTGGCACAGCGGCAATGATGGTTCGGGTTCTGGATTGGATGCTGATAGCGTCGACGGCTTGGACAGTGGATCGTTTATACGCAGTGATGCAAATGACAGTTTCTCAGGAACATTGTCAGGTTCTGGTAATATCAATATTACAGGTAATGTTACAGCAACATTGTTTACAGGTGATGGTAGCGGCTTAACCGGTATTGGTGCAGATGATGCTGACACACTAGATGGACTAGATAGTACACAGTTCTTGCGTAGTGATGCAGCAGATGTAAAAACTTCAGGTACTTTAAAATTCGATGATAATGTTCAGTTGAATTTTGGTACAGGTGATGATGCAGAAATATATCACAACGGTTCGGCATTGTATTTTGATATGAATGCAGATGATAATATCTACTTTAGAGATGGAAATAGCAGTAACTCAACTAGATTTTCATTCTTTACAAGTACAGGTAATTTTACAGCAACTGGCGAAGTTACAGCGTATTCAGATATTACTCTCAAAGACAATATTGAAGTCGTTGCAGATCCATTAACAAAGATCTTAAATGTTAGAGGTGTAACATTTACACGCAAAGATCAAGATGATAAGCGTTTGCATATGGGTGTTATTGCACAAGAAATTGAAGAAGTATTCCCAGAAGTGGTTCATACCAACGAAGAAGGAATCAAGTCAGTAAACTACGGTGCTATGGCAGGTGCATTTATTGAAGCCTTTAAACAGCAACAACGTCAAATTGATCAATTGAAAGAAATGATAAACAAATTAACTGATAAGTAACAAGTAGCCAGCAATGGCTACTTGACAAAAAACAAATACATATGTTATTATAAAGTATTTAAAAAGGAATAAAAATGGCATTACCAGCAACCGGTTCTACAATTACAATGACAAATATACGAGACTTTTTTGTAAACAATGGTTTTGCAAGCAGTTATATATTGGGTATTTTAGGCACCTACATTGGTATAGCAACAGGATCACGAATAAGTATGAGTGATAGTTTTGGCGGCTACAGTTTTGCCGCTAGTGGATCTGCTTTTCCTACAATGAAACTTACAAATAACAATGGTTACACAACTCCTCCAAATCATTCTACTATTGTTAATGTTGCCGTCAATGATGATCCTACAAATTACACACCAATCTATACCAGACCAGAAAACGAATCTCCTTTGCCTGTTAACAGAAATGTTTTTGGTTTAGATGTTTACAATGTTGGCGGATCAAACATTGGTCCAGTGATGGTTCACCAGGCTACTAACGAGTTAGAAATAATAAAATTAGATTCGTCTGGCACATACACTGCACCGTTATACAGTAAGTTTATTCTTCCTGAAACGTTTATAAAGCCAAAACATTTTGGTACCGAAAGCATTGTAGTAACGGATGATAATACCAATTATACTTGGAAAGTTTTAAACACTGATTTATCTGATAAGTTCGATATAACACCAAGTGCAAATTCAAGTAATTTTACTTGTTGGCGAGCAGAATTTGGTTTACCAAACGCAGATAACGGTCTTGTTCATATAGAGTTCAATGGAAGCTCAACAAGTGTAAACAACCTTCTCACTGCTCAGATTCTTGTATATACAAATGGAGATCAAACAGAAAGATTTAGAGTCGTTACAGGCGGTTCTGACATAGAGCTTGGTGATAAACTATATAGAAAAACTGAGGTTGCACAGACAGGGCATGGCTTTTTTCAAACACTTCAATGGAAATGGGACGTGTGGATGACTTCTATTTTTACAGCAGAAGATTCCGATGGCAATTTAGTTTCTACCGATTGGATTGAAGCAGTTGAACGTTGGGAGTGTGAGTGGAATCCATCGTCGGGTACCGGTAGTTGGACAAGATTAACTTACGATATACTTACACCTGATAGAACAACTGGCGGCGTGTCAGACAAATTTTATCAAATTACCGAACAACCTCCAGGATATGATAATTCTTATCAACTATCAGATTCTGGTACTTTAGGTGCTGGACCTAAGATACTAGATATTTGCTATATTTCTGACATATTATCTTCTGCAAGTAATCCATATATTCCGGGTGAGAAAAAAATGGCAGTTATATTTCAAATGGATAGAGATTTCGACACTAGTACTCCTGATGATAAGGCTGTTTATTTTTACGATGATTTAAATGTTACCGATGATGGTAGCGGATCAGCAGGAACGTCCTTGGATAATCCTGCATGGATATACAGACTTCCTTTTTCTACCGGCGGTAACTATCGTACAAATTTACAACAAGGTAGTATGCGCTACAATGGAGGCACCAGTTCTGACGATGCTACCGGTAATATTTTTGAGTCATGTCTAATTTTTAATTATGTTCCATTATACTGGCAGCCTCATCACTTATATGATGACTTGCCTGGCTTTCCATCTGATGTATTTACAGATATAATAGATATTGCAACTGGAAAAACTATTGAAACTATAAATTGCACAGCAAGATTTAGTGGCGTTCAGGATGTCAGTGGTTCGGATGAGCCTACTCACTCGGGTGGTTTCCTAGCACCATTGTATACACGTGCCTCCGATGCCGGTTTGAATCTGCCCGAATGGTGGTATCCTGTAGTAGTTAACGATGAAAATGCATCTTTAGGAACCAATGAAGAAACTTTTGCTCCTGGTATATATGGTATAATAACCCTAAATTCAAACGGACTTACAGGACCAATGTCTTACTATCACTGTACATACCCAATCAAAACACCTGAAAGACAGGTTTTGTATTGTGAAGTTTTAGGCGGAAGTAGTGGTAGTGATTATGATTTAAGAGTAGTAGGTGACGGTGTACCCCATGGGTTACTCGAAAATCAAATGGTAGGCTACTTCAAAACCTCTGGTTCGTATGTAGCCGGAAGAATTGACGAAAATGGTCGAGGAACAACTCTATGGACATACAATAGAAATGGACCGTTTACAGAAAATATACAAGAAAGAGGACATTCTGAAAACAGTTTAATTATCTTAGATAGAAGTAGTCCTATACCTGATGGTTTTACAAATAAAGGACAAATACGAATAGTTGACAGATCAAACGGGAATCTTAGATGGATGTGGGAAAATACAAATACCACAGGATTTCACCAATTAGGAAGTGCTATTATTGATGAAGATGCAAATAGAGTTGCAGTATTTGAACCAAGTAGTGATGGAGATAGAGCACATGTTATAAATTACTCAACTGGTGTTTTGATAAATTCTTATACAGGTATGGGACGGGTCAGAGATGCAGTCAAAATACCAGGAACAACAAAAATGTTTTGTGTAGGTCATCCAAATCGAAATCAGGCAAACCCAACAAATGGATTTTTCAAAATTTTTGATTATGTATCTGGAACAACAACAACACTTCATACATTTGCAAACACCATTCCTATTAAAATAGACATGTCCTCCGATGGATTATCTGCAGCAATTGTTTTTCGAGACAATGGCAATGATGACCGTCGACATGAAATGCGTTTTATTAGGAGTTTAACAGGAAATTACAGCAGTTATCGTGATTCTTCACGCAGAGATGGCACCGTTAGTAATATTTTGACGCAAGCAGATACAATTGTACAATATAACATTCAAAGTTTTATATCTGGGTATGAATACCAAGATATGATAGCAACATTTATTGACGATGAAAAAGTTGCGTTTAAAAAAGGTCCTACAAACTTAAGAGATAATTTTTATAGATTAGATAATTATCATTACGTTTTAGACACTGTATCATTTACTCAATATGCGGCTTACAATGAAACGTTTGGAGTAATCAACAGTGAAACTCCAGGCAATATTTTACCAGGCGGGATACCTAAAAAGTTTCTTAGTAATGGAGACTGGGAATATTTAAGTATTGTTCCTGATTCATATTTGATGTTTACCGAAGCAAATCCTACTGCTAGACTTTTGAGAGGACTCAGTTATGGAATAATGGTGAATAAAAGTAAAAGTAGTCCATCATAATTTAATAATATCATTGACAAACTAAAACAAATATATTATAATAAGAAAACAATAGGAGATTACAATGAAAACATTGTACGAAGTACTAAACATCGATCTAGCACAAGAGTTTACAAAACAACGCAAGTTAGAAAAATTGAATACACTAGAACTTAATGATGCTCAATTAGAAATTGAAGCAAAAAAAGCCATTGAAGATATGACTATTCCAAACGACGACGATAGACTACATTGGATTCAAAAACTAGGATATGCCGCAGGCGCAGACTTGCTTACAATTGGCAAAGTGCAGCCTGAAAATATGCTGGCTATGGCAAGTTTGCCAAATGACGATTATCAAGAAGCTGTAAAAATTGCAACAACCAGTGCAAGACGTTGGAATGATCTTACTGTTGCAGCAGAACAAGAGCTTAACAAGGACACTGTACCAAGCACTATGTTGTAATGCAACTAAGTATTTGTATTCCTGCTAGAGACACAGTAACTACAGGATTTGCAAAAAGTCTTGCAAATCTTACAAGTAAACTTACAGCAGACAATATAGATTTTAATCTACACATTGTCTGCGGTAGTGTTATTGCACAATCAAGAATAGACCTAGCCAACGAAGCATTAGACAACGGGTGTACGCACATACTTTGGTTAGACAGTGATATACATTTTCCTGCAAATGTTTTTAACAGATTAATATCTCATGATAAACAAATTGTTGCTGGTACATACAGTACTAGGTATAGTCCTTTTGTGAGTGTAGCATTCACAGATCCTGATAATACAAATAAAAGATTGACAGCATCTAGTGGATTGCATAAAGTATGGGCTGTAGGAATGGGTTGTATGTTAACACAAGCATCAGTATACAATGAATTACCTAAGCCCTGGTTTTCGCATGAATATAATAAAATTTTAGACAACTACAGCGGAGAAGATATATACTTTTGTAACCAAGCAATGCATCACGGCATTGATGTTTTTGTAGACGCTGATATAAAATTGGCACATTATGGAATTAGAGCAAATATATTATGAACGCATTTGACAAATTTGGAATCAATACACAATCAACTTTTTCTGGATTAAACAGTTTAAAAAACAGTATGTTACAACATGCACCTGTGCTTTATGTAGACGATACTAGTGATTTAAGCATACTGCAAGGAAAACATTTTAACTCGCAGCATGTTTGGATAGTAGATAAACATATTAAAGTGTATAATAGTTTTCCTTGGTATTTTAAGCCAGAGTATGGCAAGATTCATAAGTTTCCATATGTTCATAAAAACAGTAGGAAAGTTATTACATATGATAAAATTATGTTAGTTCCTATTGATGCTTACAAATACAAAAACTATAAAGTTCAAAATGAAAAATATATATGCGGACATTACGACCCTTATTATGGTAAAGAAAAATTTGATGTTTTTTACATTGGCGAAGATAAAACTGTTTTTGAAAATTTAGAAAGCAGAGGCTTCGATGTACAAGTTGTAGAAAATGTCAAACAAGCTCAGGCTCAGAGTTTTACTGATATGTTTTGGATTGTATACGATGATACTGAAGTAAAAGAAACATTTAAGTTTAGTTATAAACCAGATGAATGGAGTTATGATGTTCCGCATGTGTTTGGCAATGGAGACATTGACCAACTAGATGGTATTGTTTTAATGCCACGAGATTACAATGCTACTGACAAAGAAATTAAACACAGATTTTTTGTTAACAAAAAAGAAGTAAGAATTCGTGCAAGCGAACCTAAACCATATGATAAATTTGTAATTAATAATTACTATGATTATAAAAATGCTTTTGAAAAATCTACTACAGAAATGTTTTGGGGTTATAGCAATCAAATTGTAATTGATGAAAATTTTAAATTTGATTATTACATCAGTCATCATAGCAGTGATCGCAAAAGTAATCATGCTTGGTTAAACGGCAACAATTATAATGGCATATTTTTGTTTAGCAAGCATTCTCCGGTTACTGAAGAAGAAATTGTTTTTAGAGATTTAAAAGAAAAAATTCTTCACGAAGAAATTGCAAGTATGCCAAAAGACTTTGAACGATTTACTGTTGACACTTATGAACAATACAAAAGTGCATTGGAAAGTTGTGGCACAGATATGTTTTGGTTGATACCTAGTGATGTTGTACCGGCTGAAGATTTTGAATGGGATGAGTATTTTCATAAGCAAGAAAAATTTGACATGAAAACCAATCATGTGTTTTTAAATGGAGATTCGTTTGATGGTATTGCACTTATGTGTGCTAAAGCTGAAGTATCAGACAAAGAGTTTGAACACAGATTTTATGTAAATAAAAAAGAACACAAAATTGTAGCAAGCACTCCGAAACCATATGAAAAATATACAATTAATTCATATGAAGATTATACAGAAGCACTATACAACACACAAAGTGAAATGTTTTGGGGTGTGCCTAGCGATGTAGAAATTGCAGAAGACTTTGATTTCAGTTTGTATTTTGATCATCATAACACTTACGATAGAAATATCAATCATGTTTTTTTAAATGGCGACACATACGATGGCATTGTGTTGTTTAGTAAACATGTACTAGTAAGTGAAAAAGAAATTGAACATAGATTTTTAATTAAAAAGAAAGAACACGAAGTAGTAGCAAGTAATCCCAAACCGTATCCGATTTACACTGTAAACAATTATCAAGACTATTTAAATGCAAAAAACGATTGTAACTATGATATGTTTTGGATGGTAAATGATAGCTTCTTACCGGTGCCAGATTTTGATTGGAATTTTTACATTGATCATCATAATCAATACGAGCGTAAAATTAATCATGTTTGGAAAAACGGAGAATTTTATGACGGTATTGCACTTACAAGTAAAAAATTAAATATCAGTCAACGTGAAATTGATTATAGATTTTTTGTTACTAAAAAAGAATATCCTGAAGTAGGTAGTAATCCAAAACCGTACGATATTGTTTTTATCAGTAATGGCGAACCAAATGCCGATGATAATTTTGATACCTTGACAGAAAAATTTCCAAGAGCGAAACGTGTTATGGATATTAAAGGAATTCATGCAGCACATAAACGTGCAGCAGAGCTTGTGGAAACTGACATGTTTTGGGTAGTTGATGGAGACGCAGAAATAATCGACGGTTTTGGTTTTGATTATTATGTTCCTGCATATGACATTGATGGTAAAGACACTGTGCATGTTTGGCGCAGTTTGAATCCAATCAACGGCTTGGTTTATGGTTATGGAGGTGTTAAACTATTACCTACAAACTTAACACGTAACTTAGACGAATCAACTACAGATATGACTACAAGCATCAGCGACAAGTTTAAAGGTATCGAAGAAATGAGTAATACCAGTGCATTTAATACTGACTCTTTTAGTGCTTGGCGTAGTGGATTTAGAGAATGCACAAAACTTGCAAGTCGTACAATTGCTAGACAAAAAGACGAAGAAACTGAATTTAGACTTGATGCTTGGTGCACAAGAGGAGCAGACAAACCATTTGGTAAAGCTGCTATTGCAGGCGCTATAGCTGGTAGAGAGTTTGGAGAACGTAATAAAGATAATGCAGAGGAACTTGCAAAAATTAACGACTTTGATTGGCTCAAAGAAGAATTTAAGAAATTATATCAATAACTTCAATAATTGTTTTTAATTTATTTTGATTGATTTTACTACGCAATGTATTCTGCAATCCGTTATGTAGTGGTTTAGGCCATGCTCCAAAGTTTACCCAAGCATACCCGTTGTGTTCACAATTTAATGTAGGAATAAATTCTTCATTAACAACACATAGATATGTATGAAAATGAAAATGTTCGTCGTTGCTTACAAATGTTTCTAATGGAATTGATTTTTGTATATCAGGATTAAACCCTAGTTCTTCGTTTACTTCACGTAACAATCCGGTGTAAGGAGTTTCTTTGTCTTCGTTTGTGCCGCCGACAATGCCCCAGAGATTTTTTGTTTTTGTTTTTGTACGATGCAAAAATAAAAAACGTTTTGTAGACAATGCGTAAAAAAGGGCACCACTGCATGTAATTTTATTCATAAAAATAATTATCTTACAATGTAATTGTCCAAGTTCCTCTTGGATAATATCCATCAACACTGGTTTGCCAATAATAATTATTCCAATAATATTGTTGACCTGATGTAACGTTTGTTACATATGTAGTCGAATTTTCAGTACTTGCGTCGAATATAATGTGCCATTTGGTTCCATCCCATTCGACAATATCATTTGCATCAGCAACAAAATCTGACCCATCTGCATTTTTCCACGCTTTAGGTCCGTCTTCGTTTAGGTTTAGAATATATTCTACAGTATCGCCAAAATCATATGCAGTATCTAACGTTAAAACAAATGTATCGTTTTCATTTGAACCAGTTGCATTTACTAAGGCACCATTTACATATACCTGGAATGATGTAACAGTTTCGTCACCGGTTCTATTTGGTAAACTACTGCTGGATATAAAATAATCTAAATCGGTGCGTATTACTGTTGTATTTTCATCTGCTGTAAATAATCTTGAAACTTTGTATCCTATTGGATCTAAAAGAATTACTCTAGTTCCAGCGTTCTTGATCGCAAGAGGACTAAAACTTATCGGGCTTACAATATAATCTACAGTTCCGTCTGTTTTGGTAGGCCCTGTAATTAATGTGTTACTTGGTAAAGTATCTTGATCCCAATCTATATCTATAATAAATTTATCATTTCCGATTGTAAATGTTCCTACTATTTCGTTTTCAAGTTCTATTCTTCTCAAACGAATTTGACTTATACCAGGCTGGAATTTTGCAGGCAATTCTGCTTCTATTATATTCAACCAAGTAATTTCTCCAACACGCAATTTTTTATTTTTTGCAAGTTTTCCAGTTTCATCCTGTACAATTAAATCAAAATTTCTATAACTTGTAACTATTGGATTTGTTAAATCTAATCT
>Ga0213859_10001394_pt1 | contig 10749 bp, 8 predicted proteins | sample PICome_2_FD_160133 | JGI IMG/M metagenome (GOLD analysis project Ga0213859, IMG submission 160133) | Coastal seawater microbial communities near Pivers Island, North Carolina, United States - PICO304 | ecosystem: Environmental > Aquatic > Marine > Coastal | place: USA: North Carolina | collected... | reverse complement strand
GAATCTAGAGAGTTTTGAAAAAAGTCGCTAGAGAGCTGTTGTAAGTCACTATTTGTCATTGATTTCCTTTTGTAGATTTTTAATTTCTTCTTCTAGTTTATCTAACTTCTCACCTAGTTCATTTATTGTAACCTCTTTGTCGCTAAAGCTAGAAATAAAATAAGAAGAAACAGCAGCTGTAATTGTTGCAATAAATCCGATACCCATAATCATCAGAGAGCTGGCGATTATGCGACCAAGATTTGTAAGAGGAGTAATGTCACCATAGCCAACTGTAGTAATTGTCACTAATGCCCACCATAAACCATCACTATATGATGTCACACCTGGTTCAGAAATGTAAAAAAGAAAACCAAAAAACAACACAATGCCAATAGTTGCATACACGATAAACCTAAGTCCCTTTGAGTTAAAAATAGACTTTACGGTTGTCCCAAATCTTCCAAGTAAAGCAGCAAGCCTAAAAAATCTTAGTGCATTCAATAACCTTGGTAACCTTGCGAACCTCAAGAAGCCAGATGATTGAAGGCCTTCTGGAACTATTGGAAAAGAGAATATGACAATAATAAGTTCTATCTTATGGGATTTAATAAATTGATATTTGTCATCAGCAAAATAAAATAAAATAAAATACTCAAGTAAAAAAACTACCCAGATCCCCCAATTAAGGCTCAAAGCAACTGAATCTAAACTTTCCTGAGAATATTCAATAATTAATACAGGTATTAGTAATAGAACAGAAATCATTACTGGAACCTCAAAAAACTTTTGGGCTTTTATATATTTTTCATTATTCATATGAACATTATAAATCTTGATTAAATAATTTTTTAACCAAGCGACTATAATAAACATATGAACAGGGTAGTTTTCTTCTTTTTCTTTTTCCTATTGGTTGTGTTTCCACTTTCAATCAATAATATTGAGAATGAATCTATCAATTATGTAAAACAACTAAAAAAAATAACAAACAATTTAGCCTATCCTATAGCTGTAGCTGAGGTAAAAACATCTAATGAATTGGTTTTGTCCAAAAATGAACTTAGGTTATTTGATCTTAAAAATAAAGAACTAAAAAATATCGAACAAGAGTCTGATATTGGTTTTTTTGAAAATCACAATATATTATCTATCAAAATAAATAAAGATATTAATAAAATCTTGGCATATAAAGAATGGGAAAAATTTGTTGAGCACGATGGAGGCTTAAGGGGAATATATATCAATGGATATGACTTATTTAATGTAAAAAAAATGGAAAACATTACAAATATAGTTAACGAAACAAATGTTAATACATTAGTAATTGACGTAAAAACAGATCATGGACATTTGCTTTATGACAGTGAGACTTTTGAAAGTGAACAATTAAATAACGAAAGAGTGAAGTTTGATAAAGAGTACTTATCTTCGTTAAAATCAGAATTAAACATATACTTAATAGGTAGAGTTGTTGCATTTCAAGATCCAATATTTGCAAAAACATACAATTCTTCAGCAGTCCTTGAAGGGACTACAGGTAAAATATTTTCTATGAATGGCCAATATTTTTTAGACCCCAGTGATACAAAAAGTAGAAATTATATTTTAAATGTCGCTTTGGAAGCATGTAGTCTAGGGTTTGATGAAATTCAATTTGACTACATAAGATATCCAGATTCTACGGATACAAAATTGGTTTTTGATGAAGTAAGTAATTTTGAAAGTAGGACTAAAAACATAAATTCTTTTCTATCAGAAGCTACTCTTTTGCTAAACGAGAACGGCTGCCTTGTGTCTGCTGATATATTTGGCTATGTTTTACAATCTAAATCTGACAATGGTATTGGGCAACATTTGGAATCTATTGTATCAGCAGTTAATTTTATTTCTCCAATGGTGTATCCATCGCACTATTCTAAAGGCTCATTTGGCTATGCTAATCCAAATGAATATCCTTACGAAGTTGTGACGGAAGCTCTTGAAGGAGGTCTGATAAGAATCAATAATAATAACAAAATTAGGCCTTATTTACAGGGTTTTTGGCACACTGTAGATGGTGTTAAGCAAAATATTAAAGCCGCAGAAGATAAAAATTTACATTGGATAATTTGGAATAATTCAAGCATGTATGATATTGAATATTTTATTAAACTCAAATCATGAACAACAAAGAAAAATTTAAAATATCCTTGGATCAAATATTTAAAGAACTTTGTGATGTTAGTGATTGGATGTATCAAAATCCTGAGTTAGGGTTTGAAGAATTTAAAACATCAAAGTATTTAGTAGATTTTATAGAAAGTAAAAATACAAAAGTCAATTATCCAGCTCATAAGCTCGATACTGCGTTTGATGTAACTTTTGGAAATTCTGGTCCTTTGGTTGTTATATGTGTTGAATATGATGCGCTTCCTGAGATAGGGCATGCCTGTGGACACAATATTATTGCAACTGCATCAATTGGTGCAGGTTTAGGTTTACAAGATTTAGCAAATGATTTAGGTATAAGAGTAAAGCTACTGGGCACTCCTGCAGAAGAAGGTGGTGGAGGAAAAATTATTTTACTTAATAACGGTGCTTTTGAGGATGCTAAATGTTCAATGATGATTCACCCAGGGTATGAAAATGTAGTTAATCCTACATTTACAACTATACAACAATACACAGTTGAATTTTTTGGTAAAGATGCTCATGCTGCTGGAGCTCCACAAGAAGGAATTAATGCTTTAGACGCACAAATTCAACTTTTTGTAAATGCCTCAACATATAGACAACAAATGGTTCAAAGCAACAGAATGCACGGAGTCATCAAAGAAGGAGGGTTTAAGCCAAATATAATACCTTCATACACAAAATCTGAATGGTATTTGAGATCATTAAATAAAGAAGGATTAGACAAGATTGAAAGTGATTTTTACAATTTTGCAAACGCTGCAGCTTTGTCTACTAAATGTAAAGTAAAAATAACATTTCCTGATTACCGATATGAAGAAATTAATAACAATCAGACAATGTATGAGCTTTACATGGCTAATTCTGCTGAGATAGATCGAAAGATGATATTACAAAAAGATGCCGAAAGTCCTGGTTTAGGGTCAACAGATATGGGAAATATCTCCCAAGCTTTCCCATCGATTCATCCTATGCTTTCTATTGATGCTAAAAATGCTGTAAATCATCAGCCAGAATATGCGGCTGCAACAATAGCTCCTGGAGGCCATAAAGCAATATACGATGGTGCTTATGCTATGGGTACAACAATTATTGATTTAGCTGAAAAAAATCTTTGGGATAATCTTTAAAGAATTTGACTTAGAAACAGCTTGGTTCTGTCACTTTCAGGATTATTAAAAAACTCTTGCGGAGTATTTTCCTCAACAAGTTGACCTTCGTCAAATAGCATTACTCTATCTGCTACTTCTTTTGCAAATCCCATTTCATGAGTAACAACAATCATTGTCATTCCAGATTGAGCTAATTCCTTCATAACATCTAATACTTCTTTAATCATTTCGGGATCTAGCGCAGATGTAGGCTCATCGAAAAGCATAATTTTTGGCTCCATAGCTAATGCTCTTGCGATTGCAACTCTTTGTTGTTGGCCACCAGAAAGTTGTCCAGGGAATTTATCAGCTTGCTCAGGGATGCCTACTCTTTCAAGCAACTCCATGGCTTTCTCTTCTGCTTCAGATTTACTTTTTTTTCTTACCCAAATTGGAGCTAAGGTAATGTTCTGTAAAACTGTTAAATGTGGAAATAAATTAAAACTCTGAAACACCATACCTACTTCAGACCTAATCGCTTCAATATTTTTTAGATCATTTGTAAGCTCTATTCCATCAACAATAATTTGGCCGTCTTGATGTTGTTCAAGTCTGTTTATACATCTAATAAAGGTTGACTTACCAGAACCTGATGGCCCACATATGACAAGCACTTCCCCTTCTGCTACGTCCATTGTTATGCCTTTCAAAGCTTGGAAGTCGCCGTACCACTTTTTAACGTCTATAGATTGTATTATGCTCATAATTTGATTATCTTTCTCCTAATCCTAATCGTTTTTCAATTTTCATGCTTCTTCTTGCAAAGCTGTAAGTAAAAATCCAATAAAATATTGCACAGAATAAAATATTCTCTTGTATTGTTCCAAGAAAGTTAGCTCCTTGTGACTGGTTTGGAATGACTTTTGAACCTATGTAAAGTAAATCAAAAAGCCCAACAATTGCGACTAGGCTTGTATCTTTGAATAAACTAATGACTTGGCTGACAATTGGAGGAATAACTGCTCTCAAGGCTTGAGGCATTACAATTAAGGAAATTCTTTGTAAAGTACTTAAACCAACGGCATCAGCTGCTTCAAACTGACCTTTGCTTATAGATTGTAATCCGCCTCTAACATTTTCAGCTAAATAAGCAGCGCTAAAAATAGAAGTTACAACAATTGCTCGCACAACTTCATCAAACTCCACACCTTTAGGAAGGAAGAAAGTTAACATGACACTGCCAAAAAACAACCATGTAATAAATGGAACTGATCTAACTAATTCAATTATTGCAGTACAAATAATTCTAATAATTGGAAATGTTGATGTACGTCCCAATGCAAGCATTACTCCGAAAGGGAAAGAAATTGCAATACCAAAAAAAGCTAATACCCAAGTCAAAGCGAATCCTCCATAAATTGAAGACCCAGGGACGACTATCAAAGATTCTGATGTCCCCCCTCTCATTAGTAATACAAGTATTGAAATTGCAACTGTCCATACTATAAATAAACTTCTTGATGATTCTTTTGAGTTAGCAATGGTTGGTGCAACAGAGATTAGTATCCACAAAAGAAATAATAATAGTTTTAACTGCCTTAATACAGGGAGTGAAAATACTACAAGAGCAAGCACCAAAGATCCATAAACAAAATATCTTTGATAACCCATTAGCTTTTCAGTATTTAAATAGTTTATAACAAAATATCCAACAACTGAAAATCCTAAAATAATAGGAATATCAAGCGTAGCTATTTGAGAAAAAGTAAAATCGGGTTTTCTATATATCCAAGTAACAACAAATAAAGGTGTGAGTAACCAAGAGATAGGTATTATTCGCTTAAATGTGGTTATATTTTGTGAATTAAAATATCTTCCTAAAAGAAAACAAATCACTAGAAAAACATATAGAAATGTCCATGGGTTCTTTGTTGACGCGGCTAAAGGTAACAATGGATCGGGTTCAATTCTTATATTTGAGGAATCAAATGTTACTGTTGGTACTCTGACGAGCCACAACCCAACAATCAATAAACCAATGTAAAAGATATTTAGATAATCTTTTGAGACTTCTGTATTTGAAAATTTTGTTCTTACAAAATATGACATAGCTAACAAAATTGCAAAGAGAACTAGTAAATAAATTCTAAATGACTGTTGAAATACCTCAGCAGTTGTTCCTTCAACTTTATCAATTATAACTGAAGAGGGAGCAATTAAAACCAGAGCGAAAAACGATGAAAACAATTTCATCATGGTTGTACTCGTAGCTTTTATTGATATTTTTTCACTAATACTATTGAAGCCCCATGTTAATCCAAATAAACCAAGAACAATACCTACAGTTATCCATACTCTTATAAAGTCTGACTCTGGATATGCCTGAACCATATAGAGTCTCAAGTTATAAGTTATGGCAGTCCATTCTCTTTCGGGAGAAATAAAAAAACCAATAATCGACCTAAATAAACCAACCAATGCAGCTATTGATACAAAGGTTAAAATACTCGAACCAAAACTTGAAAACAAATTTTCTCTTAACCACCTATTAATCCCAGCAAACTGAATTTCTGGAGGGCTCTCTTGTGTTGTTGTGTTTTCTGCCATCATCTCTCCACTATTTTCAATTTTCTATTGTAATAATTAACTATGGATGAAAGTGTCAAGCTTATAGTCGAATAAAAAGCCATCCAAATTATAAACACTGCAATAGTTTGACCTTCTTGGTTATATAACGTTTGACCCACAGCAACAATTTCAGGATAAGCAACGGCAATCCCCAAAGATGTATTTTTAGCTAAATTTAAGTATTGATTTCCCATTGGAGGAAGCATTATTCTTAAAGCCTGTGGAAGAACGATTAACCTTAATAAAGTTCTTCTTCTCAACCCAAGAGACAATCCTGCTTCACTTTGGCCTTTAGCAACTGCCATTATCCCAGATCTAACAACTTCAGAAATAAATACAGATGTATATAAAATTACTCCAACCCAAGTAGCAAAATAACCAACTGACATGATTTTCCCTACGTCCAAAGAGTATCTAGTAAATTTTGATGTACCTGCTTGAATAGCTTCTGGGTAGCTCAAAGAAAATGGTGAACCAGAATATTCCCAATTTAATTTATTTTGAATACCTTCAAAAAACTGAGGAATTCCCCAATCAGCTTTAAAAAATAATTCATTTCCTAGCAAAAAATCCATAAACGAGGTTCCCAGTGGTAAAAACAAAGCAATAATCAAAACGACAACGAGTAGTGCAGCTATGATGATTTTGAATATATCATCATCAGTTAAAATCCCTTTATTCTCAGCACTTCTTGTTCTTTTAATTTCTTTTGATATGTATTTATAGGCGTAAAATGTAGCAATAACTATAAATGTCGCTTGTAGACCGATTCTTGGGAGGAAATCAAAGAATTTCGAAATATAAGATGCAACAAAACCTATTACACCTATCGCTTTATATCCTCCATACCAACCAACAATATTCCATAAGAAGAATGCTAAGACAGAATAAAGGCCGGGTTTCGTATCAACTCCTTCTCTTTCAAGTTTTGCAACTCTTAATTTGAAGACTCTTCTTGCAATGCTGAACGAAAGTACAAACCAAACTCCAAACAACCAGCTAGATTCTGATGGATCTAGCCAAGGAAATGCTATTCCTTTTGCGCTTACATGGACTACATGTTGTCCCCTATCTACTTCTTCAAGCCTTGGGAATGAGAGAATAACTGCTTGCCAGAAAAATATCTGAACAAGTAGTGGAATATTTCTTACAGTTTCAACAAATCCAGTTGTTGCCCGTTCGACTATCCAATTCTTAGAGAGCCTTGCAATACCCATCAAGGTACCCAAGAAGGTAGCAAAAAATATTCCAGAGACAGTAATTCTTAACATGTTAGCCATCCCAATCTGTAAAGCTTGAAGTCCGGACTCAGGATAGGTTACAAAACCTTCAGAAACTTGAATTCCTGGAGTAGATCCCAAAAATCTCCATGAAAAAGGTAAGTTAGTTTCATTCAAATTAGTTATTGCTTGACCAAAAAAATTGCGGATAAGATTAAAAATTATTAGCAAGAATATAATTTGGCCAGCCCATTTAAGGAACCTAACATCACGCCAAAAAGCTGTATTTAACTTAAATCTATTCATAATTTAATAAGTAAATTGATAATACCACTCTAACTTTTTCATTTCTACCTGAATTGTGATAAGAAACCTGAAAGGGGCCGTTAGGCCCCTTTCACAAAACAATTAAGTTTTAATTACCTTGCTGGAGGTGCGTAAATTAAACCGCCTTCAGTCCAAGGTGCGTTTGCAGAACCTTCTCTATAAAGTCCGACAGGATTTAAGTTTTTAGAATAAATCTCATCGTAGTTACCAACTTGCTTGATAACGTTATAGAAAGCATCGGCATCTAAGCCCATAACTGTTTGCAATTCGCCGTCGTTCTTACCCATGAGACGTCCCATTTCTGGATTTGCGTCATAGTCAAAAGAATCAACGTTGGCTCTACCTACACCATATTCATCAGCGATGAATGTAGCATAAACAGTCCAATTAACGATGTCTGCCCATTGGCTATCGTTTGAACGATATACAGGACCAAGAGGTTCTTTAGAGATTGGTGATGCTGGGAAAATAGCCCAGTCATTCAATGCACCCTCTTTAGCTCTGTTACCAACAAGACCAGAACCGTCTGTGGTTACAAGGTCACACTCACCGGCTTTGAATTTCTCCATAGCCTCTGGGAATGCTTCTACTGTTACAAGTTCAATGCTTGCTCCAGCTAGTCTTGCACCTTCAGTAATGTTCTTCTCTGTTGTTGTACCAGCATTAGTACATACTCTTAGACCATCAATGTCTTTTAGAGTAGATGAAGCAGAAAGTCCATCAGAGTTTCTACCCATTAATTGTTGTCCATCATAATAAGTAGTTGGTCCAAAGTCGTTACCTAGTTCGGTATCACGGCTTTGAGTCCATGTTGTGTTTCTGATTAATAGATCTACTTCACCAGCTGATAAAGCAGTGAATCTTTCAGCAGCAGTTAATGCTGTAAATTCCACTTTGCTGTAATCACCGAAAATTGCTGCTGCAACTGCATAACAGTAGTCAGCATCAATTCCTGTTACAGAACCATCAGCTTGTGTCTCAGAGAAAGCGACTGCAGAACCTGAAACTCCGCACTTGAGGAAACCTCGAGCTTTTACAGTTTCAAGAGTTGTTGCTTCTTCAACAACCTCAGCTGCTTCATCTGTTCCTGAATCAGTAGCACATGCAACTGCTACTAACGCAAGTACAAGTAGAGAAACGATTGCTTTTTTATTCAATGTTTATCTCCTTTTAATTAAAAGTAGACAGCTTCTTTAAGAAGCCGTTACGTAATTCCAATCTAATATGATTACAGTTTTGATTCAATGTATTTAGTACGAAAAATATAAAATATTTGCAATTATTTATAATTTCGCTAAGAAACTTCTTCAGATTGTTAGAAAAGTCCATTAATATTTTATGTTGTATCTAAGGAGAAAAATTGTCCACCACCGTAGTTCTCGGAGCCCAGTGGGGTGATGAAGGTAAGGGTAAAGTCACAGATTTTTTTGCCTCAACAGCTGATTATGTAGTTCGTTTTCAAGGTGGAAACAATGCTGGTCACACTATTGTCGTTGGTGAGGATAAAATTGCTCTTTCTTTAACACCTTCTGGAGTTTTATATCCAGACTGTGTTCCAGTTATCGGTTCGGGATGCGTCATAGACCTCGGCTTTTTAGAACAAGAGCTCCAAATGTTAAAGGATAAAAACATAGATACTGAGAAATTAGCTATTTCACCTAATGCACATTTAATAATGCCCTATCACAAATTGCTTGATGAATTAATCGAAGAAAGTTTAGGAGAAAACAAAATAGGAACAACAAAAAAAGGGATTGGCCCTTGTTATGCAGACAAAATACAGAGGCGTGGCATAAGGGTACAAGACTTGTTAGACCAAGAAGTATTTGAAAAAAAAGTAAAATCAAATATTGAAGAAACTAATCTCACTCTTACAAAAATCTATGAGCGCCCTCCTTTGGTAACTGAAGAAATAATTGAGGAATTTAATGGTTATAGAGATATTGTGGCTAAGCATACAGAAGACACCTCTCTTTTAATTGAAAATGCTATTAAAGAGAACAAAACAATTTTATTTGAAGGAGCCCAAGGCACACTGCTCGACATAGATCATGGAACTTATCCATTTGTAACTAGCTCAAATACTTCAGCAGGAAATGCAGCTATTGGTTCTGGAGTTGGTCCGAAAAATATAGATCGTATTGTTGGTGTTACAAAAGCATATATATCTCGAGTTGGAAGTGGGCCATTCATAACAGAACAAAAAAATGAAATTGGTGACTACCTAATTGAAAAAGGGGCAGAGTTTGGTGTTGTTACAGGTCGTAGAAGAAGATGTGGTTGGCTTGATTTAATTTCTTTGAAATATTCAGTGAGAGTTAATTCATTAACTGAACTATTTATAACAAAACTTGATGTCCTCTCAGGACTAGAAGAAATAAATTTATGTACTGGGTACAAGTATGAAAATGAGGTTTTCACTGATTATCCATACAAAGAAAGTATTCATTACAAAGCTGAACCTGTTTATCAAACATTTGATGGGTGGACAGAGGATATTTCCTCAGTTAAGAATTTTGAAGACTTGCCAAAAAATGCACAAACTTATATAAAAGCAATTGAAGACTTTATTGAAGTACCAATTGCGTTCATCTCTGTTGGACCAGAGAGAACAGAAAATATAATAATTTAAAATGATAGAGAGATATTTAAATCCAAAAATTAATTCTATATGGGATGATCAAAATAAATTTGACACATGGAAATTGGTTCAAGAGAAATATGTTGAGACGCTAGAAGAGTTAAATGTAGCTGAAAAAGGTACCGCAAAAAAAATAAATCAATCAGCAGTTCAGAAAGGTGAAGTATACAAACAAGAAGAAATTACAAACCATGACTTGGCATCATTTGTTGATATATTGCAAAAAAAAGTTGGTGCAGGTTCTAATTGGATACATTATGGATTAACAAGCTCAGACATAGTAGATACTGCAAATAGCATTTTAATTACGCAGTCACTTGATTATGTTATGGATTTAGTTAGTGATTTACTTTCAACTTTAAAGAACAAAGCTGTAAAAGAAAAAGATACTTCGATTATTGGAAGGACCCATGGTGTTTATGCAGAAGAAACTTTTTTAGGAAATATCTTTGGCAACTGGCATCTAGAAGTTGCCCGAGGATTGAATCGACTTGAAAATTCTAAAAATAATATCTCTTATGGTAAATTAAGTGGACCAGTTGGAAACCATTCAGTAGTTACTTCGGAAATGGAGAAGCTTACACTTGAGAAATTGAGTTTAAAGCCTGAACAATTTGCAAATCAGATTGTAAGTAGAGACAGGTATGCAGAAGTTGTTAGCTCGCTTGGTATACTCGCATCTACTTAT
>Ga0213859_10001387_pt1 | contig 10771 bp, 9 predicted proteins | sample PICome_2_FD_160133 | JGI IMG/M metagenome (GOLD analysis project Ga0213859, IMG submission 160133) | Coastal seawater microbial communities near Pivers Island, North Carolina, United States - PICO304 | ecosystem: Environmental > Aquatic > Marine > Coastal | place: USA: North Carolina | collected... | reverse complement strand
GGCCTCCGTAGACGGGAATGGGGCGGCCTCGTGCGAAAGCATAGGCGTCATCGGGCGAGGTGCGGGTGCCCAAAGCGTAGGCGTCCATAGAGAGCGCGGTGTGCAGATGCAGGTCGCCAAACAGTGCGCGTCGCTCCGGGGTGCTGTGGTCACACGCCTCCCGCGGCAGCGGCGAGGCGATCGCTGCGGGCTCTGGTGGCGGTGTCCATTCATCTGTCTCGAGAATGAGCTTGCCAATGTCGCAGCTAACAAGCAGGAGCGGCGCGATGCCAAGCAGGGTTTTTCTCATTGGGTCTTGTCTCAAGAGTGAGTGCAGGCTGTTGAATCAAAAATTCGATGCGCCCAAGCCGATGCCGCCATCGATTTCCAATGCCACACCTGTCACCCATTCTGCGCAGATCAGATATTCCACGCCCTCGGCGATTTCTGTTCCCGTACCAATCCTGCCTAGCGCGTGAAGGCCTGCGACCGCGTCATATCGGTCTTTCGCTTCCTCTGCGGTAAATAGGCCCGCTCGAAGATTCAGCTCTGTGGACACAGCGCCCGGCAGAATACAACCGGTCCGGATCTGCTTTGGACCCAACTCCGCAGCCATTACCTTGGTTAAGCCCTCTAGCGCGGCCTTGGTGGTGGCGTAGGGCGACGCGCCAGGGAAGGCGCGACGGGTGTGTGTGGAGCCGATGAAGACGATCGAGCCCTGTGTCTTCTCCAGATGGGGAACCGCCATACTCGACAGCATCATCGCCGATATAACATTCGTATCGAAAGCCTCTTTCAGAAATGCCTCGGTGTAACCGTCGACGGGTTGGCGATACATATTGGCCGCGTTATTCACCAAGGCATCCAGCTTGTCGTCACCATGTCTTAGGGCTTCGGCTAGCATGGCTTCACGGTCGGCTTGAGCAGTGACATCGCCTTGAACGATGTGGCAGTTATCTCCCAGTTCCGCTTGCACCGCTTGCAATTTCTCCAATCGTCGGCCGCTGATGGTGACCCGGGCGCCTTGCGCGCAGAGCCGACGTGCGCAGTCGGTACCGATACCCGAGCCGCCGCCAGTGACAAGAATAGACATACCCTTAATGGTCTTCATGTTGATCCTTTACTGTTGCGATGTAGCGTGCCATCCGCAGTGCTATCTGAAATCCTTCGCCGCGCGCCCTGCGGTCAGCCCTCGCGCAGGCCCGCTTGCTTCATCAACGGGAGGAGGGTCTCGTTAAATTGCGTCAGACCCTCTTCATAGTTCACCCAGCTCAATGTGATGCCATCAAGTCCCGCGGCTGAAAACGCCAGCATACCGTCAACAATCTGCTCTGGTGTGCCTACGAGCGGAATGGCGCCGTAGCCGGCAATCAGATTCGCGGCCATCGCCTCCCAACCATCACCCAGGGCACTTTGAGAATTAGGTACCAGCACGTCTAGCAGGTTGCGCACGCCTTCCCAGTCACCCCGGTCGTAGACGTACTCCCGAACAAAGTCCTGCGCTTCCTTTTCAGTCTCGCGACACACGATGTAGGCCTGACCAAAAATTTGCATATCGCGCTGATGTTTGTCCTTTGCGAGTTGACGCCCCCGGCTGGCCACTTCGCCAGCGCTTTCCATGTCCTGAGCGACCACAAAATTGAAATCTGCGTGGGCGGCGGCGAATTCCTGACCACGGGCGCTATTGCCCGCACTCATCAATGCCGGCCAGGGGCGCTGCAGGGGTTTTGGCTCCGAATAACATCCGGGTGATGTGAAATGCGGGCCTTCGTAGTCAAACTCGCCCTCGACGGTCCAAAGCTCCTTGCACAACGAGATCCAGTCATCGGCCACGTCGTAACGCACGTCGTGTTCCTTTTGCGGGACCCCGAACATGGCGATCTCCCGTTCATTCCAGCCCGCAACAATGTTGAGGCCAAAGCGGCCACCAGAAATATGGTCAATGGTTGCGACCTCTTTGGCCGCGCGTACAGGGTGCACGGTCGGTACATGAAAGGTCGCGAACACACCGATTTCTTCGGTTTTTGCGGCTAACCCAGCGGCCCAGGTGAACGTCTCAAAGTTGCGGTGATTGAAGTTCACTTTGCCGCCCATGCCTTTCCATCGCGCGACGGGAATGACAGCTTCGATACCCGCGGCTTCTGCCAGTTGAGCCGCCTTGACTGATTCATCCCACTTGACCTTCAGCGTATCAGGACGGTCGGTCATGGAGCAGCCGCTGCTGACATTGAGTCCAAATACGCCCAGTTTGAGTTTATGAGGGCTTTTTATTAGCGGATGTGCGGGGGAGGCGTCAGTCATGGGCCAGGCGCTCATTGTTATCGGTATTGGTTGAGTTTCTCAGGTTCCGCTTGGCTTGCCTAGGCGGTTCGATAGTCATCATTAAACCTCATAAAAACAGTGTATTGTGGAATTAATGATAGGTTAAATATTGCGTTATGAGCGCCTGCAAACTCTGCGCCGATCCCTTGTGACAAAACCGAACCGCGACGCTGTGCGTAATTCCTGCTTCAGGACCCTGAGGAGATCCCCATGGCCGGCCCGATTCCCTTCGACCGTGAGTCGCCCGACGATCAATGCAGCCGGAGCGAGTTTAAGGCGCAGCGCGACAAGCTCCAGGCGCTGCTTCGTGAGGCGAAAAAGGCCGCTATTCAGCGTGCCGAGGTACCTGCCGCGGATCGGCATCGCGCCGAAATGGCTTTAGAGCGGGACATCGAACATCGGCTGCAAAGACTGATATTGCGGGCTAAAGGCATGGTTTCGGAAGAGATGCTCGTTCGACATCAACGGGAGATCCCCGTTGATGAGATTCCCGATTATGCCGTGACCCACTTGTTGGTTGAGCTGGGAGAAAAGGAGTTGCAGGACACACGGTAAGGGTCTCCGCCGCCTACCTGAAGTTGTTGTGTAACACTACGTGCCAGGCCTCGAGGAGACTAGACGCCCGCTGTAGCACGGGGCTCTGCCTGAGTTTGCTGGCTCATGGCCTGACAGCGCGACCTTTTGCCGATCGGCTGGCGCGACAGCTCGCTTAGAAGTTTTACCTTGAGTGCTGTCGAGACAGTTTAGCGCTGACGACGCGACTCTCATCACTGATATCATTCCGGTCCCGAGTCACATTTAGCGGCTCAAGGCGGAGATAGAGCGTGCAGCAGTTTATTGGTGACTATATCGACCGGCATCAGTCAGCGGTTCAAGCATTGGCGCAGTGCGCCGACGACATTGAGCGCATTGCAGGCGTTGTTGTGGCCGCCCTGGGAGCCGGCAATAAAATCCTGATTTGCGGCAACGGTGGGTCGGCCGCCGATGCACAGCACATGGCTGCCGAACTGGTCGGGCGCTTCGTGTCCGATCGTAAACCACTGGCCGCGATCGCTCTGACGACGGATACGTCGGCACTCACGGCCATTGCCAACGACTACGGGTATGACCATGTATTCAGTCGCCAAGTGGAGGGTCTTGCGCAGCCTGGGGATGTTTTCTTGGGCATCTCTACCTCAGGTAACAGCGGCAGCATCTTGGCGGCCTGCGACGCTGCGCGTTCCGTCGGTTGTCATGTCGTCGGTCTGGCAGGTCGTGACGGTGGTTCGCTTCGCACGCGGTGCGATATTACGGTGATCGCGCCAGCGCAAGAAACGGCTCATATCCAGGAGTGCCATATCATAGTGATCCATTTGCTGTGCGCATTGATAGAGCAGGGCCTTGACCTTGCCTAATGATTGCCCCGGCAGGGGCTCTCACTGAGCAGGCACTAACCTATGGCTGCAGCCGCTTTTCTGGATCGAGATGGCGTGATCAACGTTGATCATGGGTATGTGAGTCGATGGGAAGATTTCGAGTTTCTCCCGGGTGTTCCAGAGGCACTGCTCAAGCTCCAAGAGGCAGGGTACCAGCTGATTGTGATCTCCAATCAATCGGGTATCGGACGCGGTTTTTACGACGAAGCTGATCTCGAGAAATTGAATGAGTGCATCGCACATGACCTAGAGGAACAACTGGGCATAACGATTACTGCTTTCTATCACTGCCCTCATCATCCCACGGATGCCCTTGGTGACTACTTGGTGCAGTGTGAGTGTCGTAAGCCTGCGCCGGGGATGATTCTTCGCGCTGCGCGGGAGCATCAGATTGATCTGACGGATTCGTTGTTGGTGGGTGACAAGCGTTCGGATATTGAGGCGGGAAAGGCAGCAGGTGTGGGGCGGCTTTTCTATGTCACTTCCGCAGGGCTAGCAGAGGTTTTAGCGGATAGCGTCACGGTGAGCTCACTGGGAGAAGTGGCTGATAACCTATAAGTTGCCGTTCTCTGGAATTAGGCGGCCAACAGCACTCCTGAGAATAACTCGGTCTGTAGTATTCACACTGGCTGGTGTGGGGTACGGCGAATCAATACACTCAAGCCACACGGGTAACGAGTTGCGTCTACCAATTGAGTAGGCGGTGACAGCAATGCAGCGATTGTCAGATCTTTCACCTTCGATCATTTGGGTTTTTCTGTTTTTTACCCTGTCGCTGTCATCGGCGACACGACAAATCATTTGGTTGATGTCACTAGCTGGGCTGGTGGTTTTTGCTCGCGGTCCCCGAGGTTTTCTCGAGACGGATGGCGTTCGTAAGTTCTGGGTAGTGTTGGCGTGTTTTTTATTGCCCGCCGTTTTTTCATTGTTTGATGCAATCAATTTCGAACGCTCATTATCCGGGGCGGTGAGGTTTCTCGCATATGGTTTCGCTGTCTGGGTGCTGTTGCAGATCAAGATCGATCGAGAGGAAAGCCATCGCTTAATGTCGTTGGTTGGCGCCGTCATGATGCTGTGGGTGGTTGACGGTCTAGTGCAGTTGCTCACCGGCTACAGCGTGTTTGGTAACCCGCTGATCGAATTGGACTCAGGTCAAGCCTTGGTCACCGGTAGCCTGCGGATGGGTTACGGCGCGACGCTGGCGATTCTCTCCCCGTTTTACCTCGAGGCGTTACGGCGCACCGGGTCGGGAGTACTAAACAGCGTGCTCGCATTACCCTTATTCGCAGCCATTGTGATGAGTGGCAACGAGGCGTCGATGGTGCATGCACTGGTCGCGCTTGCGGGGTACGCCTTCATTTTACGGCGACTTGAATCAGACGCCGCGGTCACATCCTGGTTGCTTTCCTTACTGTTCTCTTTCTCTTTGGCGGTGCTGATGGGCGTGATGCTCAGCGACACCTTTAGTCAGTCGGTGGCGGGTCAGGCCGCTTCCGATGCCTACAAGGCGTTTGATTACTTGCCGGTGATTTGGGAGTCAGCGTGGTCGGGCTTTACTGAACATTGGATTAACGGTGTAGGCATTCGCGGCTGGGGATCGATGGTTGTGTCCATGGAGAGCATCGAAGTCTTGCCAGTGTCAGAACGATGGCACCCCCATATGTACGCATTGGAAGTGGCGGTTGATACCGGTGTCCCGGGATTGGTGGGATACGGCTTATTCTTTTTGTTTCTGGGGAGGCGTTTATTCGATGGCCGACCTGAGGTGGCGCTCACGTCGTTGGTGGTCATATTGGCATTGTTCCCTCTCAATAGTTCGGTATCGTTTTACTCCTATTTCAACGGCAATATCCTGTTCCTGACCCTCGCATTACTGATCGCATTGGACCGAGATCTCAAGCCCATGCCCGAGCTTGACCCCGTCAATGCCCCTCGGACCAATAGTGTGGCCTGACTCGAATGATTGGCGTGCTAAGAAATTGTTGTTCATCGTAATGAGGCCTTTATGTCTGCGCTCCCGGATATGACTCAAGCCAACGTCACCGTTATCGGAGACGTCATGCTCGATCGCTTCTGGAGCGGTGCCAGCCGGCGGGTGAGTCCCGAGGCGCCGGTCCCGGTAGTCAATGTCACCGAGCTCGAGGACCGCGCGGGCGGGGCGGGCAACGTGGCGGTGAATCTCGCCGAGCTGGGCGTGGCAGTCTCCCTCGTCGGACTTTGCGGCGACGATGAGCATGCGCGTGCGCTCAGGGCGTGCGTTGAGTCTGCAGGGGTGCGTTGGAACGTGATGCCCTGTGCCGCCGATACCATCGTGAAGTTGCGGGTACTGAGTCGCAATCAGCAGTTACTGAGAATGGACTTCGAGGAGTCATTGGCGCTTCACGCGAACGATCTGTTCTTGCGCTACGCGCAGCAACATTTGGCGGATGCGGATCTGGTGATCCTCAGTGACTATGCAAAGGGCACGCTCCAGCTCGTGCAGCCACTCATTGCGCATTGTCGTGAGATGGGAAAACCCACCTTGGTGGATCCAAAGGGCAGCGATTTTGAACGCTATCGTGGTGCTACCGTGATGACCCCGAATCTGTCGGAGCTCGAGGCGGTGGTTGGTCTTTGTGATACCGACGAGATGCTTGTTCAGAAAGCAGAGGCGCTTCGGGCAGATCTCGATTTAGAGGCGATTCTGGTCACCCGAAGTGAAGCCGGTATGACGCTTGTCCAGCGCGGACTGCCGGCGCGGCATTTCCAGGCCAGCGCACGTGAGGTTTTTGATGTCACCGGCGCAGGAGACACCGTGATCGCCGCAATGGCCGGCTGTATGAGTGCTGGGTTGCACATGGAAGAGGCCGCGCGGTACGCCAATCATGCTGCGGGCGTAGTGGTGGCAAAGCTGGGTACGGCCAGTGTGACGCCAGCGGAGTTACAACGTGCGGTGTCGGCAAGTGCAGAAGGGCGTCCACGTGGCGTGCTGAGTGTAGGTGACACTATTGCTGAAGTGGAGGACCTCCGCGCCGCAGGCAAGCGGATTGTGATGACAAACGGCTGCTTCGATCTGATTCACCCCGGGCACATTCATTATCTGCAGCAGGCGGCCGACTTGGGTGATGTGCTGGTTGTTGCGTTGAATGATGACGACTCGGTGCGGCGGCTCAAAGGCCCCTCGCGGCCGTTGAATAGCGTGGCGGATCGTATGGCCGTGCTGTCCGCGCTGCAGGCGGTGGACTATGTGGTGCCTTTTGAGGAAGACACGCCGGAAAGTCTGATCGAAACGATAGCGCCGGACGTATTGGTGAAGGGCGGTGACTATACGGTCGAGCAAATCGCTGGGCATGAGTCTGTGCTGGCACGGGGAGGCGACGTCATTATTCTTGATTTCGTCCCGGGCCACTCGACAACCAGTTTGATCGAGCGCATCAGCGAATAAATCAGCTTTCAGCAGCGAGAGGCGGCCACGTCTCAAAACACTGACTTCGTAACGAGCAGCCCCTCAGCGCCGCTCGAACCCATTCAGCTCAGTGGTGTTGCTTAGGGCGCGATGTACGCTCTGCCTAGCCCAGCATCCTCTGGTAGGTAGCGTTTCAGTAATTGGGTCTGTCTACTCTTCATGCTATCTGGCTTGCCGGCGAGGATGACGTGATCCGCCGCACTGGTGACATCCAAAGGATCACCACTCCAAATTACCAGGTCTGCGGTCAGTCCCGGAGCTATCATCTTTGGTGAACCGCCGAAGATTTCAGCGGGCAAGCTGGTCATGGCCTCGATGGCGGCCAGATAAGGGAAGCCATTGGCCACCGCATTCCCGGCGACTTGTCGCAGCTTCCGTGCGTTTTGTGTTTCTCCACTGGTGAACAACACGGTGACACCTGCCTCGTTAAGCAATGCAGCGTTATCGAGTCGCGCGCCGAGTCCATCGAAGCTACCGGGCAAATTATCCAGCGCGTTGATGACAACGGGCACACCCGCTGCCGCAAGTTGCTCCCTCACCATCCACGCCTCTTGTGCGCCGCTGATAACAACTCTCAATCTATGCTTCGCGCCAAAGGCCAGCGCCTGCAGGATATCGCTGGCGCGGTTTGCTCTGAAGACGAACAGCCCGTCACGGCGCGCCGCTTGCAGCGTATCTTTGCCGCGCGGTGTGATTAGGGTGAGGTCATCGTCGTCGGTACTCAGTTCCTCAAAAACTGACTCCAAGAGCATCCAGTGTGCGGCGCGGCTGCTGCCCAGCTTGTTGCCGCTGTAGCCGTCAACATTAATGAAAAGCGTGGTGCGACCCTCGAAGCTATCGTATCCGCCGTCGAGACGGACCAGCGATCCTTGCCCAGAGATGGTTCTGTCCCCGGGCGAAGCCACCAATAGGGTATAGCCGTACCCCTCGACTCGCGTCACAGGCACCACACTGGAATGCGGATTGTATGCGGGACGCACATCGAACTCAGGATGGATCAGGCCCGTGTACAAACCGCTTAGGCGACTATCGACCGCCTCATACACCATACCGATTTCACTCAGGCCCGTTGCAGTTATGCCGGCGAAGAACGCCGGTGTGACAGGCCGTCCGGCCGCATCGATTACGCTGTCGGCATCATCGATGGCCAAGCGCTCGCCAACCGCTTCAATTCGCCCATCGATGATGAGAATGTCCTGGCGGGAAGTGGGGGAATCATCTCCAGCGAACACCATTCCATCGGTGATCAGCAGTGAGTCCGCGCGAACGTTCGCTGCGGCTAAAAGGATCACTAGGCAAGCGTTGAGGAATTTGAGGGATTTCATTGTGCTGCTCCCAGGAGCTGGCCCAGCTCAAAATCGGATTCGGGGTTGAATGCTGAATTGCCGTGCTCATAGCGGAGTGTGCCATCGATATAGACTTGCAAAGGTTTTGCATAGACCGAAAAAGGATCCTGGTTCCAGACCACGACATCGGCCATTTTTCCCGGTTCCAGCGTGCCCGTAACCGAATCGATGCCCAGAGACTTCGCCGCGTTGGCGGTAATCCACCTGATGGCGCGCTCAGGGGGGATATCGAGCCCCGCTCGATTACCTCGGGTCATGGCTTTCGCGGCCTCCTGGTTAAGGCGCTGAATGCCCTCGTCAGAGTCAGAGTGCACGATAGCGCAGCCTCCCTCGGGACGATCCACGAGCGCAATGTTCTCCTGAATGCCGTCGTAGGCCTCAATTTTGAAACCCCACCAGTCAGCCCACAGTGCACCGCAAACGCCATTTTCAGCCAGCTTGTCGGCGACCTTATAGGCTTCGACACCGTGGTGGAACGTGCCCACGCGGTAGCCAAATTCTTCGGCCATATCGAGGATGGTCAGCATTTCATCGGCGCGATAGCAATGCATGTGCACAAGAATGTCACCACGGAGTGCGCCTGCCAGCGTTTCAAGCTCGAGATCGCGGCGAGGCGGCGTATTGGTTAAAAGAGCATCTGCAACGGAAGTCCCATCAGCGTCCTCGCTGTCGTTGGTCGCCGCATCTGCAACCGCTTCGTTGTATCGATCCCAATCTGCCTGATATCGCTGGGCCCGAATCCATGCACTGCGATACGCTGCCAGATTGCCCATGCGGGTCGATGGACTTTGGTCGCGGTTGCCATAAACCCGCTTGGGGTTCTCGCCGCACGCCATTTTGAGCCCATGTGGCGCGTCGGGGAACTTCATGCCCTGATAGCTCAGTGACGGCACATTTTTCAATGTAACGCCTCGGCCCCCGCATAAATTGGCGGAACCCGGGAGGATTTGCATCGCGGTAACGCCGCCTGCCAGCGCGCGTGTAAAGCCCGGGTCTTGTGGCCAAATACTGTGCTCTGCCCAGACCTCTGCTGTCACCGGCGCTGTGGCTTCGTTTCCGTCGCTGTGTGCCGCGACGCCGGGTGAGGGGTATACGCCAAGGTGCGAGTGCACGTCGATCAAGCCCGGTGTGACCCACAGATTCGTGGCGTCGACGACGGTCGCATCCGGCGCGCTTTCACCCAAACCCACCCAAACGACTGCCCCGTTAGCGAGGTAAATATCAGTATTGTCCAGCCGCTTGCCGGTACCGTCGAGCACCGTGGCGTTGGTCAGTAAGATTGGCGACGCACTCGGCGCACTGTAGGTTGAGGGGAATGCCTCTGCGTAAGTTCTACCTGCCAGGAAGCAGAAGAGAAGGGTGACAAGGGGAACGTATTTCAGCATAACAAGGACTCTCTCAACCGAGGGCAGGACGATACTCCCACCGATTCGTTTTGCCAACGGCTACCGCTAAATGGGCTAAGCTCACAGGCTGCAGCAGTTTAGAGGATGTGTTTATGCGCCGCTTCGTCGATTTGTCGATTTATCTCGAAAATGACGTGGTCAGTGACCCTCCGGCCATGAAGCCTAATATCGATTACATCACTCACGATGTGGGTGCCCAGCAGATGGCCTCATTTTTTCCGGGGCTGGCGCCCGACGAGTTGCCTGATGGTGAAGGATGGGCGATTGAATTTGTGCAGCTCTGCACGCATAACGGTACGCATCTTGATGCGCCTTATCATTTTCATCCCACCATGAACGAGCAGGTGTCGGGCAAAGAGCGCGCCATCACCATCGATGAAGTGCCCCTGGAGTGGTGCTTTCAGCCCGGCGTGAAGCTGGATTTTCGTCAGTTTCCCGATGGATACGTTGTCTCAGCCGCTGATGTCGAGGCGGAGCTCGACCGGATAGGGCATGAGCTGTCGCCTCTCGAAATCGTGGTGGTCAACACGGCCGCGGGCAAAGCTTACGGTCAGGATGACTTTGTGAGTAAAGGGTGCGGTATGGGGTATGAAGCCACGATGTATCTACTCGAGCGAGGCATCAAAGTGACAGGAACCGATGCGTGGAGCTGGGACGCGCCGTTTGACCAAACAGCTGAGCGTTATGCGGAAACCGGTGACGCAAGCGTGATCTGGGAAGGTCATAAAGCTGGCCGGCATATTGGTTATTGCCACCTCGAAAAGCTGCACAACCTCGAAGCGCTGCCCGACACCGGGTTTATGGTCAGTTGCTTTCCGCACAAAATCCGTGGCGCCTCCGCCGGTTGGACGCGGGCAG
>Ga0213859_10001385_pt1 | contig 10776 bp, 6 predicted proteins | sample PICome_2_FD_160133 | JGI IMG/M metagenome (GOLD analysis project Ga0213859, IMG submission 160133) | Coastal seawater microbial communities near Pivers Island, North Carolina, United States - PICO304 | ecosystem: Environmental > Aquatic > Marine > Coastal | place: USA: North Carolina | collected... | reverse complement strand
TTTCAGAGGTGTAGGTGACAACGCCACATATATTACTGGGTACTATAGAAATAGCACCTATGATGATTACGATGTGAACTTTCAAAATAACACTGTTGCGAATAAAAATGATGCTATTACAACACACAGAGTAGATTCTGGTGCGGATTACTATAGACCATTCAAAGGTCTTCCAATTAATCAAAACATGATGCCTTGTCCATATTATCTACCTGATGATTATGTTATGATTCAGTTTGCAGTTACTCCTGGTTCTACTGCATTTAGACCTGGAGATACAATTACTGTTAGTGGCAGTGAAGTTTATGAAATTATTAGAGTTCGTTACAGTACAAATCAACTTGGTTTAGATAACATTAATAATAATACTTCCAAAGGTATTGCATTCTGTGCGAGGACAACCTGATGGCAAATTTTAATTTAGGATTATCTTCTGCTGTATTTTTTAGAAGTACAGCAGGAACATTTCAACCAACTACAACAAACCCTGTAATTAATCCTACCTTTACTGGCACAACACGGGTGTATAGTGCAACAGTATCATTGGATAATTCTTTCTCTGGACTAGGATCTGCATATGATTTTGAAAGTCCTGGACGCCCTGGTAGTGGACAACTATATCCTAGGGGCAATCAGTAAGAGGCATAAATAAACCTGAGCACTAGTATCCACTGGCAAGTTAAATGGCTGATCGATTTCCGTTAATTGTTAACTCTGTATCCAAGAAGATTGAAGAACTTGTAGCAGGTGACAATTTAGAACTTACTGGCAACGGTATTATTGTCAGTGGGGACACTGGTGCTGGTAAATATTTGTACAGTGATGGGACTACGGTTTTTTGGAATACCCCTGGTGATGTTTATCTAACACAAACTCAGACGATAACCAATAAGACTCTTGAGAGTTCTACTATTTCTGGTTCTGTTAATACGATTACTAACATTGCAAATAGTTCTCTTATTAACTCTGGTATCACGATCAACGGAACTACTATTGCTCTAGGTTCTACTGTAACTACGCCAGATAACAATACTACTTACTCGGTATCTGCTGTAGATGCTGTTAGTGCTTCTGAAAAAATTATTAGATTAACTTCTGGTGGTAACTCTGGTGCTGGTGTTGATGATGATATTACTCTTGCGGTAGCAGTTCCATCTAGTGTTCCATCTGGATCTAATGCTGTATCTCTATTCATTGATAGAACTGGTGATGTAATTAGTATTTCTGGACATGTTGTTGATAACAATACTGTTACAACATTGAATGCTCCTGGAGGAAGTGCTACATCTGGTGCTATTAACTTTACAGATAGTGGCGCTGCTACTGTTAGCATGGTTGGCAGTACAATTAATATTGATGCATTAGATACTGATACCAGAACTAAAATTCGTGCAGGATCTGGCGGAACATATGGTCCTGCTGATACACAGCAAGGTCTCTTTACATTTCTTGCTTCTGGTGCTTCGTCAGTATCTCAAGCTCCAAATGGAAGCACTGGTGATCCAGAAATCACCTATAGTTCTACGGATACTGTAACTCAAATTCGTGGAGGATCAACTGGAACCTATAAACCTTCCACTGCAGGAACATCAACTCAACAAATTTCTATTGAGGGTGGAACTGCTCTTGGTGGTAATGTACAGGTAACAGAATCTGGAAATACTATTTTAATTGATAGTACAGATACTGATACTATCACTAGAATTGCAAGTGGAACTTCTAACCCAGTAGCAGCAGGAGACTTTAGATTCGTTCAATCTGGTGCGACTACCATCTCTCAATCTACTAGTGGTGGTGTTACAACTATTACAATTAGTTCTGATAATGATGATACTGGTGCTAGTTTGAATGCTAGTGGTGGTTTGATTCTACAGGGAACAAACTTTAGACTGAAAAACTATAACAATCTTAGTGGCAACACTTTGATGAAATGGGATAGTGGCAATGATCAATTAACAGACAGTAGCATTACTGATGATGGATCTACTGTAACCATCACAGGTGACTTGGTAGTTGATGGCACTCAGACAATTTTCAATACTACTGTCTTGCAGGTAGAAGACAATATTATTGAATTGAGAAAAGGAAATAATCTTTCTGGAGATACTGGTGGTATTCAAGTTAATAGAACTACAGATAACTCTGGTAATGTAACTGCATATCAAGCTTTCCAGTGGAATGAATCTGGTGCATATTGGAGAACATGGGATGGTTCGGTTGATAATAGAATCGTCACAGAGAATGAAGTACAGATTCTAACTAACAAAGAACTTACCGCACCAACATTAACAAATCCGATTCTGGGATCAGCAACTGCTACCAGTATCAATGGACTGACAATTTCAACTACTGCTGGATCTACATTTAGTCTTTCTAACTCTAAGACACTAGCGGTACAAAACGATTTAACATTATCTAGTGATAATAATACTGGTAATATTAATGTAAACTTTGGTTTGGGTGGAAGTCTAACATTCAAGTCTGATACTTTGAATGTTTTTGCAAGCACAACTTCTGCTCAACTTCGTACTGTAATTAGTGATACAATTGGAACAGGAAGATTGGTGTTCCAAGATGATCCATTCTTCTTGACTGGAATTAATACAACATCTACCAGTTTCAATCTGCTTAACACTGGTGCTCTTGGTATTAACATTGGTGGAGTTGCTACTGATATTAACATTGGTGCTTCTACAGGTAATACTACAGTCAATCATGATTTTATTGTTATTGAAGATTTCACTGCAGGTGTAGATGTTAACGATGACATTCTCTTAAACGGTGTTGTTAACATCGAAAATGCAGACCTTGAAATTCGTGGATCTACATCTGACCCAATGTTTATTGGTAGGGGTCCTGGAGCAGTTAATACTAACACTCGTGTGGGTGCAAACGCACTGAATGCAATTACTTCTGGTTCTCAGAATACTGCAATTGGATATCAGACATTGCAGAACATGCAATCTGGTGCTGGCAACACTGCTGTTGGTCAAAATTCATTAAGAACTTCTAATACGGGCGAAGGAAACACTGCACTAGGTCGTGCTACATTGTTTGTCAACCAAGGTGGCAGCAAGAATACTGCTTTGGGTACTAATGCATTGGAGACACTCACTGCGGGAGATGCCAATGTTTGTGTCGGATATTATGCTGGTGCTAATCTAACTGGAACTGGTAATGTTTTAATCGGACCTGCTGATAGCACAAATCCAGTTAATGATGTTACTTATGCTCCACCAAACACTGCTGGTGATAGGCAGTTGGTTATTGGTTCTGGTACTGAGTATTGGATTCGTGGTGATGCAAACTTTGATGTTACTTTGAACAATGATGTAACAGTCAACAGCGATTTGGTTGTTAAAGGTAATCTGGAAGTTGAGGGAACAACAACTACCATTGACTCTAATGTCATTGCAGTTTCTGATAAAGCAATTGAACTTGCATCTGTTGTAACTACTCAATTTACATGTACATCAACAAATGGTAGTCCAAACATCTCTGCAATTTCACCAACATCAGGATTGATTCCTGGAATGGTTGTCGTATCACAGACTGGTGGTATTGACTTTGGTTCTAATTGTACAATTGTTTCTATCACTGGTAACACTGCAGTTCTTTCTAACAATGTTAGTGGATCTGGATCTCCGCTAGTTGATGCTATTGGTCCTTCTGATACTGCAGCTAATGATGGTGGTATTATTCTGAATGGAAGTACAAATAAAACACTTCTTTGGAAAGACTCTACAGACTCCTGGACATCTTCCGAAGACTTTGATCTTGTTACTGGAAAAGAATATACTATTAATGGTAATACAGTATTGAGTGCTACTCAGGTAGGACCATCTGTTGGTTCTGCTGCACTAGGATCTGCTGTTACTAATGGTTCTTCTCTAACTTCTGTTGGTACACTAACTGCTCTGGAGGTGTCTGGTAATCCAAACTTTACTAGCAACGGATTCTTACAACTTCCTGCTGGTACAAATGCACAGCAACCAGGACAGACTGGACAACCAGCAGCAGCAGAAGGACAAATTCGTTTCAATACAGATCAAGATGTATTTGAAGGATATAATGGAAGTCAGTGGGGTAAGATTGGTGGAGGAGCACAAGTTCAGTCTGCTGCTCCATCAAATGCTGTATCAGGAGACCTCTGGTATGACACAGACGACGGACGCATGTTCGTGTACTATACTGATGCCAACACTTCTCAGTGGGTTGATGCCTCACCAAATGGTACTCCAACTGATCTAGTTGTTGAGGGAACCACAGAACTTAGAGGAAGTGCTACTACAAGAGCAATAGTTCCTGATGCTGATGACACATATAATCTAGGTGGTCCTTCTAATCGTTGGGCAAACATCTACTCTGCTGACCTTCAACTATCTAACGAAGGATCTGCTAACGAAGTAGATGGAACCTGGGGTCAATACACGATTCAAGAGGGTGAGGAAGACCTCTTCCTAATAAATAGAAGAAGTGGTAAGAAGTATAAGTTTAATCTTACAGAGGTCCAGTAATGCCAGTATTCACATCAAATATCGAGTTGTCTGATGACTACCCAAGTGTCGAACCATCCTTAAAATTAAACTTTGCTAACTCCAGAGCACTTGATCCTCGTATTACATTTTCGAGGACTCATGATTCTGGTGTTGTAGCAGCAACATATATTGGTAAAAACGGACAAGTTGTGAGAGCTGTTGCTGATGAACCTCGTTTTGATCATGACTATAGCACTGGAGAAAGTTTGGGTCTGTTGATTGAAGAAGAGAGGACTAATTATTGTGGTGATGCTATCCCCAGCGCAGCTGATTGGACGGCACTTAATGGTGGAACCATTACATCAACTACAGAGGTTGCTCCTGATGGCACCAATACTGCTTTCAGATATCAAGGAAGTTCTTCTTCGCCAGCATCACTTCTTAGAGTTGCACTTCCTGCTTTCACAACAGGAACTGATACCTATACCGTTAGTTTTTGGGTCAAGCAAGTAGTTGCTAATACTCAGACAGGTCAAAATTTAGTATGCGATTTACAGGATGGTGGACCATCAGTAAACTATAATGATCAATTAGTACAAGGTAAATGGGTTCGTGTCGTGCAGACTGGCACTACTGTTAGTGGAAATAAAACATTTTTTGATGTGATTACTAATACTTTAAATGATGGTACATATGATTTTTGGGGATTGCAAATTGAAGAAGGATCTTACGCTACTTCTCTAATCCTCACCACTGATTCTACGATTGGAACTAGAGGACAAGATTCAACTAAAATTGTAGGTGAAGAGTTTAAAAAAGTTTTTGATACTAGCTTCAGTGAATTTTCTGTTGTAATGGATTATAATAATCTCGAAACTAAATCTAACGGAGCATCTAATGGGGTCTTCCTTTTGTGGGGAGAAGCAACTAACTTTGATGATAGATTATCAATTTCTTCCGACAATGATACTGTCAATACTGCTGTAAGAACTAGAGCATTTGGCGGCGGTCAAGGTATCTTTTCTAACAATGATGGAGTACCAGCAAGTAGTCAAGCGGCGACACAAAAACTTGCTTTCTCTTATAGTGTTCCCAATTATGGAGCTTCAGGAACTAGGAAGTGGGCATTCTCTTTTAGTGGAGAAGCTGTTGATCTTATTACTAACAATAATGGATCAATCGTTCCAGCATGGACTAGATTAGGTATTGGTATTAATCCAACTAGAGATGATGAATCTGGTGGCAAACTCCATGTGAAACGACTTACCGTATACCCTAAAGCACTAACAGACGCTCAACTTCAACTACTCACTTCATAAGATAAATGGCAACCACTATCGGAACAGGTCCAAAAGACATTCCGCTCAATCAATTTCTAGGACAAATGGCATTCAAAGATAAATACGAAGCAACACATTTCAAAATTATGGCATCTGATCCTGCTGCAGGAGTTGTTGGTGAATGCTATTGGAACACCACAAGTAATGCTTTGAGAGTGTATGACGGAACATCTTGGGGGGCAGCGTAATGGCAACTAATATTGGAACAGGTCCAGAGGACATCCCACTCAATCAATTCTTGGGTGAATTAGCATTTGAAGATGTTCATGCTACAGATCACTTTCAAGTTTTAGCATCTGATCCTGCTACAGGAGTTGTTGGTGAGTGTTATTATAACTCTACTGATAATCAATTAAAAGTATATGATGGAACTTCTTGGACTGCTCTCTCTGGCGGAGGCGGCGGCGGAGGAGGCGGCGGTGGTATAGCTTGTAAAACCACTGAAGCAATGAGGACTCTGGGAACTCCCATTGGAAACATGACTCAGGATGGTGGTCTTGCCGCAGCATTTAATGGGGCGATCAATGGTGATTATCAAAATGGTGCTAGAAAAGATCCGTCTGCTGGTGCTACTATCGGAAGAGACTTTGGAGAAGTTGTAGGTGTTTCTGGCATAACACTCTACAGACCAGATGGAAATGGAACTAGTGGTAGTAATTGTTTCCCTGGTGAAGGCGATGGCACATATCAGTTCCAGTATTCTAGTAATGGAACTGACTGGACAACTATTGAACAGGTTGAAGGAACACCAAACAAATCAATTACAGTAAGTTTTACTAAAACTGATGCTCAATATTGGAGAGTATTGTTTAGTGGTGATACTGCAGGTGGTACTGTTCAGGAGATGCAGTTCCATTGTTCGGAAGCACCAGCACATCAAATTGCATATTCAGGATTATTTGATGATGACTTAAATACAAAGTTGAGTAGAACTTATGGTGCTGGTATATCATCCAATAAGTTTTCTTTCTCTTGGTGGCAGAAGATGCTTACCCAAAAAGAAAATAATGTTATCACATCCAATGGTTCTGGTGGATGTGTTAGATTCATGGAGCAAGCAGGTCCATCAGGCGACCCGCTTGGTAAAACTTTAGAAATGAGTGTTAAAGTTGCTGGTGCAACCTTGACAACCAGTAGACTTTTTGTAGATTTTACTGGATGGCAACATTTTCTTGTTACATATGACGGCACAGTTGGTAGCGCAGCAGATAGAGTTAGAATTTATTGTAATGGAGAACCAGTAAGTTATGCTGGTGGTGGTTCTATAGGATCTACAACATCAACTCTTGGTGGATCTAACGAACATGTCATCGGTGGTCAGCAACATAATAACTCTCATGGATATGATGGATATCTTGCTGAGATGCATTGGTGCGATGGTATTATTAAGTATCCGACAGATTTCGGGGAAATAAATCCAACAACAAAACAATGGGATCCTATTTCTTACACTGGCGCACATGGTAGTGAAGGTTGGCATTTAACATTTGGAAATAATGGAAACTATGGTGAAGACAGTAGTGGTAATGGTAATAACTGGAGTCAATCTGGGTTTAGTTTGACACCAGGAGCTAGACATCAGTCAGTAGATAGTCCAACAAACTATGGAACTGCAACAACTGCTGGAAAAGAAGTCCGTGGTAATTACTGTACTTTCAATTCCTTATACAATAAACCTCTTAACACTACTGATAACCCACCTGATATTAGGTATGGAAATTTAACTGTTACCCATGCTACTACTGATAGTGCAGCAGTCGGAACAATGAGTGTTGCTAGTGGCAAGTGGTACTGGGAAGGCAAGTGGATAACATTATCACCAAGTAATGATACATCTGGATTTGGATTCTATACTCTAGAACATCTTGAAACTAATTCTGGTTATAATAGTTATGGTGATGCATTTAGAGGACATAGATACAGAGGAACTGGTGATCACTTTGCTTACACTGGTGCTGCTAATGATGTAACAATTACCAAAGCAACTGCTGGTGATTGGTATGGTTTAGCTCTTGATATTGATAATAATACTTTTACTATCTACAGAAACGGAACACAAGTAGTAACAACGACAGCAGCAAACACATCAGGAAAGGGTTGGATTCCAGCAACATTTGCTGATGGAACATGTGAATTGGAATTCAACTTTGGACAAAGACCATGGAACTATGCTCCACCTAGTGCAGATTACAAACCAATGTGTAGCGCCATGATTACTGATCCATATTATGTGGATCCAACACAGTGTTTCGGACAGATAAACTGGACAGGAACTGGCACGGGTGGCACCAGAACTATTACTGATACACATGCTGTCGAGTTCGCTCCAGACCTTGTATGGAGTAAAGCATATAATGGAACTGCATACCATAATCAGTTCTATGATTCTATAAGAGGATTTACTAGTAAAGCAAATGGCGTTGGCGCACTAGTTACAGATTTAACGAGTGCTGAAGGAACACCATCTGGTGGATTTATCGGTAACACTGGTATTGGACAGATTATTTACGAACAAGAAGGTAGTGGAACTGGTTATGAGTGGTACGATCAGAATAGTTCACATGATTATGTTGCTAGATGCTGGAATGCTGGTGGAGCTAATCAGACTTTAACCAATGGAGAAATCACAGCAACAGTGAGAGCAAATCAAAATTGTGGTTTCAGTATTGTAGGATGGACAGGACCAAATAATACAAATGATCATGATGTGCCGCATGGATTGTCAAAGGCACCTGAGTTCATCATCGTCAAGAATAGAGATACTACTTTTAACTGGGACATCTATCATCATAGACTTCCTGCTGCTGAGAGTTTTGTATTCAGTAATGCAGCAGGAAGACAGGTAGATGCTTTCCAAAATACAGATCCAACGGCAACAACCTTCCCTGTAAAGCATAACTTCACCACAAATGAAAATGAAGCTTACATAGCTTACTGTTGGCACAGCGTGGAAGGACTATCTTCCTTCGGTTGCTACATCGGCAATGGTGACAATAACGGACCTGTGTACAATTGTGGATTCCGTCCGTCACTAATCATAATTAAGGGCGATACTGCATCTGCTCAGTGGTTTGTTCATGATGATGCTAGAGATCCTGAGAAAGGTGATGGCAACCCATCAACAAAAGAGATGGCATGGGAAACTGACCAATTGCAATATGATACTGTTGCTGTGGGTGCTGGACAAAGACTAGTGATTTTATCTAACGGATTTAAGATTAGAACTAGCAACGGTGCTTGTAATAGTGGATCAGTTAAGTATCATGTTATGGCATGGGCAAGGTCGCCATTTAAATATTCTCGTGGCAGATAAATAGATCTGGAGATACCAGACTAAAAGCAAATGGCAATTGATTTTCCCGCATCCCCCAACGCGAATGATACATTCACTGTGGGATCCACTACTTATAAGTGGGACGGAGCAAAGTGGATTGGTCTAGGTGTTACTCCCTCAGATAGATTGATTGAGGGTAGTAATAGTTTAGAGATTAATGCCAATAATGATTTAGTTTGGACTGGTGATAGTGTCCTTCTAGGAACAGCAACTGCTAATGTCAACGATAGACTTACCATTCACGATCCTGGCAGTGCTTTCATGTCTATTAGATCAGATGTAGCTTCTGATGGTAATAGTCAAATTTTAGATTTTGGTGTTGGTACAGCAGATAGATCAAGTGCTAATCTGACAGCAGTAATTGCTGCGGATATTCATAGTACATCTGGGGGCACATTAAAAGCTGATCTGGTATTTCAAACAAATGGTGGAAATAGTATTAACGATAAATTACGTCTAACTAGTGATGGTGATGTGGGTATTGGATACAATTCTCCATTAGGAAAAGTTCACGTAAGGGTAGCAGATGAATGTAACTTTGTTGTTAGAGAAGAAGCAACTTCACTAGTCCTCTCTGCTGAAACAAACAACGGCAGAGATAACAACCGTCTACTGACATTAGAAGGTGCTGGATTGGCATTTAATTCTGGAGGAACAGAATATCTTCGTGTAACTTCTGATGGTCGATTTCTTATTGGCACAGATATACAAAACTCGTTTAATGGTGTTGGTTCAGCACATAATTTGATTGTTACTGGTTCAACATCTGATACCGCTATTCAAAATAACTCAAGTGCTGCGCTCACCATCTCTAATAGAGATGGCACCGCTGACAACACTGCTGGTCTTCACTTTGCAAGAGAAGATAATGATGCTAACCCTCACTACTGTGGTGCATCTGTTGTTGCTCAGTTTAAAGAAGCACAGGTTACTGGACAATATCCAAAAGCAGACTTAGCATTCTTAACATCAACAGCAGCTAACACTGCTCCTAGTGAGAAGATGCGTATTTACGCTAATGGAGCAGTAACTAAACCAGACAATCCATTGATCCAAACTGTTATGAGTGATGTATATGGAGCTTCTCAAAGTTTGACTAGCTCTCCTCCATCAGCAATCTCGAACGGGGCTGCTTCTATTAGTAGAGGTACTAATGGTTTCACAACTACTGGTGGTAATGCATATACTTACGTATGTCCTGTAGATGGAATCTATGCAGTTTTCGCTCACATTTCTTTAGGTAATGTTACTGAACCTGATGGAACAAGAGAAGCTGGTGACAGAACTATCTGGACAATGGGATACACACTTGGTGGTGGTAATCTTCCATTACAAAACTATGTTGAAATTATTGATACTAATGTTTTCGACTTTGAAAATTCTAGTTACTATAATGTTTGGAACTTTACTGCAGGAACAAGAGTTGGTTGTGGACTTAATAGTGGTGGTGGATCAGCACCTGGACTTGCTATGCAATGGGGCATTCACCTTATTCAGTGATAAATAGAGCTGCCTCATAATTTATCTCATGGCACAATCTCCTGCAAAGGAGGAAGCAAAGAAGAATGGATTTGACTGGGCAGACGAAGGTCTGTCAGCATTGGTGCGTGTTATTATTTTGTCT
>Ga0213859_10001384_pt1 | contig 10779 bp, 4 predicted proteins | sample PICome_2_FD_160133 | JGI IMG/M metagenome (GOLD analysis project Ga0213859, IMG submission 160133) | Coastal seawater microbial communities near Pivers Island, North Carolina, United States - PICO304 | ecosystem: Environmental > Aquatic > Marine > Coastal | place: USA: North Carolina | collected... | reverse complement strand
AAATAAACTACAACAAGAAAGTTTAGATACAGTCCTTAAGAATGGTAGAAATCAAATTAACCGACCTCAAAATTTAGAAAAAGTAAAAAATTGGTTTAAAACTAATGAATCCAAATTAAAAACATCTTTTAAAAACGATCAAAATTTGTTTGAGGAGTTTAATGCAGACCCTTATGCTTTTGCACGAAAATACTCTGGGGTAAATCAAAATGAAATCTTTGGCAAACCCGTTGCACCTAAAACCGTAAACAGTTTGAAAAAAGAATCTGTAGTTTCAACTAAACTAGATGATAAAACTGTTAAAAGTATAATGCTAGCAGCTAGCAACCAAGACATAGTCTCTTTCACTAATCAGATTCAAGATTTAATTGCTAGTGACAAGTTGAGCGAAACAGGCCAACAAACATTAGCCTCTGTACTACAGCAGTACAACAACAATTTTCAAAGAGCGAATGATTCTACTAGGTTAGCTATGGTTGGAGATATGGCGGCAAGTTTAAGTAAGGAGAGTTTGGCACAGTTTATGCCTTATATGATGAGGTTTGCTCAATCTGGTGTATTAAATTTTGAGGCGGACCAACTTGCTTTAGATGAAGCTAAATTAGCACAAGATCAACTGGAGTTTGAAACAACGCAAGCGCAAAAAGCACTAGATGAAACTGCTATATCCAAAGACGCTGTCGACCTTATTAATGAAATATCACCGATTGACCCTAGCGATATTAAAGGAAAAGGTTATGGGCAAAGGGTCTCTAGTGTTTTAAACAGGGCAGTTAGAAGCGGCAGTGCTAGTGACAAAGCAAATGCTGAAGATGCTCTTAATATCTTTATAAGCAAGGCAATTGAAAATATAGCTAATCGAGATACTTGGATAAAGAACCCTCTTACAAAGTGGATGTTTCCAAAGGTCCCAGGTAGAGAGTTACAACTACCACCTGAAGTACGAGCTTTTGATAAGGAAGATAATCCGATTACTACCATAGAGGATGCAAATAACATTAGTTATTTTAGGCTCGTTGGAGTAGGAGACCAAGTTGTAGGTGAGCCAATTAGAAGAGGCGAGTTAGACACCGACTTTGGCACAAACATATCTGAGATTCTTTTCTACCAAAGTTTATTAGGGAGAAAGTAGTGTGTCGATTCCTCAAAGCGCCCTTGATTATGTAAAAAAAAGAGAAGGCTTTCGTAATAAAGTCTATCGTGATTCTTTAGGCTACCTTACAGCGGGGTGGGGCCATAAATTAACTCCAGAAGAACAACAAGAGTACAAAGAAGGGGATTTAATAGACTCAGAAAAGCTAAACTTTTGGTTTAATGCGGATGGGCAAAAAGCTTATGATGCTGCTGTTTCTCAAGCGAAACAATTAGGAGTTGAAGACCAACAGTTTGTCAATGCTCTTTTTTCTGTTAACTTTCAACTAGGTAAAAACTGGTGGGACTCTTCTGTTAATCCGAATGCACACAAAAAAACTTGGCAGTATCTGTCAGATGGTGATTATACAAAAGCAGCTGAAGAAGTTTATGATTCAGACTGGGCTAAGCAGACTCCAACACGTGTCGATGATTTTTCTAATGCTATAAGAAATTTAGCAAAAAACTCAACAAGAGATGATGATTTGTTTTTGTCAGAACTTCAAGCAATTCGAGATAAAAGCCCTGCGCCCAGCCTAGGTCCAAAAATTGCTAACGCAGATAATTATGAAAAACCTACTTCTGATGAGCCACCCCTTAACCCAATTGAAAAATTTGTTTTAAAACAAACTGCAGCAGGGCAAGCTGCAAGTGCTGCTAAATTTGGCCCTAGATTTATTGACCAACCTGCACCTCCTGCCGGTCTTTTAGAAACTTTTGATAGGGCCATTAAAGCTGGTACCGACCAAGTAACTGCAGATGTTTATAATTTTGGCGCTATTTTTGACTATATAAAGGGAAACCAAGAAGCTGCGGAAGCTAAGATAAGAAATGCAGATGTATTTAGAGCTAGTGCCGCTTCTGTGTTGGAGCCTATGGGTTCTTTTGCTGATTTTGCCGATGCACCCACTTTAGATAAATTTTTCACCCAAGCCTTTAAAGGGGTTGGCATGGTTACACCTCAAGCGCTTGCTTCTCTAGCTACTGGTTTTAGTGGAGCGATAGTGGGAGGAATTGGTAAAGCTGCTTTAAACTCTGCTGCAAAAAAGTATGTTACAAACAAAACGACTAATCTTCTTAATAAGTTTCATTTAGCTCGACAAGGTAAAGGCCCCAAACTAACTCCTTTAGAAAAAGATTATTTACAACAAGCTTACCAAGGTGTGAGTGCAAATAAATACTATTTTAGCCAAAAAGGTTTACCACTGGCTTTAGCTAAAAAACAACTAGAGGTTAGAAATAAGATAGAAGGAGTCCCATTAGGGCAGCTTGGTTTTTGGACGGGTTCCGGGGTTCAAAGTTTAGCAGTAGGGTCTTCACAATCTTTAGAAGAATTTAGAGATGCGGGCTACAAACTAACTGCAGAAGAAGCTAAACAAGCTTTGGCTTTAGGTATACCACAAGCGGCTTTAGATGTCTTTGGTGAAAAAATATTTTATGGCATGGTGTTTAAAACGGCAGCAAAAGACCTAGTTAAAGGAGATGCTACTGCTGGAGAGGTAATAAAAAGTTTAAGTAAGGCTGCTGGGTATGGTTTAGTTACAAGTGGTGTAGCGGAAGGTACTACAGAAGCTTTACAAGAAGAAATTGTTTTACAACAAAGGTTTGCTATAGACCCAACTTATAGCCAAGAAGAGGCTAATTTAAGAAGGGCAGAAGCAGCATTTATTGGAGCGATAGCTGGTGGTGCTAGGGGTGCTCCCGCTAATGTTATGGGTAAAGCCTATAACTTATTGTTTGGCCCAGAAAGAAAATCAGTAGAAGACGCTAATTTAGGAGATGGTAAACCTCAGGCAGAATCCCCTAAAGATTTAAATGCGCAAATAAAAGCTATGATTAGTGGCGTAAAACCTGCAGTTTGGGTTCCAGGAATTTCTCGAAACCAAATAGATGACCCTACTATTTTAGACCAAACGGGTTTATCAGAAACAGATTATAATGTTGCAGAAATACAAACTACTGAAAATGGTGGTAGTCAAGGTGTTCTTTTTTATCCTGACACCCTTGAAGGCAATAACATAGCTAAAAGAATTTATAACGAAGGCGCTACTGATACCGCATTAGCTGAAGTCCTTGGTTTTGTTGAAACACAAACTCCAGATCATAACAATGTAATAACTGTAAAAGATGCATCTGGTAACATTATAGAAAGGCAAACAGTTTCAGATAAAAACATCACTAAAGCTGTTAACTCAGCTAAAAAAAGATATAGAAATAATCCAGAGTTTATTATTCAGCAACAAACTAAAGAAGAAGCCCTCGCTGATAGAGATTTAAAAGTAAGAAAAGTAGAAGAAGATTCAGCAGGACCCCAACCGACTACTGATCCTGTTACTCCAGGAGAGCAAGTAGAGACTGGGTTAGATTTTGAAACAAGGCAGGATTTTGGGGTAAACCTCGTTACTTCTGGATCAACTTTCACTCAGGTTGCTGACCCCGCAACCCCAGGCCGTACAAAAGATAGATTTTATGCCGCTCGTAGTGAACAACAAGGTACGCCTAAAGCTGTAGAAAAAAATGTAATAGAAGAATTTTTAAAAATATTAGGGGGTAGTGAACAAGCTAAAGATGATGTTGCTTTTTTTACAAGAAGAGATATTACTAATGAAGGCAAAAGAGAAATAGATGATGTGCCCATTAGTGCACTAAATGATTATATTTCTTTAAGTAAAAAATACCCTACTACTAGTTTTAGGCTTGTTCAATCAACTGAGCCTTCTGTAAAAAGGCCGGGTGAAACAGCTAAAGGATATAAAATATTTGTAGAAGGACCTTTAGAAGCAGACCCTACGGTAGTAGCACAAGAAGCTATAAAAAACGCTGAAAGGTCTATAGCGAGCAAATTTGGTGGTACGGACAAACTAGACAATCCTTTAGCACAACGATTTAAAATAGATGGAAAACCTGTTGATATTACAACCTTATTAGAGAACCCAGAACTAGCACAAGTCCCAGAGGGTTTAGGCCCTCAGGCACGTTTAAGAACTCAATTTACCGAATTAATTGGTAATTTAGCCCTAGTTGGAAAAACTTTAGAATACAATAACCAACCTTTACTGTCTTTAACTGATCAACAAATTTCTAGGGTACAAGCAGATGTAATTGCACAAGGTAGAGTTGTTCAAAAACAACAAATAGGAGAGCCTAAAAAAACTTTTAGAGATTCAGTTTATGAAGATTTTGGGGTTAACAGAAGAATAGTAGAAACTCTTGAAGACGCTGATGTAGAAGTATTAGAGTATAAATCTACTGAAGCTTTAGATACTCCACAAAAATATAGAAGGTATTTAGAGGACTTAGCTGCTAGAAATGATGTGGATATAAGTTTTATTGAGGGAGTAAGCGAGCTAGAGACTCAACCTGAAGCAGAAGTTCAAGATTTTGGGCTAAGTGACTTACGTAGCCAAGGTTTACCCCTTACAAGACTAAATATTGAAGAGGGAGATAACAAAACTTATCTATCAGATAAACCTAAAAAAGAAGTGCCTTTATCTAAATTTGGCCAAGGTAGCGTTGTTTTTTCATCGTCTTTTACTAATAGTGTAGGAAATAATATAGGCCAAGCGTATAAAAACATTTTACAAAAACTAGGGTATAAAAGAACTTTGCAGTTTAAAACAGTTGATGATAGTAGTCCAAATATACCTAACTTTTCAGAGCAAAATCAAGAGGCTTATCAAGCACAACTTGAAGATTTAAAAGCTTCTAGTGCGTTTGCTAGGTATATAGGTTTTGGCGACTTTGACTTAATAGTTGTTGACCCTGCTAAAATTACTGACAATGCAAGCCGTGCTAAAGCTGTTATTGAGATGTCACATGAAGCGGGACACGTATTTCTTGAGGGTTATAAATCTTCTTTACTAGGTACGCCTTTAGGTAAAATAATCTATAAAGATTTTGAACAAGCTCAAAAAAGATTAGAAAAAACCGGTAGTAATAAATACAGTGACCCTGATAGTGGGTTTGATGAATATTTTGCTGATCAATTTGCTATTGCTGTTAGAAAGATAGCAGAAGACCCTAAATACAAAGCTACTAACAGGGCTGCAGCTTACTTTAGAAATTTAGTAACTAAATTAAAAACGTTCTTTGATGAAGTTATTAATACTTTGTACAAAAATAGACTTAGCCAAGAACTTTTAAACCCTAGATTCGAAGAATTTATAGATGGTGTCTTAAAAAGTGTAGCGGCTAAACAAGACCCATTGACCCTAGCTCAAAAATATCAAATTGCAGAAGAGGCTGAAGCGGTCGTTGAAAACATGAAGAAGTTTGGTCTTGATAGAAAGACTATGAGATATTTTAAAAACAAAGCTATAGAGATGCTTTCAGCTGATTTTACTTTTATGCCAGCTGACAAAAAACATTGGAGTGTTTCATATCTTTTAAGACCTGCCTATGGTTATCTAAAAGACATTAGTCAAGAACTTGCTTCTACCTTTTACTCTAGATCAACATCTGAAGATGCCTCAGCTTATTTAAATAGAAGACCTATAGTAACAAACCAAAAAAGAAACGAAGTTTTAGATTTAAAAGTCAATGGGCAGTTTATTTTTAGAACTAATGGTAAGTTAGATTTAGATAAGTTTAATGAAGCAGCAAAAATTGCAGAAGATGACACTGTTGCTACTGCAGATATAACAGACCCAAATGCAAAGGCACTACGAGAGTGGTTAGATAAGTTTTATGATGAATACATTGCACCTTCTGGGATTGGTATTGGTAGACAAACAAACTTCTTTACCAGACAGTGGGACTATAACAAGTTAATACATAATACAGAGGCAAGAGCAGTTCTTATAGAACTTTTACGTCAAGCCAATCCAGACGTTACTTCTCCTAAACTATACGGAAAAACTCTTGATAGTTGGGACGCTTTTGTAAATACTTGGCTAACTAACGATGAATCTTTAGACGAAACAAAATTATCTGTTGGGTTGTCTTCAGAAAGACAACAATACTTTAACAATATTGCTAACAAAGATGCTAGAGATGCTGAATTATTACTTGAACCTGGTAATGCTTTGTTCCAATACGTTGATAATACTGTCAAAAAAGTTGAGTACCATAAAAATGTAACAACTAAACTAACAGCTGAAGATATTGCAAACCCTGCTCTTAAAGACATCTTAGCTACTGTAGGAAAAGTAGAAGAAAGTCCTGTTCAAAACCCAGAAGTAGTTTATAAGGCTGGAGTAAACGCTGTAAAACAAGCTGAAGCAAATAAAGAAGGTATAAATGTTCTTAGAAAAGAAGGAAATCAGCATTATGGAAACCCTTTCACTATGTTAACAAGTAGAACTAGGGCTGACGTAAAAGTAGCTACTTTACAAGAAGCAGTAGATCGCTATACAAGTTGGTTAGAGGGTAAATCTGATACTAATCTACAACAGCAAAGAAGACAGTGGATTCTAGAACAAATTGATCAAGGGGCTTTAGATGGTCAAAACCTTTTATATTACACCAAACAAACTCCTAACCATGCGTTAGCTTTAGCAAAGTTTGTTGAACAACGTAGGTCTGGTAAAACAAAAACAACTAAAGCAGAACTTAAACCAGGGGACGTGGTTAATGCACATGTAGCCTCTGAAGTTATGCTTAGCAGAATAAAAGACCCAATTAAAAAACAAGGTGCAAGGCACGCTGTTGAAAACATGTTGGGTAAAACTGGACATGACATGAGCCCATTAATGAGAAAGTTAAACAGTTATGGGTTGCTATTAAACATGGTAACGTTATTACCACTAGCTACTATTGCTTCTATTCCCGATATGGGCGGACCTATGTTACGTTCTAAAGGCATGTTGGGTTGGAAAGATGCTTTTGCGGAAATTCAATACTATATGAAGAATAAAGAACAAGCCGAACAGTTTGCTAGAGATTTGGGCTTAGTTACCCATGATTCTATACATACTATGTATGTCAATGCGTATGAGTTAGGGTTTATGACTGAGGGCTCTAAAGCTATCGCTGATAAGTTCTTTAGCGGTATTGGGTTAGATTGGTATACTAAGTTCACTAGAACATTTGCTGCTGGTATGGGGCAAAGGTTTTTAATTAATTTAGCACAAACCAATGATGCCAAAAGTAATCAATCTTTAAAAGAACTAGGTTTAACTAGACAAGATATAATTGATGCTTATGACAAAAAAACAGGGCAGTTAGATGTTAGCAACACTAAAGTTGCAGATGCTTTATCTAGGTTTGTAGAAGAATCTATTATTAGACCAAATGCAGCTGAAAGACCGGCTTGGGCTTCTAACCCTTATACAGCTTTAATTTTTCAGTTAAAATCTTTCTTTTATGCTTTTGGTGCTAATATTATGGGTGGACTATTAAGACAGGCTCAAAATGGCTATAACAGTAAAGGTATACCTTCTGCTGCTTATCCTTTACTTTTAGGAGCTGGCGTACTTTTACCTTTAGCCGCAGTAGGCTTAGAACTTAGAGAATTCATTAAATATTTAGGTAGAGGGCTAACACCTGGTTTCATAGAAAGACCACTTAGAGGAGTACAAGTAGAGGACACTTTTGGGTACACAAATGCTTTTAGAACAGATGGCATGTCTTGGGGTGAATACACTTTAGAGTTGTTTGACAGGTCAGGATACTTTGGTCCTTTTGGTATGATATTCCCTATGGCAGATAGTCCTAAGTTTGGGGATGCATGGTTTACTCCTGCTTTTGGGCCAACAGCAGAGCGATTAGAAGATTTATTAATAGATGGTGATTTCAGATTTAATGATATCTATCCGTTTTAGTATATAATGAGGTAAATATGGCATATTCAAATACAATTAAACTAGTAGTAGGTGATACTCTTCCTGAGTTAACTTTTACTCTAAAAGACAGTAACACAGCAGCTTCTGGCTTAACTTTAGACCCAGAAGACGAGACAACTTGGGCACCTATTGATTTAACAGACGGTACTGTTAGGTTAAGAATAAGAGAAATAGGTAAAACTACAGTTCTTAGTACTATTAGTGCAACGATAAGCGACCCCACTAATGGTGTTTGCGCGTTGCTTTTCCCTTCAGGAACTTGGACAGCTTCAGGTACTTTTGAAGGAGAAATAGAATTTACAAAATCAGATGGCAATATTCAGACAGTACAAGACTTAGTTAAGTTTAAAGTACGTGATGATTTTGATTAATGGCCTTCAAGTTTACTGTAGATTATCAAAACCTACGATTAATTATAGACAGCGACTCTACAGAGTCGGTTAGTACTTTTGCGCAAACAAAAGCTCTTGTTGATTTTGTTAACTTACAAAACTCTTTACAGTATGTAGATTTAACCGCAGCTAATGTTTTATTAGACGCTGATACTAAAAACTTATACTTTTCTTCTCAATATGGCTCTCCTCAAGCTTTAGAAGTTACTGTTTCTGATTTAATTGACACTATTGACACTGCTCTAGGCAAAAGTGATTCAACTACTTTGACAGAAAATGCTATTAAAGCTGTAGGAAAGGGGGTTTCTGACTCTGTTGCTCTTACTGAAGTTTTAGCAAAAAGCATACTTTTTGTCCGTGCTTTTTCTGATACTTACGCTTTAAGTGATGCCATAGATAGTCTTGATACTGGCTTAGGTAAAACAGACACCCTTACTTTATCTGAAGCAGAGGCAAAATTATTTGAAACATCTAAATCAGATTCTTTAAGTCTAAGTGAAGTAGATACCAAACTTTTTTCTTTAGGTAAGACCGATACTCCTATTCTTAGTGAAAATATTGATGCTATTGATACTAATTTAATAAAAAGCGATACCGCAACTCTAAGCGAGGCTTTAGACAGTATTAGCACAACATTACCAAAAGCAGATAGTTTTACATTATCTGAAAACGCCTTATTGCTAATAGGCTTAAATAAGTCCGATTCAGTTTCGCTTTCTGAGTCTTTAACTCGAGTTGTTACTTTTGTTAGGGAATTTTCAGATGGCTTTATTTTAGACGACCGCGCGAGTGTTACCGATGAACTACAAACAGATATAGGTCTAGTAAAAGGCAACATTGTTACCATGTTAGAAGACTCTTCTTTTGCCCTTTCTAAACCAGCGATTACAGCCTCTGTTACTATGCAAGACGTTTTAACCTATGCTGGTAATTTTGTACAAACAGACAGTGTAAATGTAAGCGATGTACAAACTTTTGACACTGGACTAGGTAAAGATGATAGTATTGCGGTTACAGAAGACCTTAACCTCGATAATACCTTAGTAAAAAACGAGGTCTTGTCTATTCTTGAAGCTATTAGCTTGGCGCCAAGCTTAACTCAAAGCGACAGCTTTTCTCTAAGTGAGAGTTTAGTCTACAGTTCAAGTTTAAGTAAGGCAGATATAGTAACTTTAAGTGAAGCCCTGGCCCAAAGTGTTAGCAAAAGTCTATCAGATAGTGTTACAATATCTGAGTCGATCAGTGTTCTGTTTGTGCCTGGCGGCACTAGTGTACTTAACACTGCGGCTTTAAACACTAGTGTATTAAATTAGGAGAAAAAATGATTAACGATAATCTAAAACTTAAGGGTCGATTAAAGATCGCACTCAACGGTGAAACTGTAAAGGAAGTTGACAATATCGTTGTAACAGACGGTAAAGAATATGTCGCTTCTAGAATGAAAGATGCAACAGCAACGGCTATGTCACACATGGCTATTGGTACTGACTCAACAGCAGCATCAGCATCTGATGCAGCCTTAGGGTCTGAAGCAGGTAGAGTTTCTTTAACTTCTACTACTGTTACCTCTAACGAAGTTGAATATGTTGCAACTTTTGGTGCTGGTACTGGTACTGGAGCAATTACAGAGGCAGGTATTTTAAATGCTTCTTCTTCAGGAACATTACTTTGTAGAACAGTTTTTTCAGTTGTTAATAAAGGATCATCTGACTCAATGACAATTACTTGGACAGTTACAGTCAGCTAATAAATTAGGAGGCTATAACTGTGGGAATTGTTTTTAAGAACAATGCCAAGACAACTCTTGCATCAGGTATTACCGACACAGCAACATCCGCAACCGTTGTTGATGGTAGCGTATTTCCTTCGTTAGGTGCAGGTGAGTACTTTTTTTGTACATTTGATACTGGTACGCAAAATGAAATAGTAAAGGTTACTGCTAGGTCCGGTAACACCCTTACTATTGTCCGTGCTCAAGACAATACCACAGCTAAGTCTTTTTTATCTGGTCACGCCGCTGAACTCAGAGTTACAGCTGGTGTTCTAGAAAACATCCAAGAAAACATAGCAGCTAAGTCTGCTAATCAAACTATTTACTCAACCACTACCGCAAGTAGTGCAACTTCATACGACATTGGCATAGACCCCGGAGTCGAGGCAAATGCTAGTGTCTTTTTAGACGGGGTTTACCAACATCACGATACGTTTTCATTTAGTGGTTCAACTTTAACTTTTGACGCAGCTCCAGTAGACGGTACCGCTTTAGAAGTAATTGTTGATAATTTAATTAATTTACAGTCTTCTAATTTAAGTGTAGATACCTTTACCGCAGCTGATGTTGGTGGCAACCCTCAAACAGACTTTACTTTATCCGATGTCCCCGGAGCAGAGACCAACTTAATTGTCTTTGTTGATGGTGTCTTTCAAAACCAAGACTCCTATACTTTTTCGAACAATACATTAACCATGACAGA
>Ga0213859_10001382_pt1 | contig 10787 bp, 16 predicted proteins | sample PICome_2_FD_160133 | JGI IMG/M metagenome (GOLD analysis project Ga0213859, IMG submission 160133) | Coastal seawater microbial communities near Pivers Island, North Carolina, United States - PICO304 | ecosystem: Environmental > Aquatic > Marine > Coastal | place: USA: North Carolina... | reverse complement strand
CTTAAAAGCTAAAGAACTCGGTGTTGGTGGTGAAGTTTTATGTTATATTTGGTAATTGGAGTAATTTAAATTATGTCACGTATTGGAAAATTACCAATTAAAGTACCTTCAAATGTGGATATTATATGTAATGGGCCAGAAATTACTGTAAAAGGACAATTTGGAACATTAGAAAATCGAATTCCTGCAGGATTAGAGATTAAACAAAGTGATGGTACATTAATTGTTAGTCTACAGAATGAAACGCGTAAAGGTCGTGCTTTACATGGTTTATATAGAACCTTAATTAATAATATGGTTATTGGAGTTTCAGAACAATTCCAATTAAAACTAAACCTAAATGGTGTTGGATATCGTGCAGCTGTTCAAGGAAAAAAAATTATTCTAAATTTAGGATATAGTCATCCCGTTGAAATGGATATTCCCGAAGGTATTTCAGTAACCGTTGAACAGAATACAGCGATTACTTTGAAAGCTTGCGATAAAGAATTATTAGGGTTATTTGCTTCTCAAATTCGTTCATGGAGAACACCTGAACCATACAAAGGAAAAGGTATTATTTATGAAGGTGAGGTTGTTCAACGTAAAGCTGGGAAATCTGGTAAAAAATAGATATTCGATTATTTAGACTGTTTTTAAAATATTAATATTAACGTTAAATTAAATTATGAAACTTTCAAAACGGGTTTTATTAAAACTCAAAAATAAAAACAAAAAATTAAAACCTGAAAAATTTAAGCGATTAAAACGTGAGAGTTTACGCGGTTCTATTAAAGGAACAGAGAATCGTCCTCGTTTATCCGTTTATCGTTCAAATGAAAATATTTACGCTCAAATTATTGATGATACAACATCGCAAACTTTAGTTTCTTGCTCAACATTAGATCGTGGGATCCAACTTGAAACAAAAAATGGGCGAACTTGTGATGCTTCAAGAATTATGGGAGAAAAGTTAGCAGAACTTAGTCTTAAAAAAAATATTACTAAAATCGTATTTGATCGAGGTCCTTATCTATATCATGGAAGAATTAAAGCATTAGCTGATGGTACACGTGCTGGGGGTATTCAGTTTTAATTAATAATTAAAAAATTAAATTCGTATTAAAGTTTAAAAATTTTTATGAGTACAAGTTTAAAACAAGTAAACAAGCAAAAAAAAAGCTTACGGCGTAACGATAATCGAAACGAACAAAAATTTGTTGAACGATTAATTAAAATAAGTCGAGTTTCAAAAGTAACAAAAGGGGGGAAAAAACTAAGTTTCCGCGCAATTGTTGTGATTGGAGATGAAAATGGTCAAGTTGGTGTTGGGGTAGCCAAAGCTGATGACGTTGTAAATGCTTTTAAAAAAGCAAAAACCGACGCACGAAAGCATTTAATTAAAATCCCACTTACAAAATCGCTAAGTATCCCGCACCGTGTTATAGGTGTTTTTGGAGCTTCGAAAATTATTATGCGCCCTTCTATCGAAGGTTCGGGGGTAATTGCAGGTGGATCTATACGTACAGTATTAGAAGTTGCAGGAATTAAAAATGTTATTGCTAAACAATTAGGGTCAGATAACTTATTAAATAATGCTAGAGCTGCAATCTGTGGTTTAAATGCGCTAACAACTAAGTCACAGGTAGCAAAAAAACGCGATCTTAGTCTAAGCTAAGAAAATCCAATAACTTTCAAATATTAAAGTATGGTTAAACAAACTAATGATAAAAATATTTTATTAAATCGTCTTTTATTAAGTTTAGGAATATTAGTATTTATTCGAATTGGGACTTTTTTACCTGTTCCAGGAATTAATCATGGCCATTTAGCCTTTTATCTTGAGCGTCATTCTATGACAAAAAGTTTGGTTAGTACATTTGCAGGTAATAATACCTTTGTAATTGGATTATTTACATTAAATATTTTTCCTTACATTAACGCGTCAATTTTAATGCAAATATTAATCAGTACGTTTCCAAATCTTTCAAAATTACAAAAAGAAGGTGGTGGGGAAGGAAGAAGAACTATTAATAAATTAACTCGATTAGTTACATTAGGTTGGGCTTTAATTCAAAGTTTTAGTATCGCTTTTTATTTAAAAAGAGCTTTATTTGATTGGAATATTTATTTAGCAGTTGAAATCATAATTTGGCTGACTACTGGGGCAATGATTGTCTTATGGTTAAGTGAAATTATTACAGAATATGGGTTAGGAAACGGAGCATCATTACTTATTTATACAAATATTGTTTCAAATTTACCAAATTTTGGAAAAAATTTATTTGTAAATGCAGGGGAAGATGTTGCTGTTGTTTCTTGGTTAGGTATTGCTTTTATATTTTTTATTGCAATATACGGAATTGTTTTATTACAAGAAGGTACGCGAATTGTTCCTTTAATTTCTTCGAAACAATTAAACCAAACAACACGTTCTTTTTCAACCCTATCCGAAATTGAAAATAATTATATTCCATTAAGATTTAATCAAGCTGGAGTAATGCCAATAATATTAACAACGGCTGTACTGGTAATACCTACATATATTACAAATTTAGGTTTATTACCAATTATAACACTTCCAGCCTTTATTAAATCTTCAAAACTTATTTATTGGTTAAGTTACTTTATTTTAATCCTCTTATTTAGTTCATTTTATTCGACAATTGTTCTTAATCCAAAAGATATTTCGAATGAATTACAGAAAATGGCTGTCTCAATTCCAGGAATAAGGCCTGGTATTGAAACAACATTTTACTTAAAACAAGTTATGCAACGTGTAACTTATTTAGGTGCAATTATGTTATCTATTTTGGCTACACTACCAAATTTAATTGAAACAATTTTACCAGGTTCAAGTTTTAATGGTTTAGGAACAACCTCATTATTAATTTTAGTAGGTGTGATTCTTGATTTATCTAGGGAAATTCGCAGTATTATTCTTTCTAATATTTATAATGATATGTTTGATTAAACTACTATAGAAAAAATTTAATTAGTTACTAAAAAACAATATGAAAGTTCGTCCATCTGTAAAAAAAATGTGTGATAAATGCCGGGTAATTAAACGACACGGTAAGGTGATGGTAATTTGTGAAAACCCAAAACATAAACAACGTCAAGGTTAATAAATTTAAGGAGTTAAAAAAGTGGTAAGATTAATCGGAGTTGATTTACCAAGAAATAAACGAGTTGCTTATGCATTAACTTATATTCATGGAATTGGTATTAATACAGCAAAACAAATTATTGAATTAGCAGAAATTAATTCAGATATTCGAACGAATGATTTAACAACTGAACAAACAGTTGCATTACGTAAAGTATTAGAAGAAAGTAATTTAAAATTAGAAGGTGACTTACGAAGGTTTAACGGTTTAAATATTAAACGGTTAAATGAAATTAATTGTCATCGTGGAAAACGACACCGTAATAGTTTACCTGTTCGTGGTCAACGAACTAGGACAAATGCGCGTTCACGACGTGGCGCAAAAAAAACAGTTACAGGTAAGAAAAAATAATTATATTTTTATAAAATTCTAAGAATTAAAAATTTATTTCACTATGGCACAAAAAAGTCGAAAAACCAATTTTAAAAAAGACAAAAATAATTTTGTTACTGGCGTAGTACATATTCAATCAACATTCAATAATACAATTGTAACTATTACAAATTTAGCAGGTGATACAATTGCCTGGGCATCTGCAGGAAGTGCAGGTTTTAAAGGAGCAAGAAAAGGAACTCCATTTGCAGCTCAAACAGCTGCTGAAAAAGCAGCTTTAGATGCTCTAGGAACCGGAATGAAAAACGTGGAGATTTTAATAAAAGGACAAGGATCTGGCCGAGAAACAGCTATTCGTGCAATAGAAGGAGCCGGTTTTGAAATCCTTTCAATTCATGATATAACTCCTGTTCCCCATAATGGTTGTCGACCACCCAAACGTCGTAGAGTTTAAAAGTTTATATTTCGAAAAATCCTAAAATGAATTTAAACTGTGACTATGAATAATTTATATATTAAATGTCTAAAATCAGAGAAAAATGAATCTGGCTCCATGTACGGACAGTTTTTAATAAATTCTTTGCGTCCAGGCCAGGGTATAACTGTTGGTAATCTTTTACGTCGAGTTTTACTAAGTGATTTAGGGGGGACTACAATTACTGCTGTTCGAATTGCAGGGGTTCGGGATGAATTTTCCATTATCCCGGGAGTTCGAGAAGATATTTTAGAAATTTTATTAAATTTAAAAGGTATTGTGTTTAAGAATACAAACCCAGATGTATCTTTTGGACGTTTAAAGATTAAGGGCCCGGCTGTCATTACAGCCAATTCTATACAACTACCATCAAATTTAGAAATTGTGAATCCAAATCATTATATTGCAACAATTTCAACTTCAAATATTTTAGAAATTGAATTTAAATTCGAGCATGGTACAGGTTATAAGTTAGCAGGTCAGACATTTTGTGAAAAATCTGAAGATTTTTTACAAATAGATGCTATTTTTATGCCTATTCAAAAAGTGGATTTCAAAATTGAAAATATCTATGATAATTCTAATTCAATTACTGAACGTTTATTTTTAAATATTTGGACAAATGGTAGTATTTCTCCAGAGGATGCTATGTTATCTGCGTCGAGATTTATTATTGAATTATTTAATTCGATAATGGAAAATAAATTTACTCAGCAAATTGACAAGGTCGAAACAGCGAATAATACTTTAATTCCAATTAATCCACATATAAATATTGCAATTGAAGAATTACAATTATCTGTTAGGGCTTATAATTGTCTAAAACGTGCGGAAATTAATACTATTGGTGATTTACTCGAGTATTCACCAGAAAAATTACAAGAACTAAAAAACTTCGGTCGAAAATCGGCAGATGAAGTTTTTACAACTCTTAAAAATAAACTAGGAATAGTTTTAAAGTAGTTACTTATTTTATTAATAAATATTTTATGAATGAAACATTTATTCCATCTTCTGATTATAATAAAAAGAAATGGTACCTAATTGATTGTAAAGATAAACAATTAGGTCGAATTTCGTCATCTATAGTTAAAGTACTTTCTGGTAAAATTAAATCATATTATCACCCATCAATGGATACAGGTGATTATGTGATTTTAATTAATGCAGAAGCCCTTACAGTAGATCGACATATTGAACGATTCCATGTTTTTCGTCCTGGTCGTCCGGGGTCATCACTTAAAAAAATTGTTAATGGGCTTCCACAACAAATTATTGAAAATTGTATTTTCCGGATGATGCCTAATGGGACAGCAAAACGTCAATTATCGAATCGGTTAAAAATTTATCAAGGTCCAAAACATCCTCATAATGCACAAAACCCAATTTACATAGAGGATATTGAAAATTTTACTACTAATTAATAATAATTTTTATGAATACTATGCTAGAATCTAATTTTCAAAAAGATAAAATTGGTCTTGGAAGACGAAAACAAGCAGTTGCTCGAGTCTTTGTTGTTCCAGGAGAAGGAAACCTTATTATTAATAAAGTTTCTGGAGAAAAATACTTACAATATAATACAACATATTTAGATAAAATTTGGGCCCCTTTAAAAAAATTAAATTTAGAAAGTCAATTTAATATTATAGTCATAGCAAAAGGTGGTGGTTTGACAGGTCAAACTGACGCCATCCAACTTGGTGTTGCTAGATCAATTTGTCAAATGGACTCACAACATCGTCAAATTTTAAAACCATTTGGATTTTTAAGTCGAGATGCTCGAATTAAAGAACGAAAAAAATATGGTTTACGAAAAGCCAGAAAAGCACCACAATATTCAAAACGTTAAAAATTTTAAAAATATGCCAAAAGCAGATATTCATCCAGATTGGTTTCCAAATGCTCCTGTATATTGCGATGGAAAACCTTTATGTACAATCGGTTCAACAAAAAAAGAATTACAAACTGATATTTGGTTAGCAAATCATCCATTCTATAGTAATTCTCTAACAATTATTGATAGTGAAGGTCGTGTTGAGAGATTTATGAAAAAATATGGTTTGAATTCAACAAACTAATACCTTTTAATATTAAATTTATTTATTAATTTTAAAATATATGCCAACTATTCAACAATTAGTCCGTTCACGACGAATACAAATTAAGAAAAAAACAAAATCACCTGCTTTAGTAAATTGTCCACAACGTCGAGGTGTTTGTACACGTGTTTATACAACAACTCCTAAAAAACCAAATTCGGCAATTCGGAAAGTAGCACGTGTTCGATTATCTTCAGGATTTGAAGTAACTGCGTATATCCCAGGAATTGGTCATAATTTACAAGAACATTCTGTAGTTTTAATACGTGGTGGACGTGTAAAAGATTTACCAGGGGTTCGTTATCATATTGTTCGTGGAGCTCTAGATAGTGGAGGAGTAAAAGATCGTACACAAGGTCGTTCAAAATATGGTGTTAAAAAGCCTAAAACAGATAAATAATTATCCAAATTTATCAGTGTAATTTTATAAATAAGTTAAATAATTCTTAAATATAAAATTACACTTGTATTCTAATATATCCGATTATTCTTTAAATTACATTAATATTATGTCTCGTCGAAATATTTCGAAAAAACGATTTCCACAAGCAGATCCTACATACAATAGTTATCTTGTAAGTTTATTAATTACAAGAATTTTAAAGTCAGGGAAAAAAAATCTAGCACAAAATATTGTTAATGGTGCTTTTGATATCATTAAAGCTAAAACAAATGAAGATCCTGTGTTGGTTTTTGAAAAAGCGATTAAAAACGCAAGTCCAGTAGTTGAAGTAAAAGCTCGAAGAATTGGTGGATCAACTTATCAAGTTCCAATTGAAGTTAGTGGTTTCCGAGCAACAAATTTAGCTTTACGATGGTTAATTTCATACGCACATCAACGTGTTGGACGAAGTATGTCAATTAAATTAGCAAGCGAAATTATTGACACAGCAAACGACATCGGTAATACTATTAAGAAGAAAGAAGAAACACATAAAATGGCTGATGCTAATAAAGCCTTTGCACATTTCCGGTATTAAAAAATAGATATATTACTTCTCGCTAAAAGATTTAAAAATAACATTAAATAAAATTGTAAGGAACTTTCTAAATGGCACGCGAAAAATTTGAACGTACAAAACCCCATGTTAATATTGGTACAATTGGACACGTAGATCACGGTAAAACAACATTAACAGCAGCTATTACAGCTACATTAGCTTTAGATGGTGATAGTGCAGCTAAAGCATATGATGAGATTGATGGAGCACCGGAAGAACGTGCTCGTGGTATTACAATTAATACAGCGCACGTAGAATATCAAACAGAAACTCGTCATTATGCTCACGTAGATTGTCCGGGCCACGCTGATTACGTAAAAAATATGATTACAGGTGCTGCTCAAATGGATGGTGCGATCTTAGTGGTATCAGCTGCTGATGGTCCAATGCCACAAACTCGTGAGCATATTCTATTATCAAAACAAGTAGGTGTTCCTGATATTGTTGTATTCTTAAATAAACAAGATCAAGTTGACGATGAAGAACTATTAGAATTAGTAGAATTAGAAGTTCGTGAATTATTATCTGCGTATGATTTCCCAGGTGATGATATTCCAATTTGTCCAGGTTCTGCATTACAAGCAATTGAAGCAATTTCTGCAAATCCTAGTATTAAACGCGGAGATAATCCATGGGTAGATAAAATCTATGCTTTAATGGATGCTGTTGATGAATATATCCCAACACCAGAACGTGATACTGAAAAAACTTTCTTAATGGCAATTGAAGATGTTTTCTCAATTACAGGGCGTGGTACTGTTGCTACAGGTCGAATCGAACGAGGTATCGTAAAAGTAGGTGATACTGTTGAAATTGTAGGTATCGCAGATACTCAAACAACAACAATTACTGGGATCGAAATGTTCCAAAAAACGTTAGATGAAGGTTTTGCTGGTGACAATGTAGGTATTTTATTACGTGGTGTTACACGTGAAGATATTGAACGTGGAATGGTACTAGCCGAACCAGGCACTATTCAACCTCATACAAACTTTGAATCAGAAGTATATGTTTTAACAAAAGATGAAGGTGGTCGCCACACTCCATTCTTTACGGGTTACCGTCCACAATTTTATGTTCGAACAACAGATGTAACTGGAGCAATTACTCAATTTACAGCCGATGATGGTACTGTTGTAGAAATGGTAATGCCTGGTGATCGTATTAAAATGACAGCTGAATTAATTTACCCAGTAGCTATTGAAGCCGGAATGCGTTTTGCGATTCGTGAAGGTGGTCGAACAATTGGTGCAGGTGTTGTTTCTAAAATTGTTAACTAAAAAAATAAATTTATGGAAATAAAAACGAATGAAAAAATTCGTGTACGTTTAGAGTCTTTTAATCATGAACTATTGATGTCATCATGCCGAAAAATTGTTGAAATTATTCAATCACATGATATCAATAAATTCAGCTTAGTATCATTACCAACGGATAAACGTATTTACTGTGTATTACGGTCTCCACATGTAGACAAAGATTCAAGAGAACATTTTGAAATTCGAACTCATAAACGAATATTAGATATCTCTTATGATCCAAGCGTAAACATGTTTGAATTATTATCAAAATCCGATTTACCGCCAGGAATATTATATCGAATTTGTTTATCATAAAAAATATTATAATATTATAGCAATAAATATTGCTATAATATTATGACACATTACTATTAAACCTACGACTAATAAACAATGGAATTAAATTATTCTTATGAATGTATCTTATCAATATTAGTGGAAAATCAACCAAGCATTTTGACGCGGATTATTGGCTTATTAAGTCGACGAGGTTTTATCATTGATAGTTTAGCCATAGGAGCGACAGAATATAATGGGCTATCGCGTATTATTATTGTATTACCGGGCAATTTACGATTAGTTGACCAGTTAACGCGTCAACTTTATAAAGTATTACCGACAATTAAAATATTTAATTTAACTAATTCACCGTCTATTACACGTGAGTTAATTTTAATTAAAATTTTCGCGAATTCTCATGAGCGGCATGAGATTTTTGAAATTGCAAAAGTATTTAAACTAAATATTCTTGATTATACAAATAAAACAATAACCCTTGAAATTACTGGCGATAGAAAGAAAGTTATTGCTGTAGAACAAATGTTGCATAAATTTGGAATTTTAGAAAAAGTTCGAACTGGCAAAATTGGAATAACAAGAGAATCCCTAGCAGTCGGACAATTATATACAATAGATCGTGAGCATATACGTCGTAGAATTTTAGATTCACATATAACAGAAATTGAAGCGAAAATTTATCTATAAAATTTTAAATTAAAATGGGGACGGAGGGACTTGAACCCTCACGCACTATCACTAGGCAATGGATTTTAAGTCCATCGTGTCTACCAATTCCACCACATCCCCTTAATTTCTAAACTAAATATACATCGATTAAAATAAAAAAGCAATATTATAGAAAAATTATGTCAGGCGGCACCCAGATTCGAACTGGGGATAGAGGATTTGCAATCCACTGCCTTACCACTTGGCCATACCGCCTATTTTCGCATTGCAAATTCTTACTTAACAGAGTATAATATATACTAAAGGATAAATCAAGCAATTCTAAATAGAAACAAATTCTTTTAATGACCATTTTTAGTAATTAGGAAAATTAGTTTAGGGAGTAAATAGATTCAGAAAGTATCTATGAATAATAATACTTTGGTAGAGAAATAATAAATTAAAAAGGAATATTTGAAATGTTTGAAAAATTTACAGAAGGCGCAATTAAAGTAATTATGTTGTCCCAAGAAGAAGCTCGTAGAATGGGTCATAACTTTGTAGGAACAGAACAATTATTATTAGGTGTAATTGGCCAAAGACACGGCATTGGTGCTCGTGCTTTAAAAAAAATGAAGGTTACTTTGAAAAAAGCTCGTCGTGAAATTGAATTATATATAGGACGTGGTACTGGATTTGTTGCCTCAGAAATTCCCTTTACTCCAAGAGCAAAGCGGGTTTTAGAAATGGCTGTTCATGAAGGAAAGGATTTAGGTCAAAATTTTGTTGGGACTGAACATATACTATTAGCTTTAATTGGCGAATCTGATGGTGTTGCGATGCGAACATTAGATAAATTAAAAGTAGATATTCCGAAATTACGCAATTTGATTTTAGCTTATATTGAAGAAAATCAAGAAGAGATTTTACGCCCATTAACACAGGCAGAAAAATTCTTATTAGAACGTGAGAAAAAAGGCAGTCAGACTCCAACTTTAGATGAATATTCAGAAAATATTTCGAAAGAAGCAGTTGACGGAAAATTAGATCCTGTAATTGGACGTGATAAAGAAATTCATGAAGTTATTAAAGTTTTAGCTCGTCGAGGAAAAAATAATCCAGTATTAATCGGTGAACCAGGTGTTGGTAAAACAGCTGTTGCTGAAGGTTTAGCTCAATTAATTTTAACGGAAAAAGCACCTGATTTTTTAGATGGTCATCTAATTATGGCGTTAGATTTAGGGTCAATTTTAGCCGGAACTAAATATCGTGGAGAATTTGAAGAACGTCTAAAACGTATTGTTGAAGAAGCTCAAAATGATGCCGCAGTTATTTTAGTTATTGATGAAATACATACTTTAGTTGGTGCAGGTGCTGCTGAAGGTGCTGTGGATGCTGCAAATATATTAAAACCGGCGCTAGCTCGAGGAAAATTTAGATGTATTGGAGCAACAACTATTGATGAATATCGAAAATACATT
>Ga0213859_10001376_pt1 | contig 10807 bp, 7 predicted proteins | sample PICome_2_FD_160133 | JGI IMG/M metagenome (GOLD analysis project Ga0213859, IMG submission 160133) | Coastal seawater microbial communities near Pivers Island, North Carolina, United States - PICO304 | ecosystem: Environmental > Aquatic > Marine > Coastal | place: USA: North Carolina | collected... | reverse complement strand
TAGGATTTCAAATTCAAATACCTCAGCAGAATAGGATGAAGTAAATTCTTCTTTCCAATACCAGTTTTTTCCACCCATGTTCATAACACCATTCCTTGGTTGTTTGTTTCGAGGTTTCTCGATGGTGTTAATCAATGAGATTCTGTTATTTGCAACCTCTTTAGCAAGTAATCTATTCTCAAGAGAGAAAATTGAAATACTTGTTGAGGTAATGAGTTGATAGATTGTTATGACTGATAATGAAAATATCAGCAATGCAACCACTACCTCAATTAAACTAAAGCCCTTAGTATTTTTCATATGTACTAGAGATTGTGCCATTTTTGTCTACATGAATTGAATATAATTCAGAATCAAATTCGATATTCAGAATTCCTCCAGTATTTTGACCATCAGGAAAAAAAATTATAAATGGTTTGATGCTTAACTCATCTTCAATGCTAAATTCAATTCCCTCTGGAGAGATAAATATTTTTTTTTCATCTGTCCAGTCATTCCAATTTGAATCTGGAATGAATAGATTTCTTTTAAGTATCTTTTCACCAGAATTTGTTAGATAGAATGCTTTAGAATTTTTATTATCTGCATACCACCCAATCATTGATCCAGAAAGCATGCTTTCTTCAGATAAATAATTAAATTTTTCTTTCAAGGAAGAGGTATTTTTCTCAAAAGATTCAACCACTGAAAAATTTATAAATACTATAGATGAGACCAGACCAATAATAATAATTGATACTAGTACTTCTATAAGGGTAAAACCCTTTTTATAATTATTGCATCCAGTTACCAAAGTCGGTATTTTCACCTGTACCACCTTCTACACCATCAGCACCCAATGTGTATAAATCATATGAGTTAGATTTAGTTGCTGGATATTCATAAACATATTCTCTACCCCACGGATCTAGAGGTAGTGTCGAAATATAACCATTTTCTGGAAAAAGAAATGGATTTTTTAGTTCATCATGTGGCCTTATAAGGGCATTTAAACCCTGATCTGATGAAGGATAAGTCATTTCATTAAATCTATATAACTCAAGAGCTTTAGAGACCTGTGTAATATCAGCTCTAATTTTTTCAAGATATGCTCTTTGAAATATTGGAGCAACATTAACAACCACAATTGAAGCAAGAATTCCTATAATTACCACAACAGCCATTAACTCTATTAGGCTAAAACCTTTATTTTTATTATTTTTTTTCATCCTAACGTTAAAGTATTCATTTGCATTATAGGTATAAGTATAGCGAGAACTATCATCATTATAAATCCACCCATGAAAATAATTACAAAGGGGTCTAATAAAGATAAGAAAATATTTCTTTTTGATTCAATTTCACCCTTAAGATAGTCAGATGTTTTTGAAAACATCTTGGATAAATTTCCTGATCTATAACCACTTGATATTAATTGCTTAAATATATCTGGAAAAATTTCTATTTTTTGTATTGCTAAAGCAAAGTCCTTCCCTTCTATAACATTTTTTTGAATATCAATAAGTTTATTTTCTATATACTTATTAGTAACAACTATCTGGCCATCAACCATTGCTTTATCCAAATTAACACCAGATGCTAATAACAATGACATTGTTTTGGTATATCTTTCTAACTGTACATACAATATAAATCTTCCGATTAAGGGAAGTTGCAAGAATTTATAATGAGCATCAATATGATTATTAGGTTTTTTAATAAAATTTTTATAGGCAATAAAAACAATTACCGACATCAAACCTATAGCAAATAATATTAAAAAAATATTGTTTGATACTAAAAGTAAAAAAGATGTTAAGCCAGGCAGTTCTGTACCAGATCTGGTAAATTGATCTACTACTGTTGGTAAAACAAAATTTAATAAACCAACTATAACTAATACAGAAAATGAAAAAAGGATTATAGGATATGTTAATGCGCTTGTAATTTTTTGTTTAGTGGTCAATGAATCTTCTAAATAATCAGCTAAATCATTAAAAATCTTTGATAGATTTCCTGAAGAATCACCAGCAGAAACAAGTGAAATGTATGTATTTGAAAAAATTTTATTATATTTTTTCATAGAATTAGCAAGGCGCTTACCTTGGATAATATCCTCTCGTAGAATGTAAAAAACCTCTGAGAGTTTTTTATTATTTAATTGATCTGCAGTTATTTTTAAAGCATCATTAATCGATAGATTTGCATCAAGTAAGGTAGCAAGTTGCCTTGTTGCAACAGACAGATCTTTACCTTTGACTTTAATTTTTGCAGAAAAGTCTTTGTTAGAAAGTTTTATGGCCTGGGTTTTTAAATTTAACTTTTTAAGCTCTGCTCTTGCAAGCCTTTCACTATGAGCTGTGATGAAACCTTTTTTCTTATTTCCATCAATATCAAATGCGGTGTAGCTATAAGTCGCCATTATCTTTAATGTTATTTATTCTTACTAGTTCCTCAATTGACGTAGTACCATTTAAAACTAACTCTATTGAAACTTGATCAATAGATTTTGTATTTTTAAATACATAATCATACATAGTATTCTCAGAGGCATTATTATGAATAAGATTTTTTAACTCTTTATCTACTTCAACACATTCAGATATTGCAATTCTTCCTTGATATCCTGTCATATTACAATGATCGCATCCAACTGGTTTATAAATATCATGGTCTTCACTAATTAAAAAAGATTTAGATATTTCACTACTAGGCCTTGCTGTAACCTTACAATCATTGCAAAGTCTTCTAACTAATCTTTGTGAAATTATAGTCTTTAAGCTAGAAGCTAGAAGAAATGATTCAATACCCATATCCTTTAGTCTAGTTATAGCTGCTATTGCTGAGTTTGTGTGAACTGTAGACAAGACTAAGTGACCAGTTAAGCTAGCTTGTATACCAATCTCAGCTGTCTCAATATCCCTCATCTCGCCCACCATAACTACGTCAGGATCTTGTCTTAAGATTGCTCTTAATCCCCTGGCAAATGTATACCCAGTTTTATCATTAACTTGAGTTTGTCCAATACCTTTTAATGTATACTCGATAGGATCTTCAACGGTAAGAATGTTTTGCGATGAATCGCTCAATGATCTTAATCCAGCATATAAAGTTGTTGTTTTTCCAGAGCCCGTAGGCCCTGTAATTAATATAATACCCTCAGAGTTTTTTAGTGCTGCTTTGTAGGAATTTAATATTGAATCAGGAAAACCAAGATCTCCAATATTAATTTGAGAGGTGTTTTTATCTAAAATTCTTAAAACTATCCTCTCACCATAGGATGACGGTAATGTTGAAACCCTAACATCAATACTCTTATCGCCTAGTGACAATGACACCCTTCCATCCTGTGGCAATCTTCTTTCAGAGATGTCTAAACCCGACATAATTTTAATTCTTGATATAAGAACAGATGATAATTTGCTTTCTTGAGAAAGAACTTGCTGCATTATTCCGTCAACCCTGTATCTAACAATTAGCTGATCTTCATAAGGTTCAAAATGTATATCACTTGCTCTGGATTTAATTGCCTTACTAATAATTCCATTGATAAGCTTTATGATCGGAGCATCATTGCTACCACTTAACAAGTCTTCAGTAGCATTAATAGATCCTGCAAACTCTTCAAGATTAAAACCATCATCAAGCTCCTCTGAAATATCATTACCTTGATCATCTTCAGTAGCAAAATTAGACGTTAATAATTCATTGAATTCTGAATGAGATAGTTTTATAAATGAAAAAGAACCGCCAAAAAATCTTCGTAGCTCATTATAAAGTGTTATGTCTATTTCATCACAATGAACGACCTCAATCAAATCATCCTTTTGAAAAGCTAATATATTATTGTCTTTAGTAAATTCGTAAGGTAAGAGTTTTGTTGCATTTTCAAAGTCTAGCATGACAAATCTTAATCAAGCTCATCTAATAAGTTCTCTTTACCGCTTATTATTTGTTCTGCTTTAATATAATTATATTTTTCAGAAGAAATGATCTCAGAGGATTCAGCATCAGTCATTATTCTAGGTCTTATAAATACCATTAAATTTCTTTTTACTTTAGACTCTGAAGAGCTCTGAAATAAACTACCAAGAATTGGTATAGAGCCTAAAATAGGAACTTTACTTACATTCTCTTGAAGGTCTTCATCTATTAAACCACCAAGAACTATTATTTCGTTATTATCAACCAATGCAGTTGTCTCAATTGTTCTTTTATTGGTAACTAAATCAACGCCAGAAGAAACTACACCTGCTACACCTGATACTTCTATTTTTATTTGAAGTAAAACTGAATTACCCTCGTTAATTTGTGGAGTAACCTCTAGACCAATTCCAACTTCTTGCCTTGAAGTGGTTCTGAATGGGTTTTGGTTATTTGATCCCAGGCTTTCACCAGTTGTTATAGGAATCTCCTGACCTACTAATGATTTAGAAGTTTCATTGTCCATTGCTAAAATAGATGGAGTAGATAGTATATTTGAGTTTTGATCTTCACGAATTGCATTAATAATTGCGGCAAAATTATCTTCACCGGAAGTCAAGTTACCTATGCCAGCAACTAAACCTTTTGAATTAAGAATAGATGCTATTGCGCTGGATGATAGTGCAGCATTATCTTCATCTGATGCAGATCCAATAATTGAAACTAGATCAGGCCCACTACTATTTAGTCTAGTCATTCCTATAGGTATTTCTTCAGAATTAGCACCAGAGAAAACACTTTCTACTCCAAGAGAGCTTGCAGCTGTTTCAGAAAGTTCAACAATTATAGCTTCAACAAGAACTTGAGCTCGTCTAATATCAAGCTTTGATACAAGGTTTTTAATATTACTAATATTATTTTGATCTGAAGAAATTACGAGAGAGTTTGTTTTTTCATGATGAGTAATTACAGTTTGCACTTTGTCATCAGAATTTTTAAATCTACTGGATAAAGAACTTAATATTGATGCAACATCTCGAGCTTTTGCAAATTTGAGATATACAACCTCAATTGAGTTATCAGTTTTAACATCCCCATCTAGCTGCTTAAGAGTTTCTTTGATATTTGCAGTTATATAATCATTAGCCGAGATAATAACTGAATTTGAAGGAGTAAAAGGTATAGCTATAAATCTACTGATAGTAGGATTATTTTGAGCCTTGAGTCGATCTAATATTCTTGTGGCTTCAGTAGCTGATAATTTAGAAAGTTCAATTATTGAAATTTTAGCAGCATTATTTTTATCAACATCTTTAATCAAATTTTTTATTCTTTCAACGTTACTTTGTCTGTCGACCAATAAAAGTGAGTTGATAGAGGGAATGCTTGATAAATGAGATTGTCTACCTGTAATGGGTTTAATCATTGGTAATACCTCATCAGCACTTCTATTTTTAAGAGCAATAATTTCAGTTACATAATCAGCTCTTTCGTCTAATGCAAAATTTAGATCTCTTGTGGCTTCATTTTCAGGAACAATTCGTACAAAACCATTATCAGAAATAGCGCTATAGCCACTAACCTGTATAGTTCTTAAATAAACATTCCAAACCTGATCTCTATCTAAAGAAGCATTTGAATATATGCTTATTTTTCCCTTAACTCTTGGATCAAGAATTATTGTTTTCTTTGAAAATTGAGCAATATCTTGTGTAACTTTTCTTACATCAACCTCTTCATAATTTAATATGAAAGTTTCTTGTGCATGTATCAACGTGGTTACTAAAAATATACTTAGTATCAAGAATCTATTTTTCATAATTTTCATTTATTTTTACCAACATTATTTTCAATTTTATATAACTTATCTTGTAAACTAAAGATAACTTCATCTTTTGTTACTGATTCAAGTTTGTAAGAATCTATCTCATCTCCAATTCTTAGTAAAAATTCATTAGATCCCTTTTTGAGAATTACGGATGAGTCAGATGGTCCTGCAAGATAACCAATTAATTTATAGTTAAAAGAGCTACTTATTATTTGTGGCTCATTTACTTGGTTATTATTAACTATATTTGTCTTATTTTTTATAGTTTTCTGATTTAAAGATATTTTTTTTACTTCTTTAATATTTGGGTTTATTTGACTTGTTTGTATAAACATTAACAAAAAATATAAAACTAAAATAAGTAATGGAGCTATTAATACTAATTTAATGTACTTTAAAGTCTGCATAATAAAAATGAGCTACTAGTGTAGCTCATTTATTACAAAAAATAGAGATTAAAAGTTAAATTTAAAACCTAAAGAGATTGATCTTCCAAGTTCATATTGATCATATATAGCTGTATTTGCCATAGCAGCATAATATTCCTCATCTAAGAGGTTTCTCATTTCAATTGACACTGAAAGATCAGTATTATTGATAGAAATATCTCTAGAATAAACAAAATCTACTAATAATGGTGGCTCTTCAATAACATCAGGAAGCACGTCGATACCTCTTGCCCTAACTCTATCTGATACATAGTTAACAATCAAAGTTCCACTAGAGCCATTTTGTAAATCATCGAAACCAAACTGAAGATTTGCAATTTGATCTGATTGCCCTTGAAGTCTTGTATCTCTTCCATTTAAAAATAGATTTGAAGCAGGTACAGAAGCTCCTTGTGAATTAATATATACATCATCAGCCCCATAAACAACTTCTGATTCTGTTTGAGTGAAATTTATTTTGAGTAAAAATTCTTTACTGTCAGCCCAGCTAAAACCAGTAAATAACTCATCAAAAACTCTTTCATATTCTATTTCAAATCCAGTTAACTCAGCAGATGGAACGTTTTGATATGAGGTAATAATAAGATCACCTGATTCATTAACAACTTCTTCAATCGGTTTATCTATATCTTTTACGAATAAGCCGAATGTAGCAAATTGATTTAAGCCCCAATAGTATTCAAATCTAAGGTCAATATTATCAATTTCAGAATTTTCAAGATACAAAGATCCTGCAACTACTCTATCAGTATCAACATCAACAAATAGAGTTGGAGATAACTCTCTAAATGTTGGTCTAGCTATTGTTTGAGATACACCAAGTCTTACCTGTAAATTTTCATCAAAATCAGGCAAATAAGTTAATGTAAATGATGGTAACGCATATGACTCATCAATTAATTTTTCAATCGAACCATCGTTTGGTTGAAATACGTCATAAGTATTAACTGATTGCTCGCCATCTTCATTTCTTATACCTGCCGCTAATCTAAAGTTTTCATTTAGATAAGCATCAGCAGAAATATAAAATGCTTTTGTTTCTAGATCACCAAGATAACCAGCAGGAGATGAGGCTGCGGTATTTTCAATAACAATAAGTCTTGATGGGTCAAAGTTATTATCTGCAAATATATAATCAATTCTATTATCAAGACCATCCGTTGGAATTGGACCACCTTCTGCTAAGAATCTATAACTTCTTACCTCTGCTTCTCTATAATTTTGTTTTACCTCTGATCCAATCTTAAGCTCAACATCAGAATCTCCAATAGTTATAGGTAATGTTAAATCAAAACCAAAACTATCTATTTCATCATTTACATAACTAAATTGAGTTTGGTTTCTTCCAGTATTTACATCATAACGCCAGTAACCTAGATCATTTGTATCTTCATAAAAAACAACTCTTTCATATGGTGCTTCTCTTGTTGCCTCACCAACTGATCCCTTAATATCTAATGACATTCCATTATCAAAAAAAGTGGAATAGTTAATCTGATGATTTGTTAGCTCTCTTTCAAAGAACTCAGTGAAATCTTCTCTAACATTACCAGAGTCACTTGAATCATACCCTTGTAAAACTCTTGCTTCTTTTGATCCTTTGTGAATCTTAAGACCAGTATATTTGAGTTCTGAGTAATCAGTTTCTGCTCCTAATACAAGCATGCCATATGTTGTTACATCATTGGATGTACTTTTAAAAGTTTTATCATTAGAAATAATAACAGTTGATGTTCCATCACCTTGACCTTGAATATCACCCGTTTGCCTAATACCATCTTTTGTATCCCATGAACTTCTAGAACCAAAGGTTGCTATATACCCAATTGAAAGGTTATCAACATTAATGATATCGCTAATATTTGATGTGTCTAATTTATTACCAAAAGTTAGGTTTACAGAAGAATCTAATGGCACATTACCATTTTGAATTACCCAAAGATTAGAATTTTCAAACTCACGTCCAGCATTGGCTAATTCAAATGTAGTGAAGTTAGACCTGTCAAGTTTTTTATTTTGACTTATAGCGTTTTGTATAAAGTTAGGTATGTTACGGGTTCCGTCATCATAACCTAACTCATCATCAGAACCGCCATCATATAAAAGTCCGTCCTGTAAAGATGTGGCGGTATTGAAACCACTAGAAAATGATAAGCTTAAGACCCTTTCATCTGGAACAGCTTTTGTATTTATTTCGATAATTCCACCTCCAAATTCACCAGGCATATCTGCTGAATAAGTTTTTTGAACAACAGATGATTCAACGATTTGTGTTGGGAATAGATCAAGTGGCACTACTCTTTTTAATGGTTCTGGGCTTGGTAAACCTAATCCATTTAAAGTAGCTGCTGAGTATCTTTCACCTAGACCTCTGACATATACATACTTCCCTCTTACTAAACTTAGACCTGTTAATCTAGTAAGAGCAACTGCGATATTATCATCACCAGTTCTTTCAATTTCTGAAGAATCTAATATTGCTGATATTTCTGAAGTATCCCTTTTTTCGTCTGGGATAAATGAACCTTGAACCACAACCTCTTCAACATCTTGAGCTTGCAGAAGACTAGAAGAGGTTATTATCAAGAGAGCCGTCAAGAATATATTCTTTGCAACTTTGTCTTTCATTTTTAAATTTCTATAGTTAAACATATTTAACTCCTGTAAATTAAATTACTTATTGAACCTCAATAGTTCCTGACAAAGTCCAGTTTTTGTACCAATTATCTGTAGATCCATTAACAGCGCCTATATATGAAGTTGCGTCAAAGAAACCATCAGCATTGTAGATTTCAGGTATCGCTGTAGCTATTGCAGCTGCTTCAGTAGATCCATTTACAACACCAGATAAAGTATTTACGTAAGTACCGCCACCAGATGTAGCAGCATACAAATTGTTTTGACCGGATTTAACAATTGCATCAACTGCGGATATTTCGACTCCATCATTAGTCTTGATGTAACCAGGACAATCCATAGCAACACTATTCATTGAGAAGGTACCAGTTATTGCACCAGCCTGAACAGTTTCAGTTTTGGTTGTTTCTATACAATTTGTACTCTTCCCTGTTACATTATTTCTAACTACAGCTATACCGTTATAGTATTGTCCAGCAACACCCTCTTTTAGTTTGAAGATGTCATCATGTCCTTTACTGATAAAGGTAAAGTTAGAAACGATTGGGTTAGATCTAGGCTCTGTTAAATATCCTACAGTTGCATCTGAATTTGTATTATCTGATTCAACAATATGATCACCTTTATCATTAGATTGTTGAACAATGACATACTGCAGTCTACCTTGATAGCCCCAGTCAATATCTAAATTATCATCATCTGCACCTGTACATACCAAATGCTTAACATCGACAGTGCCGCCAAAGAACTCAACACAATCATCTGCGTTATTGTGAACTTGAACATAGTCAACTGTTGTACCTGATCCAACTCCACCAAATGTTATACCGTTAAGCTCGTTGCCTGGGAAGACTTCGTATCCAGCGTACTGAACTCTTAAGTATTTAATTGTGCCGCTATTATCATCTGGAACTTCTCCACCCATGGTATCACCAGCTGAACCCTCAACCTCTCTTTCACAAGGGTTTACTCTAGTTCCTGATGAAACATAACTACACTTATTGATTGGAGATCTTCCAAGTATTACTAAACCACCCCATAAACCTCGAGTAGTTACAATATCAGCCTGTCCAAGTATGTCAGCTCTACCTGTCATAATGATTGGAGCTGAAACAGTTCCAACCGCATTAATTTTAGAGCCTCTGTTAATAACCAAATAATCATTTCCAGACTCACCGAAAACAGTTACACCTGGTTCAATTGTTAGTGTTGCAGATTTACCACCAGAAGCAGATCCATCAGCTCCAACATCAACACCTACAGCAACTTTTCCATCTAGCTTATAATAATTGCCTGAAACTAAAGTAATGTCATTATCAACAGTTCCTTGAAGACTGCAAACTTTCTTACCAAGCAGTACTTCTGATTCTAAAGTACCTTCTGGGCATCCAGGTTCGCTGAACAATCCTAATGTCCATCCAGCAGCCCAGTTATTTTCAATATCAGATCCTGGTGAAAATGCGCCTATGTAATCAGTTGCTGAAAACCAAGTATTAACTGCATATAAAAGATCACCGTCGTCTTCATCAACACTTGGGCATAACTCAGTTGGTGTGCCTGCAGGATGTGTGCCAACTGCACATATTGCTGGAACCTGTCCAATACTAAAGGCTGATGGAACAGCACTTTCAGCCTCACCTAAGAAGTACTCTCCAACTAAAGTACTATTAGTTACTTGAAGTTGTGTAGCTCTTTCAAGAATGGAAGCTTCTAACTCAGCTGATGTATGAGAATCATCACCAGCTTTGAATACAGATGTATGACCAGCATTATCTGCAAGAACAGAATGCATTTGAACCTTATCCGTAACTGCTCCATCTTCTATTGTTTCTCTGAATGTGGATTCAAATATGTTGGCTGCGTTTTTATTTTTAATAATTCCATTTAAATATATACCTGAAACCCCTTCTTTGAGCTTCATAGGCTCATCAGCACCCTGAGCTAAGAAAGTGAAGTTAGCAACCATAGGTCTTGATCTTGGTTCAGTTAA
>Ga0213859_10001375_pt1 | contig 10823 bp, 5 predicted proteins | sample PICome_2_FD_160133 | JGI IMG/M metagenome (GOLD analysis project Ga0213859, IMG submission 160133) | Coastal seawater microbial communities near Pivers Island, North Carolina, United States - PICO304 | ecosystem: Environmental > Aquatic > Marine > Coastal | place: USA: North Carolina | collected... | reverse complement strand
TATTAAGGTTAAAGATGTTTTAGTTAAGGTAGATGGCAACAGACAAATTAGACTAAAACAAGAATCTGATCAAGATGTCTCCGTAGTTATTGAAGATATGGAGTATAGATATAATAAATTAAGAAAGTAATAATGAACAAGTATACTCATTTTATTTTTGTTTTACTGTTGGCTTTTTCTTGTAAGGATATGAATGAAGAAATTATAGCTAATGTGGATTCACCACAATTTAAATTATTAAGTACCGAAACCACAGGAATTAATTTCATTAACGATTTGGTATCTACAGATGATTTTAATGTCTATAAATACCGAAACTTTTATAATGGTGGAGGTGTTGCTCTAGGTGATATAAATAACGATGGGTTACAAGACATTTATTTAACATCTAATCTAAATGAAAATAAACTTTATTTAAATAAAGGGGATTTTAAATTTGAAGATATCTCTGAAAAAGCAAATGTTGCAGGAACAAAAGCATGGTCCACTGGTGTTTCAATGGTAGATATTAATGCCGATGGATATTTGGATATATATGTTTGTAATTCAGGTGATGTTAAGGGAGATAATAAACAAAACGAGTTTTTTATAAATAATGGTGATCTTACATTCACAGAAAGAGCAAGTGAACTAGGATTAGATGATAAGGGATTTTCAACACATGCTTCATTTTTTGATTATGACAATGATGGCGATTTGGATGTCTATCTATTAAATAATTCATATCAGGCAATTGGTAGTTTTAATCTTACTAAAAACGAACGCCCAAAACGAGATGTACTAGGTGGTGACAAATTATTTGAAAACAAAGATGGTCTTTTTATAGATGTAAGTGAAAAAGCTGGTATATATGGCAGTGTTATTGGATTTGGTTTAGGAGTTACAGTAGGTGATATGAATAATGATGGGTGGCAGGATATTTATGTGTCTAATGACTTTTTCGAAAGGGATTATTTATATATCAATAACCAAGACGGAACCTTTAAAGAATGTCTAACGTCATCCATTAATTCAATAAGTGGTGCTTCCATGGGAGCAGATGCCGCAGATATTAATAATGATGGTTACAATGATATTTTTATTACAGAAATGTTACCAAGTGAATATGATCGATTAAAAACCGTAACTACTTTTGAAGATTGGAATAAATACCAATACAACGTAAAAAATGATTACTACCATCAGTTTACGCGTAATATGTTACAATTAAACAATAGTGATTTAACGTTTACAGAAGTTGGTAGATTCAGTGGAGTAGAGGCATCAGATTGGAGCTGGGGAGCGTTATTTTTTGACATGGATAATGATGGTTTAAAGGACTTATTCATAGCAAATGGAATTTATCAAGATTTAACTAATCAGGACTATTTAAAATATATTTCTAATCAAGAAGTAATAGAGTCAATCATAAAAGATAATCAGGTTAATTATAAAAAGTTAATTGATATTATCCCTTCAAACAAGGTTAAGAATCATTCTTATATCAACACTGGTGACTTAAAATTCAAGAGAACTGAAAATGGACTTGATACTGAAGGATTTTCAAATGGTTCTGCCTATGGTGATTTGGATAATGATGGAGATTTAGATGTAGTGGTTAATAATGTAAATATGCCACTCTTTGTCTATGATAATCAATTAAATGATTCAGATAGCCATTATTTAAAAGTGATCTTAAAAGGTGAAGGGCTAAATAGGGATGCTATTGGTGCTAAGTTGAAATTGAAAAGCACTACAAATACATATTATTTAGAGCAACAACCGGTTAGAGGGTTTCAGTCTTCCATGGATAAACGACCTAATTTTGGATTTAAGGAGACGGAGAATTTAACTCTTACTGTTTCCTGGCCATCGGGCAAAATTACTGAGTTACCTATTACTGAAGTGGATACTACTATAATATTAGATGAAAAAGATGCTCTGGAAAACCAAGAAAATTCTGAAGAAGAGCCTGAAGGATTATTCATTAAGGATTTAGAAACCATAAATTATAAGCATAAAGAAAATAATTACGTAGACTTCAACATAGAGCGCTTGATGCCATTTATGAGGAGTACAGAAGGACCAAAAATGACATTTGGAGATGTTAATGGAGATGGCAATGAAGATCTGTTTATTGGTGGATCGAAAGGCAATTCTGGTAAATTATTTATTAATAAGAATAATCGCTTTTTAGAAGGCAATAATTCCGTTTTTAATACTAATAAAGCCTCTGAGGATGGAGAAAGTGTATTCTTTGATGCTGATGCTGATGGTGACCTAGACCTTTATGTATGTAGTGGTAGTATAGAATTTTCAAAATTCAGCTCAAATTATTTAGACAAACTTTATATAAATGATGGAAAAGGGAACTTTACTGTTTCAGAACAAATATTACCTACTCAGAATGGATATCACAGTAGCAGCACAGTTACAGTTGCAGATATAGATGGTGATAAGGATTTAGATTTATTTGTAGGAGAACGTTCAATTCCAAAAAATTACGGAGATCCGGCTTCAGGTTATTTATTGATAAATGATGGTACTGGTAACTTTGCAGAAAAATCTGCTGAATTAGCATCAGAATTCTTGACCTTAGGTATGATTACTGATGCTCAATTTATGGATATTGATAATGACAATCTACAAGACTTGGTTGTTGTTGGTGAATTTATGGGAGTGAGGGTTTTCAAAAATACTAATGGCACATATAAAGAAATTGAAAACAATAAATTATCAAATTTAAAAGGCTGGTACAATACCGTTGAAAAGGCTGATTTGGATGGCGATGGTGATGAAGATTTAATAGTCGGTAATCATGGTCTTAATAGCAGGTTTAGAGCTTCTTCCAGTAATCCTATTAAATTATATGCAAATGATTTTGATGGTAACAGCTATGTAGACCCTATTCTTACGTTTACTGCTGAGAATGGAAGGCAATATCCATATGCATTAAGACATAATTTAGTTGATCAATTAAAATATTTAAGTAAAAAATATCCAGATTACGAATCTTTTAAGGATGCAGATATCTATGATATTTTTACCGAATCACAATTGAACACTAGTACTATTATTGAAGTAAATAATTTAAAAACAATACTATTGATTAATGAAGGTGATTTTAAATTTGAAATTAAAGACTTACCTAAGGAGGTTCAGTTTACGCCAATTTACGCAATAGCAACCTCAGATTTTGACAAAGATGGTGATTTAGATATACTATTGGGCGGAAATCTTAATGGAGTAATGCCTGAGTTTGGAAGGTATGATGCCTCTTTTGGAAACTATTTAGAGAATTTAGGTAATAATAATTTCAAGAACCATAAAACAGGCAAGGGCATAAAGATAAATGGCGAAATTAGGGATATTGAAATTCTTGGAGATAAAATCTTTGTCACTAAGAATAATGATACTCTAGAAGTATATAAGTATTAATATGAAAAAGAAAATAGGTTTAATATTTCTATTAATTTTTGCTTGTGCAGATGAAGGTGTAGATGGCAATGTTAAAGATACTAATGCTAAAGCTCCCTTCAACAACATCCCTTTCGAAGTTTCTGGTCTTATATTTTCTAATGATTTAAAAGATACTGGAGATTTAAATATAATTGAGTTTCTTTATTATTATAATGGTGGTGGTGTTGCTATAGGTGATATTAATAACGACGGTTTAGACGATATATATTTAACCGCAAATCAAAAACCAGATAAACTTTATCTCAATTTAGGTAGTCTTAAGTTCAAGGATATATCAGAAGAAGCTGGTATAAGCCAAAATAGCTCATGGTCTACAGGAGTAACTATGAGTGATGTAAATAATGATGGTCTTTTGGATATTTACGTGTGTAAAGTTGGAAAATATAAAACACTTAATTCATCAAACGAGTTATATATAAATAAGGGAAATAATATATTTGAGGAACAAGGAGAAAAATATGGCTTGAATTTTTCCGGGTTTTCTACTCAAGCATCTTTTTTTGACTATGATAATGATGGTGATATGGATATGTATTTGATGAATCATTCCATTCACACTGTTTATTCTTATGCAAATTCTAATACAAGAACAACTAAGGATGAGCTTTCAGGGGATCGGTTGTTCGAAAACATCATTGTTAATGGCAAGTCAAAGTTTGTTGATGTTACTGAAGAAGCAAACATTTATAGTAGTGCTTTAGGATATGGATTGGCATTGGCAACATCAGATGTCAATAATGATGGTTTCATGGATATTTATGTAGGTAATGATTTTCATGAGAATGATTATCTCTATATTAATAATGGAGATAAAACCTTCAAGGAATCTAGCACAGAATATTTCAACCATACGACAAGGTTTACCATGGGTGTTGATATTGCCGATATTAATAATAACGGTAAGTTAGACATTTACAGCTTAGATATGATGCCTTATGATTCTGAGATATTTTTAAAATCTGGAGGAGAAGATTCAGATAAAATCAACCAGATAAAAAACTCATTTGGCTTTCAACAACAATATGCGAGAAACCACTTGCAATTAAATCAAGGAGATTATTTTGTAGATGCAGCATTAATAACAGAAACACATGCTACTGACTGGAGTTGGTCACCGTTGTTATTAGATTATAATAATGATGGGTTGAATGACATTTTTATTACAAATGGTATTTATAAAAGACCCAATGATTTAGACTATATTAAATATTTGAGTACTGTAGATTTCGCAAATTATAACGAAACGAAGCAGGATAGTTTAGAGTTAAAACTCATTGATTTAATGCCAACTCAAAATTTACCTAATAAACTATTTACCAATAAGGATAATTTTTCTTTTGAATCTGTACTTGTTGATTCAAAGAATAAAGGAACTTACTCAAATGGTGCAGCATATTCAGACTTGGATAATGATGGTGATTTAGACATAGTGGTCAATAATATCAATGAAAATGTTACACTTCTAGAAAATACTAGTGAGAATAACTATATTAAGGTTAAACTTCGTAAAGGTGAAAATGAAATTAATACCAACGGTGCCAAGGTATATGTCTATGCAGGAAATGAGGTTTATTTTAAAGAGCAGATTTCAGTAAAAGGATATCTGTCTAGCTCAACAAATGACGTTCATTTTGGTTTAGGACAAAAAGAACAAGTCGATTCTGTAAAAGTAGTTTGGTTAGATGGAACTAAAAGTTTAAATACCTCTATTGAAATTAATACCCGAGTAACTATTGAGAAAGAAAACACAAAGGATAATGATTATAATTCCCTGTCTAAAACTAACTATGAGGAATTTGCCTTTAGGCATTTTGAGAATGTATTCTTAGACTACGAACAGGACGCACTTGCGCCTGAAAATTTATCAAAGGAAGGGCCTTCTGCTGTACATGCAGACTTTAATGGAGACGAACTTGAAGATTTATTTATTGGTGGTGGGCGAAATCAAAAGCCAGCATTGTTTTTTATGAATAAAGATGGGAGTTTTGAAAAAAGCATTACCGATGTATTTAATTTAGATTCAAAATATGAAGATACGGATGCCATTTCATTAGATATTGATAGCGATGGTGATCTTGATATCTATGCTTTAAGTGGAGGAAATGACTACCCAAGTGGCCATCCTTTACTAGAAGACAGGGTTTATATAAATGATGGTAAGGGTAATTTCTCTAAGCTAGAATCTAGAATGATACGAACCAATGGGAGTTCAGTGTCTAGCTATGATTTTGATAATGATGGATTGTTAGACTTATTTATAGGTAATAGGTCTGTACCAGGTGCTTATGGGTTAGCGCCGCAGAGTTATATATTAAAAAACAAAGGAAATAATATTTTTGAAATTTATGCTAAAGCACGCTTCGGAATGATAACTGATTCCAAATGGGCAGACTTAAATAATGATGGTTTAGTAGAGCTAGTTCTTGCAGGAGATTGGATGCCAATAACAATCATGTCATTTACAGATGATGGTAAATTTATTGATAAGACTAGAGATTTTGGAATGGGTGAGACAAATGGTATGTGGAATTCCATAGAAATTATGGATCTCAATAATGATGGAAATCTAGACATCATAGGTGGTAATGTTGGACTTAATTTTAAGTGGAAGGCCTCAAAAGAAAGGCCAGTAATAATGTACTTAGATGACTTCGATGAAAATGAAAAATTAGATCAACTTATATTTTATGATTTCTTTGGTACATATGTACCCTTTGCCTCTAAAGATAAATTGGTAGAGCAAATGCCTTATCTAAGAAAAAAATACACAGACTATAATTCATTCGTAAACGTTTCGGGCATAGGCGATCTAACAGAAAAGGCTGAAGATGAAATTATAAACATCAAGTACATTTATGAATTAAGATCAATGTTATATTTAAATGATGGATTTACTTTTTCGCCCCTTCCTTTACCAAAACAAGCACAATTAAGTACTTTAGAAGATATGATAATTGATAATGGTAATCTTATATTTACAGGTAATCATAAAAGCTATGTAACAGAGTTAGGTGAATCCTCTTCAAATTCAGGAGGGATACTTAACTTTAGCGATATCGATAATATTACTTATGAAAGCCTCAAATTGCCAAAAGCTATAAGAGGTAGAAGAATTATTAAACTAAAAGAAAACCAATATTTAATTATTTCAAATAATGGCAGGTCGTATAAGACAAAACAACAAAAAGAAGGATTGAGAAATGAATAGATTTAAGCATTATATATACATTTTGAGTATTGTATTTGCGATAACAAGTTGCAGTAAACCATTGGAACCGATCGAAATATCACCAGAGGTTTTTCATGCATCGGTAGACAAAGTGATGGAAATACAAATCCATGATATATTTTCACCACCAGTAGCCAGTAGAGTTTTTGTTTATCCAAATATTGCGGCTTACGAAATTTTGGCTCAGAAAACTCAAGAAATGGAATCTTTAGAAGGCAAGATAAAGGAACTTTCAGCAATTCCGTTAGCAGACGGTTCAAAGGATATTAATCTAGAATTAGCGGCAATAATTGCGCATATGGAATTGAGTAAATCACTTATTTTTTCTGAAGAGAAAATGGAGGTATTACAGGACAGTCTTTATGCGGATTGGAAGGAAAAAAATGAACCTGAATTCAACTCAGCAAAAACCTACGCTTTTGAGGTAATAAATCATATTAAACAGTGGATGGATAATGATAATTATAATCAAACTAGAACGATGCCTAAGTTCACGGTTGATACAGACAATCCATCTAGATGGCAACCAACTCCACCTTCATATATGGATGGTATTGAGCCACACTGGAATAAAATCAGAACCTTTGTATTAGATTCTGCAGCTCAGTTTAAACCAAATAAACATCCCGAATTTTCTTTAGAAGAAGGTTCTAAATTTCATGAAGAACTCATGGAGGTTTATGATATCAGTATGGAGATAACAAAAAAAGGGGATGACTCAGAAGAAATTAAAATTGCACAGTTTTGGGATTGTAATCCTTTTGTGTCTGTTACACGCGGACATTTTATGTTCGCAACCAAGAAAATATCGCCAGGCGCGCATTGGATTGGTATAGTTAAGATAGCCTCGAGAAACACTAATTCAAATGCAGCACAAACTGTAAATGCTTATGCTAAGACTTCAATAGCTATCGCAGATGCATTTATAAGTTGTTGGGATGAAAAATACAGAAGCAATCTTATAAGACCAGAAACACTTATTAATCAGCATTTAGATCCGGATTGGTTGCCAATTTTACAAACACCACCATTCCCAGAATATACCAGTGGACACTCCGTTGTTTCTGGAGCAGCATCTACGGCACTTACAGCCATTTTTGGAGATAATTTTGCTTTTGATGATGATACAGAAGTACCATACGGACTTCCAGTACGCTCTTTTAAATCTTTTAATCTAGCAGCTGAAGAGGCAGCGGTTAGTAGGTTATATGGCGGTATTCACTATAGAGCGGCAATAGATGAAGGATTAATTCAAGGAAGAAATATTGGCAATTTTGTAGTTAACAATCTTAAAATGAACTTTGAATAAATAGTATGATAGGTGATAAGCTTGCATATCATTCCGGTTTTAAACAAACTAATAATAAAATAATTGATACACTAAGATCACAGCTTTTATCGGGTCAACGGATTTGTATTGCCATTGGTGGGGAATCCGGCAGTGGTAAAACGTCTTTGGCATACGCTTTATTACTTGATATCGAAAACAACTTGGGATTAAAAGGTTATCTTTTTCATGGTGATGACTATTTTTTTCTACCACCAAAAGATAATCATAATCAAAGGCTTAAGGATATCGCCAATGTTGGATCATCTGAAGTTGATTTAGAGCTTTTAGACAAACATTTAAGTTCATTTTTAAGCAATAAGGGTCATATTAATAAACCCTTAGTGCATTACGAAAACAATTCTATTGGATGTGAAACAATAGACTCTAGCCGTTTTGATTTTTGTATCGTTGAGGGCACCTATACTATGCTCCTTAAAAATACTACTTATAAAGTTTTTATTGAAAACTCATTCATAGACACAAAATCCAATAGAGTAAAACGTGCAAGAGATATTATGAATGATTTCAATGAAAAGGTTCTAGAAATAGAACATAATATTATCAATGAGCAAAGTAAATATGCTAATATGCTCGTTAAAAATGAAGTTTTCAAGTAGTTAATTTCTTTTGTATTATCTATTTGGAACAATTATTTGAAAGTTTTATTCAGCGATCAAATACACTTCTTTTGTAGATAATGTTTTAATTAAGAAACTAACTAATAAAAACAATATGAAACTAACCAAACCAAGTTTGACCTTTTGGCAAATCCTAAATATGAATATCGGATTCTTAGGAATTCAATATAGTTTTGGATTGCAACAAACAGCTATAAATCCTATTTTTTTATACTTAGGCGCAGAAGAGTCTATGATTCCTATATTAAACATAGCAGGTCCAATTACAGGATTAATTATTCAACCTATAATTGGTGCCATGTCAGATAAAACATGGTCATTAAAATTTGGAAGACGAAAACCATATTTTTTAATAGGAGCTATCATTGGTAGTATTTGTTTATTTGCCTTTCCGCATAGCTCTATATTATGGTTTGCAGTAGGTTTACTTTGGATTTTAGATGTTGGTAATAATATGGCAATGGAACCTTATAGAGCATTTGTTGGAGATAAATTACCAGATAGTCAATTAAGTTTTGGTTATCAAATGCAAAGTCTATTCTGCGGATTAGGTATTTTACTAGCGACAGGATCAATAGTATTATTCAAATACTTATTTGGAGAAGATGCAGATGTCGCAGGCGAAATTCCAGAATGGATTTATTATTCATTCTACATTGGTGGTATATTATCAATAACAACAATTCTTTGGTCCGTACTAAAAACACCAGAAATTCCTCCATCAGACGAAGAGTTGGAAGAAATAAAGGCATATAATCATGGTAAGCCACACCCAATAGTTCAATTTTTTAGTGTGCTATTTATTATATCATCTGTGCCATTAGCATTAGGTTTTGGAATAGCAGAATTAAATGATTACTTATACGATAATTACAATCTACTAGTATTATTATTTATTGTTTTAGCCTTTGGATGGTTATGGTTTTTATATGTACAAATAAAAAAGAATCCTAACAATTCATTTCTTAGTAAAACAGGTGATTTATTATTACCATTTATGGAAACGGCTGATGCATTTACTGATATGCCAAAATTTATGTGGCGTGTAGCTGCTGTGTATTTATTCCAATGGTATGCCTTATTTATATATTGGCAATTTTCAACACCACTTTTTATAAAAACAATGGATTATTCTATTTCAGAAGCAGGTTCACAGTCAGCCGCAATGAGTTTAACATATAATACAGTTACTATGATAGTAGCATTAATTTTAGTGCCACTAACATTAAAGTATGGAGGTAAAAAAATATATGCAGTAAGTTTAATTGGAACGGCAATAGCACTGTTCTGTATTCCATATATTTCAGACCCTTATTTGGTATTAATTCCTATGGTATTATTTGGTATCGGTTGGGCAGCTATGATGGGAATTCCTTATACCATGGTGTCTAAAGTAGTGCCACAAGAACGACGCGGAGTTTATATGGGCATTTTAAATATGATGATTGTAATTCCTATGTTTATACAAACAGTAACCTTTGGACCTATATATGAATTTTTATTAGGTGAAAATGCCGTTAATGCAATGCTATTTGCAGGAGTATTTTTCATTATAGCAGCTGTACTGGCTTTGCGACTTAACGAACCTAATACCTCTGTTGATGAAGTAGATATTGAAGAAAATTAAAGGATTTGAGTTATGAAGAATTTTAGCATTAAACTATCAATATACCTCAATTACTTTGTATTTGCCATTTTACTTAATAGTGTTGGAATTGTAATTGCTAAATCTATAAATGTTTATGGAGTAGTTGAATCGGATGCATCACTATTAGAAGCATTTAAAGATTTACCAATTGCATTTGTCTCATTTTTAGTGGCATCATTTTTACCAAGATTTGGCTATAAACGTGCAATGCTTGTTGCATTGGTAATAGTTTTTTTTGGTTGTTTAGGTATGTATTACGGAAACACCTTCAATACTGCAAAAGTTTTGTTTCTAACCGTTGGTGTCAGTTTTGCACTAATAAAATTATCTGTGTATAGCCTTATTGGTGTAGTAACAGATACTCCAAAGGAACATTCTTCATTAATGAGTTCTGTAGAAGGATTCTTTATGGTTGGTATAGCTAGTGCTTACTTTTTATTCCCAGCTTTTTATAGTGATACTGATCCTGATGCATGGCTACAGGTTTATCCGGTATTATGCATAATAATAGCACTTTCA
>Ga0213859_10001371_pt1 | contig 10836 bp, 10 predicted proteins | sample PICome_2_FD_160133 | JGI IMG/M metagenome (GOLD analysis project Ga0213859, IMG submission 160133) | Coastal seawater microbial communities near Pivers Island, North Carolina, United States - PICO304 | ecosystem: Environmental > Aquatic > Marine > Coastal | place: USA: North Carolina... | reverse complement strand
AAATTTAGGACCTGATGCACATGAACAAATTATGTTATGGGGCCTAACTAAAGCAAGAAAATTAAATGATTAATTCTGTTAGAAAAGACATATGGGTTAATTCTTATCCAATATTTCTATGGCTTGCGTTGGAACCAATAGTAGGGTTAATTGATTCAAAAATAGCAAGCATTATAAATCTAGATACTCTCTCTGCTATTGGGATTGGTGAAACAATTTATTTTGTTTTCATCTGGGTTTTTATATTCTTAGCGTACGGAACAACACCACTTGTATCATCATTAAATACAAAAAATGAAGTAAATAAATTAAATTATTTCATAAAGTTTGGAAGAAATATCTCTATATTATTAGGTTTAATTTCATTCTTAATTCTTTATTTAAGTAGTGACTATTTTATTTCTACATTTGAGCCAACCAATAAGATCAAAATTTTGTCATCTGACTATCTGATTTTTAGATGTGTTGGATTACCATTTTACTTAGTAAATATGCACTCAACAGCTGTTTTGAGGGGCCTTAAAGTAGCCAAGATCACTTTTTATAGTGCTTTTATAGTGTCAGCTTTCAATATAGTTTTTAGCTTGTTTTTTGGTTTATTCCTAGGCTTTGGTGCAGCTGGAATTGGTTTTGCAAGCTCACTTGCGTTCATTTGTGCGTCAATTTATTCAACTGTCGTATTAAAAAAGCACCAAAACACCCTTTCCTCAACAAGTGAAAATGTTGACAAAGTTAGCATGAGAAAGAAATTTTTCAGTGTTGGTGTTTATATACTCATTCGGTCACTATTTTTGACTCTTTTCATGGCCTACTTAAGAAATAGGTCTTCATTAATGTCAATGGAAGAAATTGCACTACAGCATATTCTTTTACAACTTTGGTCTGTTGGATATATTTTTGTCGATGCAATTGCAATAGCCTCACAAACTTTAATTTCTGAATTAATTTCAAAAAAGGAAAAATATCAGAAATCTATATTACAAAAAGAACTTATTTCTATAACAACTTTAATTTCGATTTTACTTACCATAGCAACAGTCATATTTCTTGAAGATTTTGTACAGTTATTTGCTGCTAGTAGTTTTGATTCATTGCTAAACACAAATTTAAAATTGATGGTAGCTGCAAGTTTATTTATTGGTTGTTTTGCATTTCTTTGGGATGGAATTTTGTTAGGACTTGATAAGTCAAAAGAGTTCTCACTGCTAACTATAATTTCATCAATTTCAGGATTTTTAATTTGCAGCTATCTTCTAAGAACTGAAAATACTATATCAACACTTTGGTTGAGTTTAAATGTTAGTTTGGTAATTAGAGCAGTATTAGGATATGTGTATCAAAAATAGTCTAGTCAACTGCTTTTAGAACTGGTCTATCTAGGTAGTAGCTCAAAATTTGTAATTCTTGGGAGAGGTCAACTGATCTTATTTGTACATCTGGTACATTTTTGAGAAGTACGGGTGCAAAGTTGAGAATTGATCTTACTCCGCATCCAATTAATTGATCTGCAACACCTTGAGCATATTCGCCAGGAGTCGCAATTATTCCAATTGCTACATTGAATTTTTCACAGTACTTTTCTAAATCACTTAAAGGTTTGATTACTAAACCTGCAACTTGACTATTAATTTTCTTAGGATCATCATCAAACAGTCCAACAATTCCAAAACCTTTTTCTCTAAATCCACCATAATGTGCCAAAGCGGAGCCCAAATTACCAATACCAACAATTACAGCACTCCAGCCTTCGACAAGGCCTAGTTCAAGCTGAAGTTGATTTCTAAGAGTAGAAATATCATAACCAACACCTCTTGTGCCTAGCGTACCAAGATATGACAAATCTCGTCTAACTTGAGCATCATTTACTTTAGCTAGTTCAGCTAATTTACTTGATGAAATACCAATATCATCACCACTGACCTGATCAAGGCACTGTAAATACAGTGGCAATCTTTTTACTGTAGCTGGCGGTATTTTTTTATTTTCTTTCACTAATGCACAATCTAATTAGATACTGAAATTATATGTAATTATTTAAAGTTATTTATTAGCTCTATATAGTTTCGTATTAATGAAAATACAATGTAAGTTAGTAAAATATGGAAAAAAGCCCTAAAAATTATGATGTTTTAATAATTGGTGCCGGCCCTGCTGGTGCAAATGCTGCTATTTCCTATAAAAACTTAAATCCCAACTTAACAGTTGCATTAGTTGATAAAGCAATATTTCCAAGAGATAAATCATGTGGGGACGCGATTGGTCCAGGAGTAATAAGTGCATTAAAAAGATTTAACAATGAACATATTTTAGATGGTGAGCCACAAGTTGTTTCAACAACTCTTTATGGCCCAGACAATATTGGTATTCAAAATTATATTCCTGAAGTCAAAAATAAGGAAGATTCAATTGTATATGTTATTCCACGAGTAGACCTAGATAATAGAATATTGGATTTAGCCAAGGAATGTGGAGTTGATGTTTATGAAGGATATAGTTTTGTTGACTTCACTTCTAATTTAGACAAAAGTTTAAATGTAAAAATTAAGAATGAAAATGAAAACTTAGAATTTATAACAAAAATTCTTGTAGGTGCTGATGGAGCAAATTCAAGAATAAGAAAAAAATTAAATTATAAATCTAATTCTGATTGGCATAAAGCGATAGCCATAAGGGCATACATTGATAGTCCTAACTACTTAGAGATATTTAATGAGAGAACGCTAATGTTTGAAATAAATGTATCTGCAGACAAAGGATATGCTTGGGCATTTCCAAGTAAAGGTAATTTGTTAAACATAGGAATAGGCGTACCGGTCAGCATATTTAAAAAAGATAAATTAGACATTAACGTACTGCTAGACAACTTTGTTTCTGAGCTTGAAAGTAGAGGAGTAATTGTTGAAAATATAAGAAAGCAAAAATCATATTTACTACCTTTTGCTTCATCGAGACCAAAACGAAATAAAGATCAAAATATTGCATTAATTGGAGATGCAAGCTCAATGATCAATCCGATGAGTGGAGAGGGAATATTCTACGGCATGGAAGCAGGTTATCTATTAGCTAAAAATACCCATGAAATAATACATTCAGAAAAATTAAGTGATGGAATTGATCTATATGAAAAAGAGTTCAGCAAAAGATTCAGAAAACACTATTTAAGTTGTGCCTTAGCAAGACTAATTTTACAGAGTCCATTTATGACCAAAAGGTTGTTAAGAGTTGCCTCAAATGATCAGGATACAATTGACTTTGTCGTGGAATTATTATTTGACGAAGCCTACCTAACTTTAAAAGAAGTCTTCAAAATAGCTTATAAATTTGTAATTCCTACAAAACTTTTAGTACTTAGTTCAAAAAACTAATTAGCGAAATAATTTAACATATTATTGGTAGTACAATGAGAGTATAGCTTGTGAAAAATTTCACAAATATGGAGGGAACATGTTAGATTGGCTTCCGATACTGGTTATGCTGGTTGTTGCAGTTGGTTTTGCTTTGGCTTCACTTGGTGCTTCATATATATTATCGCCAAAAAAAGCAACGCCTGAAAAACTTGCACCCTATGAATGTGGGATTTTTCCAGAAGTTGAACCATCTCAAAGGTTTCCAGTCAAGTTTTACATGGTTGCAATGCTTTATATTGTTTTTGACATTGAAATAATATTTTTATTTGCATGGGCTACAAGGTTTAATGACTTAGGATGGTTCGGCATAGCTGCCATATCAATATTTACATTTTTTGTTTTAGAGACTCTTTACTATGTTTGGAAAAAAGGAGTATTAGATTGGAATATTCCACGTAGAGAAAGATACCTCAAAGAAGAATTGCAGGAGGTAGCATAATGTACACTCCTGACAATATCTTCACAACAACTATTGATAAAGCTGTCAGATGGTCAAGGACTCAGTCAATGTGGCCAGTCACATTTGGACTTGCATGCTGTGCAATAGAAATGATGGCTGCTGGAAGTGCTAAATATGATCTAGCAAGATATGGAATGGAAGTTTTTAGAGCATCACCCCGACAAGCTGACTTGATGATTGTAGCTGGAAGAGTATCTCAAAAAATGGCACCAGTGTTAAGACAAGTTTATGATCAGATGGCTGATCCTAAATGGGTTATTGCTATGGGCGCTTGCTCTTCAACTGGTGGAATGTTCAACAACTATGCTTTAGTTCAGGGTGTAGACCACATAGTTCCAGTTGATATTTATGTTCCCGGATGCCCGCCAGGACCACAGTCGCTCATGCATGGAATTTTAACTTTACACGACAAAATAATGGATGGAGAGATAAATAGATGAACCCTGAAATTATTAGTACCACAACAGAAGAATATAAAGAACTAATCGAATCCCTAAAAAAAGATGGATTTGAAATGATGGTAGACCTAACAGTAGTTGATTGGTTTAGAAAAAAAGAACCTAGATTTGAAATAGTTGTTCAATTTTTATCAACTTCAAAGAATTCACGTAAGACAGTAAAAGTATTTGTTAATGATGAAGATTTAACAATACCCTCAATAACTGAAATATACCCCAGTGCAAATTTTTATGAAAGAGAAGCCTACGACATGTTCGGTATCGTTTTTGAAGACCATCCAGACCTAACAAGAATCTTAATGCCTGATGATTGGGAAGGGCATCCATTAAGAAAAAATTATGGATCTGGAAGAATACCAGTACAGTTTAAAAATGCGCCAAAGGTTGATTAAGTGAAAAATAATAAAATTAAAAAAAGTAAGCTCAGTAATTTTAAAAATAAATTAGATTTTTGGGCTACAAATTCAGAAGAAGGTGGCTGGAATATATCTTCAACTGACGAAGGTTCTCAAAAAATGCTTGAAGACGAAAATGAAAAGCAAATAAAAATTCAGACAGGAACCGAAGTTGTTGATGATTTTGTTATTGATGAGGATACGTCTGACGATGAAAGAATGATAGTAAATATGGGACCTCAGCATCCTTCAACTCATGGTGTTTTAAGACTTCAGGCAGAGCTTGAAGGAGAGGTTGTAAGACGTGTTAAGCCAATTATTGGATATTTACATACAGGTATGGAAAAAACTGGTGAAGAGTTAAATTATTTTCAAGGTCCGACAAACACAACAAGAATGGATTACCTTTCCCCATTGTTTAACGAGTTAGTTTTCTCTCTCACAACTGAAAAACTTATTGGTATTGAAGTCCCAAAAAGGGCAGAAACAATAAGAATTTTGATGACTGAGCTTAATAGGGTTTCGTCACATTTAGTTGCCCTTGCAACTGGTGGAATGGATATAGGAGCATTATCCATGATGATTTTTGGCTTCAGAGAAAGAGAGTTAATTTTAAATTTCTTTGAAAAAACAACAGGATTAAGAATGAACCATAACTATATAAGGCCTGGTGGAGTAGCAGCAGATTTACCTGATGGGTGGCAAAAAGATGTTGAAGAGATTTTAAAAATAATACCTGAAAAGCTACAAGATTACGACGACATGCTCCTAGACAATCCTATTTGGAAAGGAAGATTACAAAATGTTGGAATCCTCACTACAGAGGAGTGCTTTGCATATGGCGTAACTGGACCAAGCTTAAGAGCTTCTGGGTATTCTTGGGATTTAAGAAAGTCTCAACCTTACTCGGGAATTGAAAATTATGATTTTGACGTTCCAACTTTAAATGAAGGAGACGTATTTGCTAGATGGAGAGTAAAAGTATTAGAAATTTTTGAAAGTCTAAAAATCATTGAACAAGCAATGAACAATATGCCAAAAGGTCCGTATAAAGTACAAGATAAAAAAATTACTCCACCCCCACGCAAAAGATTAGATGAATCAATGGAAGCTCTAATTCATCATTTTAAAATTTATACGGAGGGTTTTAAAGTTCCAGAAGGCGATGCATATGTTGCCGTTGAGTCACCTAGAGGAGAGCTAGGTTGTTACATAGTTTCCGATGGTTCAGCAAAACCTTACAGAATGCATGTCAGAGGACCTTCTTTTTGTAATCTTCAAGCACTTCCTGTCATTATGACTGATAGTCCAATTGCAGATGCTGTTGCTGCAATAGCTTCCTTAGATCCCGTTATAGGAGATGTAGATAGATGAGTTGGGATGATAAATTATTAAAACAGGCAAAAAAAATAATTAAGCTCTATCCTCAAAAAAGATCCGCAATAGGTCCTCTTTTGCATTTAGCACAAAGTAAGGATGGCTATATTTCTGATGACTCCATAACTGTAATAAGTGAATTAGTTGGTATAACAGAAGTACAAGTGAAATCAGTTTCGACGTTTTACTCAATGTATAAACAAGAACCTACTGGAAAGTACTTATTAAGTGTTTGTAAATCAATATCATGTGAGATCAATAATTCAAGTGAAGTAATAAATAAAGTTCAAGAATTTACGGGCTTAAATAATAATGAAACTGATGAAGAAGAATTATTCACCTTTGAGGCTGTGGAATGTATTGGCGCTTGCGGTGGAGCTCCAGCAGTACAAGTCAATTATGAGACAGTTGAGGGTGTAACTCCTGAAAATGCTATAAATTTGTGCAAATGGTTAAAAGATACAAAACCAGATGTTGTTGTAGCTGATGAAATGCAAGAAAATTTCGGAGGTATAAAATCTTTTGATTGGGCTATTCAAGATAACTCTGGTGCTACCTCCACTGCTCCAGGCTTTCAAACTTTAAAGACAACTAAGGCAAAAAAATGAAAGAAACCATTCTTCTTACAAAACACATGCGAGATAATCCGGAAGATAGCCATCTAATTGATAGTTATGAAAAAAACAATGGGTACTCGACTGCAAAAAAAACAATCTTAGAAAGCTCTCCTGAAAAAATATTAGAAGAAATTAAGGCATCAAATATAAGAGGAAGAGGTGGTGCAGGATTCCCAACCGGAGTTAAGTGGGGATTTTTGGCTGAAGATGAAGATCGATATTTAGTAATAAATGCAGACGAGTCAGAACCAGGTACATTCAAGGATAGGATTTTATTGGAAAGAGATCCTCACCAACTCATTGAGGGCATCATCATTACTTGTTTTTCAGCAAACATAAAAGAAGCTTTTATATACATAAGAGGAGAGTATGCGAAGCCTGCTAGAAGAGTTCAGCAAGCAGTAGAACAAGCATATCAAAAAGGATATTTGGGAAAGAATATATTCGGTTCCGAGATCAATCTTGACATAGTTGTCCATCTAGGAGCAGGGGCGTATATATGTGGTGAAGAAACCGCACTGCTTAACTCACTCGAAGGCAGAAGAGGAGAACCAAGACTAAAACCTCCTTACTTCCCAGCAGTAAAAGGTTTATATATGAAACCAACTTTGGTAAATAACGTTGAAACAATTTCCTCTGTACCTTGGATAATTGAGAATGGTGGCGAAGAGTACAACAAGTTGGGCGTTGAAGGCTCTACAGGTACTAGAATTTTTAGTTTGTCTGGACATGTAAATAACCCAGGAAACTATGAAATTGAAATGGGCAGTTCTTTTGGTGAATTTGTAGAAACACTTGGTGGGGGTATAAGAAATAATAAAAAAGTTAAAGCTTATATACCTGGAGGTGCTTCTGCACCATGGTTTAGAGGAGATCAGCTAGACATAAAAATGACAATTGATGATGTAGCTAACAACAATTCAATGCTTGGATCAGGTGCTGTGGTAATGATGGATGAAGATACGAATCTTGTAAGTGCGGCAAAAAGCATAGTCAGTTTTTTTGCACATGAATCATGTGGCCAATGTACTCCATGTCGTGAAGGAACAACGTGGCTTGAAATGATACTAGATAGGATAGCTAGTGGTAGAGGGAGAACTTCTGATATGAATTTACTACTTGATGTATGCGATAACATCTCTCCAGGCTTGTCATGGCCACCTAAAATGACTACAATTTGCCCCCTTGGTCCATCTGCAGTCTCTCCAATTACTTCACTAATGAATGATTTTAGAGATGAGGTAGAGAGTTTAATTCCTACGAAAGTTCTTTTATGAGTGAAAAAGTTAATTTAAATGTTAACGGTATAGAAATTGAGTCTGATCCTAATAAGTTATTAATTGAAGCATGTGAAGACTCTGGAATTCACATTCCAAGATTTTGTTGGCACAAACGCTTAGATCCCGTCGGCATGTGCAGAATGTGTCTAGTTGAAGTTGAAACACCAAGAGGCAAAATGTTGGTGCCATCTTGTACAACTGAAGTTAGTGATGAAATGGTTGTTGATACAGAATCTGATGTCGTAAAAAAAGCTCAAGAGGGAGTTCTTGAATTTTTATTGATTAACCACCCTCTTGATTGTCCTATATGTGATAAAGCTGGAGAGTGTCCGCTTCAAGATCAAACAATGGCTTATGGCCCAGGAGAGAGTCGTTTTGTTGAGGAAAAAAGACATTTTGAAAAACCAATAAATATATCTGAAATAATATTGCTTGACCGAGAGAGATGTATTTTATGCGCAAGATGTACACGGTTCTCAGATGAAATTTCAGGTGATCCGTTAATTGAGTTTATCCAAAGAGGAAATAAAACAGAAGTTAACACTTTTCCAAATGAACCTTTTAAGTCATACTTTTCAGGTAATACTGTACAAATTTGTCCAGTTGGTGCTTTGACTTCTACATCTTATAGATTTAAAGCAAGACCATGGGACCTAAAATCTACTAGATCAACTTGCAACGGCTGTTCTATGGGTTGTTCAATAGAATTAAATTCATCACAAAATAAGATGTTAAGAATTCTTGGTGTCGATAATGACGCTGTTAATCAAGGCTGGTTATGCGATAAAGGTCGATACAATTTTGAGTATTTGAATTCTGATTCAAGATTAAAAACACCTCTTAAAAAGATTGATAATGAATTAGTAGAAATCGAGATTCAGGATGTATATTCTGAACTTTCAGAAGTTATAAAAGACAGACAAACAAAAGTTAACTTTTTACTTGGTTCAAATTTAACAAACGAAGACTATGTTGCATTTAGAGAATTTTCAGAAATTATTTCTCAATCTGAAAAAAGTTTTTATTTAAATGATGACAAGTTGCACCCAGGACTTTTTGGCGAAAATGTAGATCTAGCTAAAGTTGACGATTTAAACTCATCTGACGCAATAGTTGTGTGGGCTGAAGATTTGAAAGAAAAAATTCCTGTTCTTTATTTAAGAATTCGCCAGGCAGTAAAAAATGGAGTTAAGTTAGTTGTTTTTGGCCACACGAATGAGACCTTAAGTGACATCGCAGATGTATTTTATGGTAAAGAAACAGTCTCAGAAAATTTTGAGATAGTAAAAGATATTTCAAAATTGAAAGAAATTAAAGATTTAGTAATAGGTAAAAATATTACAGCAATTTTGGGTAAATCAACGCCACATCAGTCTGATACAAGTGTCACAAAATTATTTGAATTCTTAAATTCAAATTCAAATTCAAAAGTATTAAATGCCTATTCAAAAGGCAATACTTATGGAGCCCTTCAGACTTTAGAAAATGTAAAAGGACTAAATGATTTTGTTAATGAAATTTCGAAAGAAAACACAGACCTATTATTTATTGTTGGCGCAGACCCTGTTGGCCGCTCTGTATATTCAAATCAAATAAAATCAATTATCGAAGGCCTTGATACAGTTGTAGCATTAGATAATTTCAATCATGAAACTTCAGAACTGGCAAACTTTTTGATACCAATGAGCTCAACACTGGGTGAAAAAGAAGGTACTTTTACAAATATTGAATTTAGAACTTCTCGCATTGATAAACTTGTCCCATCTCCAGGGCAAACTGTTAGTGATTGGGAATTTATAACCAGTTTAATGAATTTTGCAGGACTAACAGTTGAGACAAATAGCTTAGAGAGCCTTAATAAAAAAGCTTATGAAAATCTTGACTCTTCTTTAAGTCCAGTGTTTGATAATTTAGATAAACCATCAAATTTAGATGGAATGGTAAATATTTCTAAACCTAAAATTTCTTCTTCGGATAATAATTTAAATGAGGCCAAATTTTTTACTGGAGAAAAACTTTATGGGGATTCTGCTACTGAAAGACATTCCGATAGCATTTCTCTATTAGGTTCAAAAAAATACATTGAAGTAAGTGAAGGTGTAGTTAAAAAATATAATTTAACATCAGGTAAATGTACATTAATTCAAGATGAATTAGAAGTTACAGTTAGTTATGAAGTTAATAAAAGTTTTCCTAATGACCTAATTTATATCCCAACAAATAGAAGAGAGTTAAATAAGTTTGATTTCTCAAGCGAAATTATGATCATACCTAGTCAGGTGAAAGAAGCATTAAATGTCAACTGAGTTAATAATTGCATTAATTAAATCAAATATTGTTTTGGCTGTCTTGTTGACTAACACAATATTGCTGATATGGCTTGAAAGAAAATTAGTTGCTGGAATGCAGTCCAGAGTGGGGCCTGACAGAGCTGGTCCTTTTGGGATTTTACAAACTGTAGCAGATGCAATTAAATTATTATTAAAAGAGCAAATTATGCCTCTTAAAGCTGATAGAGCAATGTATCTGTTGGCACCAATAATTGCATTGGTACCGTCATTTTTAATTTTCATGATCATTCCATTAGGTCCTGACTTAAACATTGAAATTGGTGGTAAAAATTACATTGTTGATTTTGTTGGTGCAGACTTAAATGTAGGTGTTCTTTATTTCTTAGCTTTGTCATCAATTGCTGTATATAGTGTAGTTTTAGCCGGGTGGTCTTCTGGATCTAAATACCCACTTCTCGGCGGTGTTAGAGCATCCGCACAAATGATATCTTACGAGGCAGCTATGGGATTATCTTTAGTACCAGTAATCCTATATTCTGGTTCACTATCTC
>Ga0213859_10001368_pt1 | contig 10848 bp, 11 predicted proteins | sample PICome_2_FD_160133 | JGI IMG/M metagenome (GOLD analysis project Ga0213859, IMG submission 160133) | Coastal seawater microbial communities near Pivers Island, North Carolina, United States - PICO304 | ecosystem: Environmental > Aquatic > Marine > Coastal | place: USA: North Carolina... | reverse complement strand
GTACCTTATTTTATATGATGTGTTGGAGGCTTATTTCATTAACAAAAATCAGCCTGAGCGCCTCAATTTAATGCGCTATTGTTTTTACAGCAAACTTAACGAGATAGGCCGTAGCAGGGTAAAGCAAGACTGGCGTCAAGAGGTGTTTAGCAGCATGCTGACAGATTGGTATCCCTTGCCGGATTATCTTGAAAACTCATTGGAACATAAGCGTTGGAATATCTCACAAGTTCAACAAGAAAAAGAGCGCTTGATGCATGAGTTGACACACAGTTATCGATTGTTGATGACGTTTGCAAACGAAAGAATCGATAAGTCAAAACGTGACACTGAAGAGCTGATGTTATTGGGTCGAAAACTGGATGCAGCGTTTGCAAATCGGCCCAGTAAATTAGAACGATCGACGATAAAAAACAAACGTATTCAACATGAAAGTAAGGTCGTTTTAAAGCAACAGGTGATGAAAAATAAGCAACCAGGCTGGGTGCTAAACAGATTGGATAACAATCAAGAACAACACTTTATCCGGCAAGAGCGGAGCCTAATTGCCTTGTTGGCTTGGGGTGTTGATTATGCAGTTCTTGACAGGAAAACAAAGATCGCCTTAGACCCAGGAGAAAGCCATATTGGGTTGAGGGAAGTGACGCAAACACTTCGTTCTGTTTTTGCGTTTTTCGACTCGTTACCTAAGATGCCTGCTTATCTTGATGAATATCGGTATGAGCCCAGTGTTAGTAACGTTATGCTGGTTATCAATTCCGGTGTGGATTCGATGAGTGACTTTACCGAAAAAGGGGTTAATTTAACGAGTGACCGTTCGGATGCGTTGAGTTTTGGTTCTCAGCGCCGAAACCTGATTCATACGGTTGACATGATGTTGCGAAACTCGTGGAATGAAATGATCGTTGTGAAATATGAGTCGGCGAACGGTTTAATAGCGGGGCTTTGTGATATTTTTGATACCAAGGCATTAGGGGCTCAGCAGGTTTTGCCCACGTTAATGTGTGCCAGTTATTACTCGGCTAGGGCGACGAGCGTAGCAAAACGGATAGAAGCCTTGTTTAGAGAAATAGCGATCGTTTTTAAACAGTATTCAAATCAGGTATCGCCAAGGTTTATTTTTCAAATAGCTCGTTCGTTTTGCCTTATGCAGGTAAAAAACGGCAAGATGACAGCGATTGAGTCATCAAAAAAACGTTTGCTTTCTACTTTATCAGCGCCTCAGCCGGTTTATAGTCCGTTGGTTTTTGATAAGAGAATAAACGAAAAAGATTTATTACCCGTGTTGTATGGAAACCATAAAGAAGGTTGTACACAGTTGTACTACATTCAACAAGCGGGTGATCAAGTTGATGTCTATATACTGGATGAGAAAGGCTCCATGTACTTTAATAAGCAAGGTTTCATCAATGAGCCTTTATTATTACAGCCCTATAAAACATTTATTGAAAATACTGTTCGTCGTCGAGGGCTTTTGGCTTGCGAACTGGATAAAGTAGCACTGGAATTGACGTTTGAATGTTATCGCGTTGAAAAAGTAGGCCAACATTGGGGTTTTAAAAAGGTGCTTGTGGGGGGGGGATTAGAAAAGACAGGCATGGAAATACGAGTGGCCTATGATGGTCATGCAGATGAATTCAGTATTCATTGTAATGATCATGTTTTTACCAGTATTGATGATAGGGAAACGCTATATTCTGACGTGTCAACAATGATTCGTCAGGAACGGGCCTCAGTAGAACACAGCCCTGTTTATATTGCAGACATTGATGTGCCGTTAAGCGAGTTAGGTGCAAGTCGTTATGCACAATTGCAAACGGTTCATTATTTAAAATATAAGCAGCGCATGGAAGAAAAGATGGGTATATAGCCTGATAGATAAAACTGGGTGACGCTATAGAAGCGTCACCCAGTTTTTTGGCTGGTTTGTTTCATGCCGGGAAGAAAAGCGGCTTCCTCAAAGGGCTGTTGCTAAATGGTTAAGAAGCGTATCAACGTCACTGCATGTGAAGGGGTCCTCGGGGCAGTTGTCCATTTTTCCCGGTTCGCTGAATAAGGCGGTAATGTCACCATTATCCACGATCATGGAGTAACGCCATGAACGTTCACCAAATCCTAAATTTTCTTTTTTAACCAGCATGCCCATCAAGCGGGTGAAGTCACCATTCCCATCGGGCAATAATTTTACATTCTTAACGCCAAGGTTTTTACCCCACTGAAACATAGTGAACGCATCGTTTACGCTGAGGCAATAGACTTCATCAATGCCTTGCGCTTTTAGTTCTTGGTATTTTTCTTCGAACCCGGGCAGGTGAGTGCTGGAACAGGTTGGTGTGAAGGCGCCCGGCAAGGCAAACACAACCACTTTTTTGCCTTTAAACAGATCATTAGAGGTAACGTCTTGCCAACGAAAAGGGTTTTCATCGGTTAGCTTTTCATCTCGGACGCGTGTTTTAAAGGTGATATTAGGTACAGTTAAATTCATTATCTTCTCCAATCATTGGTTTGGCGGCCACGGTTGTGGTGATGAGTAAAGTATAAGAGCTCTATTTGAATTAGTATAATAGAATGATTTTATCTAAACGATAGATAAAATCTAATTAATTGTTTGGGTGAAGGTGCCGTATTAATTGGCTAAGTTTAGCGATCAGTTGATTTCTGGGATCGGTTTTTCGCCAAACTAAGCAAATCATTCGTTCAGGTTGGGGTTTTTTAAACGGAATGTAGCGAATATTACTATCTTGTTCGCGAATGGCGATTTCAGGCATAAAGGTAATGCCTGTATTGGCTCGAACCATTTGCCGTAATGTTTCTAAACTGGTGGCGCGGACGTTTTGTTCCTCTCTTGTGCCATTAAGTTGGCAAAACTGGAGAGCTTGATCTCGCAGGCAGTGTCCTTCGTTTAGGAGCAGCAAAGGCTCGTTGGTTAGATCGCTTGGCGTAACTTGAGTTTTTTTTGATAAAGCATGTTGTGATGAAACGGCTAATTGAAAAGCATCTTTAAATAAGGGGTCAGATACTAAAAAGTCATCCTCGATGGGGGCGGCGAGTAAGGCTGCATCAATAAGCCCTTTTTTTAATTGCCGCATCAGGGTTTCTGTTTTTTCCTCAACAAGAATCAAACGTAGGTCGGGTAGTGCGTTTGAAATCAATGGAACAAGGTCAGGCAAAATGTAAGAAGCCAGCGTTGGGAAGGCGCCGAGCCTGAAATTTCCCGCAAGTGAGTTTTGCGCATGTCGAGCTAGTTCTTCTATGGCATTAGCTTCTTGTATGATGGTTTTAGCTCTAGCGATAATTGCGCGGCCGACCTCAGTGGTTATAACGTGCTTGTTATTCCGTTCGAAGATTTTTACACCTAAGGAAGCCTCAAGTTTTTTAATTTGCATGCTCAGCGTGGGTTGACTCACAAAGCACCGTTCAGACGCTTTAACAAAACTTTTTTGTTCGGCAACAGCCAAAATATATTTTAAGTCTCGCAGGTTCATTTTGCTGAGCGTTTTTTTAGGCTAATACACGATTTAACCAGGATTTTATGTGCGCAATTTCAGAGGGGCAAACAGCGTGTTCCATGGGGTAACCATGCCATTCAACGCGATAACCAGATTCTTCAAGAAAGCGACGAGACGATTCCGCTTGTTCAATGGGGATAATCGGGTCGAAGTCGCCATGCCCGTAAAAAATAGGGAGGCTACTGTGGCCACTATTATCCGCAGAAGGCAATGTTTCGCGCATGGGGATGTAGGTTGAAAGCGCCATAACACCGGCTAACGTTTTTGGAAAGCGGATACCGGCATCCAGGGCAATAACGCCCCCTTGCGAAAAGCCAGCGATAACGATTTTAGAGGGGTCGATACCTGTTGCCATTTCATCATGAATCATTTCTGTAATGGTATTACTGGAGTGAACAATGCCTGAATGATCGGCGCGCTTCATTAAGTCCATTTCAGTGATGTCGTACCAAGCAGGCATGACCGCACCGCCGTTAATGGAAACAGGGATACTTGGCGCATGAGGAAAGATAAAGCGGATACCGAGTTCATCTTGAATGCCTAATTCGGGAATAATTGGGGCAAAGTCATTACCGTTGGCACCCAGGCCATGTAGCCAGATGACACAACAACGTATAGGCGTGTTTGGGTTTGAAATAATGGCGGGGAGTCGAGTAGCTAGCATAGTGGATAATCAGTCGGTTGTATTAAAGGATTAGAGTATGCCAAAAAAGGCCAAAGGTTTATACTGCCGACTGTTGAAATAATAATAAGGTTGTTACGATGACGCGTTTATTACAAGTAGTATTAATTTTAGGGTTGTTCGCGATATCGGCAGGCTGTGGTCAGAAAGGACCGTTATTCATGCCAAGCGAACAAGCGACACAGCAATTAGGATTGTAGATGAACCATTTTCAGTACCGCAATAATCAGCTTTTTGCGGAAGAAATACCTGTTAATTCGATTGTAGAACAATTTTCTACGCCGACTTATGTTTATTCCAGGGCGACGTTGGAACGTCACTGGAAAGCCTTTGATCAGGCCTTTAAAGGGCGCCCTCATCTAATTTGTTATGCCGTTAAAGCTAATTCAAATATTGCCGTACTCAACGTGTTGGCACGTTTAGGGTCTGGTTTTGATATCGTCTCTGTCGGTGAATTGGAACGTGTTCTTAAAGCGGGTGGCGAAGCTGAAAAAATTGTTTTTTCAGGCGTCGGTAAACGGCATGATGAAATACGCCGTGCATTGGAAGTGGGTATACGTTGTTTTAATGTCGAAGTGTCAGCAGAACTGGATCGTATCAATCAGATTGCAGGTGACATGGGTCTGGTGGCTAATGTTTCGATTCGTGTTAACCCCGATGTCGACGCTCAAACGCACCCTTACATTTCGACGGGTTTAAAAGAAAATAAATTTGGTTTAGATATTGAGACAGCTTTTCAGCAATACCAACGAGCTCACGGTTTACCGCATCTCAAGATTGTCGGGCTAGATTGCCATATCGGTTCTCAATTAACCGATGTTGCTCCGTTTGTTGATGCGCTAGATCGTGTATTGAGTTTATTAGATCGACTGAAAAAGGTTGGTATCACGATTCAACACCTAGACCTTGGTGGGGGTTTAGGCATTTGTTACCGTGATGAGCAGCCCCCGTTGCCGTCAGATTATGTTGACGCGTTGTACCAAAAACTCGGAAATTTACCGTATGAAATGATCTTGGAGCCCGGTCGAGCGATTGCTGGCAACGCGGGAATTTTGGTGACAAAAGTTGAATACATTAAACCCACAGAAGACAGGCGTTTTGCCATTGTTGATGCGGCAATGAATGACCTAATGCGACCTTCGTTATATCAAGCATGGCAAAATATTGTGCCGGTTGATATGACGTCAACGGCTGAAAAAGAGCTGTATGATGTTGTGGGCCCGGTCTGTGAAACGGGTGATTTTTTAGGCAAAGATCGAGCGCTTGCCATTGCGGAAGGGGATTTGTTGGCCATCCTGTCTGCAGGAGCGTATGGCTTTACGATGAGCTCTAATTACAATTCAAGGCCGCATGTTGCCGAGGTGATGGTGGATGGTCAAGACGTTCATTTAATTGGTAAACGTCAAGGTGTCGACAGTCTTTGGCAAAATGAAGCCTTGTTACCTATAGAGGCCGAGGAAATGGGGTGTTAATTAACTTCAGCAAAATGCAAGGTCTGGGGAATGATTTTGTCGTCATCGATGCGATCAATCAGGCGGTTAATTTAAAGACAGAGCAAATTAAATCACTCGCGGATCGTCATTACGGCATTGGTTTTGATCAATTGCTGTTGGTGGAATCAGCCAAAGGTGATGCGGATTTTCGATATGTTATTTACAACGCCGATGGCACTGAAGTGTCTCAGTGCGGAAACGGCGCGCGCTGTTTTGCCCTGTTTGTTACACAAAAAGGATTGACTGATAAGTCATCAATTCGTGTGGAAACCCGGGCGGGTGAAATGATATTAAATATCAATGAACAACACGTAACGGTCGATATGGGTGTCCCGCAATTAGTGCCATCAAAAATTCCCCTATTGGCCGATCAACAACAGTTGCAATATACCGTTGAGGTGGCGGGTCATCATGTTAAATTCTCAGCAGTCTCTATGGGTAATCCGCATGCGGTGATTCTGGTTGATGATGTGCAAACGGCTGAAGTTGAAATCGTGGGCGCTGCTTTGGAAAGACATGCTGTTTTTCCTGAGAGGGCCAATATTGGTTTTAGCGAAATAACCAGTGACTCAAGCCTGGCGTTACGAGTTTATGAGCGTGGTGCAGGTGAAACCTTGGCATGTGGAAGCGGTGCATGTGCTGCTGTTGTTACCGCCGTCATGTTAGGGTTGTTGAAGACGCCTGCATTGGTGACCTTGCCAGGTGGGGAGTTGATGATAGATTGGCAGGGTGAAGGTACGTCGGTCATGATGACAGGGCCGGCGACACTGGTGTTTGATGGTATGATTGACGTATGAGTGAGCAACAAAAAATATCAAAAACAGATTTATCCGCGGAACAAGTCCAAGAATATTTGTTGGCGAGTCCTGATTTTTTTAACCAATACCCTGAGCTACTCAACGATATTCAGGTGTTGGAGCCGGGCGGTGGGGTGGTGTCCTTGACAAGGCGCCAGCTTGCTTTATTACGCGATAAAAATGAAAAATTACAAAAGCAATTAGAAGGCCTATTGGCTATTGCGCGTGAAAATGATGCTCTATTTAGCCGAATGCAACAGCTAACAACAGCATTGATTGATGCACGTTGCGTTGAAGAAGTATTTGCTACGTTGGACGATACCTTACGTGAGTGTTTTGGGGCAGATTTTTTTGCTATCCGTCTCATAAAGACCGGAGATAAGGACGAATTCCCTATTAGTCATGTTTTGTGGGATCAAAATGCCCCGCAGATAGAAGATTTTAAGCGGGTGATAGAGTCTCAAGCAATCAAATGTGGTCTGCCGACGCAGACACAAGCAGAGGCCTTGTTTGATGAGCAAGCGGATCATGTCAAATCAGCCGCATTGATTCCTCTTAAAGTTGCGCAACAAGACGGTTTGTTAGCTATTGGCAGTAAAAACAGCGAGCGTTTTCACCCAACCATGGGCACTTTATTTCTTGCTCACCTTGGTGAGTTGGTGGCAAAAAGGCTGGAGTCATTGCAAGGTAGTCAAGTCTAGCGATGGATCAGGCGGCTGTTGATAGTTGTCAGCAGTTTTTAAGCGTTCTTAACATTGAGCGCCGGCTTTCTTCAAACACAATAAAAGCGTATGAACGGGATTTATGTCGCTTATTGAATTTTTGTGATCAACAAGGTTTTAACGACTGGTCTGAACTGAACAGTCATCATATTCGCCGCTTTGTTTCAGATCGGCACCGAGAGGGTTTGACTAGCCGAAGTCTGCAACGTGAATTATCGGCTTGTCGAAGTTTTTTCAGTTACTTAATTAGCAAGAAGCAATTACGGCATAATCCGGCGACAGGTATCCAGGCGCCAAAAGCGGCTAAAACCTTACCCAAGGTGTTAGATGTGGATCAGGTGAGTGGGTTATTGGAAGCTGAGCCTAAGGATGCCTTAGAAATCCGCGATGTGGCCATGTGGGAATTATTGTATTCATCGGGTTTGCGGGTTAGTGAACTAGCCAATGTGAACTTAATGGATATTGATTTAGCAGAGCGTACGGTTCATGTGGTGAGCGGTAAAGGGCAAAAATCTCGTTTGCTGCCATTGGGCGGTAAGGCGATCATCGCCATCAGGCAATGGTTAAGTGAGCGAGAGCGGCTTATCAAAACGGCTGAAATGGCTATGTTTGTTGGCAAAACAGGTTCGCGTTTAACGACTAGAAGCATTCAATCACGGTTGGAGCGTTGGCGAAAACGCCAAGGCATTCAAGGGCGGTTATATCCGCATATGCTGAGGCACTCGTTCGCAAGCCACATGCTGGAGTCAAGCCAGGATTTGAGGGCGGTTCAAGAGTTGTTAGGTCATAGCAATATCAGTACAACTCAGGTCTATACACACCTGGATTTTCAGCATTTAGCTGCGGTGTATGATCAAGCACACCCTAGAGCGAAGCAAAAAAAGAAATAGAGCACTGTTTAGTCGGGCTTGGGTAATTTACCATCAGAGGGTGTGTTGAGCATGTTATCATCCGTTGACCAGCCAAATACTTTACCAAGGAACCTGAATACACGTTTGATGCCACGCCATAATTTAGGCAAGGCCCAAATCATCAATAGGATAAATAGTACCAGGCCGATTACAAAGAAAGTCGGGTGTTGAATCGATGCCCAAACACCCATAAAGACAGCAATATCTTCCATGATAGACGCAGTCCAATTTGTAAAGGGCTCTGGCGATGTATTGATAAGCGCGCGACCGCCTGCCTTGGTGGCGTGGGTTGCGCCCGCTAAACCACCGCCAACAAGGGCGGCAGCAATTTCAGCGGCAGGACCAATGTCACCAAGGGCGCCGGCAGCTAACATAGCGCCCGCTGGAATGCGTACAAACGTATGTAGAGTATCCCAACCGGTATCAACACCGGGGACTTTGTCGGCAAAAAACTCAACCGCGTACATTAGCCCGGCAGCGGTCATTACCAAGGGGTCGGCCACTATCATAAGGTCAGGCGGTAAATCTATATTACCTGTGTGGGCCAGGTAGCCGAGCATCAGGAGTGTTGCGTATAAATTAATGCCGCTGCCCCAGGCCGCGCCCATGCTCAGCGCAAGAGTTTGAGAAATCTGGTTTAATTCATCCACGGTAGTCGCTCCCTGCTAGTTGTCTAAAGCAAGAATATCACAACTAAGATGAATAGCGGCTAAACACGCCTTATCCACAAGGGGCGGTAGTCGTTTAATCTCGAGAAGGCCACTTTGTTGTGTTCAACAAAACACAGGGCGCGTTGAGTGCAAAGCCGAAATATTGTGTAAAATGGACGGTCAACAGTTAAAGTGAGAGACAACCGTGGATTTTAGAGGAACAACAATCGTTTCTGTGCGACGTGGTAATAGCGTGGTGATTGGTGGCGATGGGCAGGTAACGTTGGGTAACACCGTGATGAAAGGTAATGCTAGAAAAGTGCGTAAGTTGGCGAGTGGGGACGTGATTGCAGGTTTTGCAGGCGCAACGGCTGACGCATTTACCTTATTTGAACGATTTGAGGGAATGCTTGACAAGCACAGAGGTAATTTAACTCGAGCTGCCGTTGAGATGGCTAAGGACTGGCGTACAGATCGTATGCTTCGTAAATTAGAAGCGCTATTGGCCATTGCAGACAGCAAAGATTCATTAATTATTTCGGGTAATGGTGATGTCATTCAGCCAGAACAAGACCTTATCGCGATTGGCTCTGGTGGTCCATTTGCGCAATCAGCGGCGAAAGCTTTATTAGAAAATACAGAATTAAGTGCACGTGATATTGTTGAAAAGTCACTCAATATAGCTGGTGATATTTGTATTTATACGAACCATAATCAAACGATTGAAGAGTTAACGGCTGAGGAAAAAAAATAACATGAGTCAAATGACACCAAAAGAAATTGTACATGAACTTGATAAGCATATTGTGGGACAAAATGCTGCTAAAAGAGCCGTTGCCATTGCGCTAAGAAACCGCTGGAGACGTTCGCAGGTGCCTGAACATTTGCGCAGTGAAATAACACCAAAAAATATTCTAATGATTGGCCCAACAGGTGTCGGCAAAACAGAAATAGCCCGTCGTTTAGCAACCTTGGCCAAGGCGCCGTTTATAAAAGTTGAGGCCACTAAATTCACAGAAGTGGGTTATGTAGGTCGTGATGTTGAGTCTATCGTTCGCGATTTAGCCGATATTGCCGTTAAGATGACGCGCGAAATTGAGGCTGGAAAGGTGAAGCGAAGAGCTGAGGATGCCGCTGAAGAAAGAGTGCTTGATATTTTATTGCCGCGTGCAGAAAGTTCTGATATGAGCGATACGTCTGGTGACTCAACGCGGCAAAAATTCCGCAAAAAAATCCGTGAAGGGGATTTGGATGACAAAGAAATTGAAGTAGAAATCAGCGCGCCGAGCATGGGTGTGGAAATAATGGCGCCTCCTGGTATGGAAGAGATGACCAGTCAACTTCAAGGCATGTTCCAGAATATGTCGGGCGATAAAAAAAAGAAAAAGCAAAAAATGGCCATTAAGCAAGCGTTAGTGGTGATGACAGAAGAAGAGGCCGGGAAACTGATTAATGAAGACGATTTAAAACAAAAGGCGATAGAAAACCTTGAGCAGACAGGTATAGTCTTCTTGGATGAGTTGGATAAAGTTTGTAAACGCGGTGAGAGTGGCGGTGCTGAAGTATCTCGCGATGGGGTTCAGCGTGATTTGTTGCCTTTGGTAGAAGGGAGTACCGTCACAACGAAATATGGCCCGGTTAAAACGGACCATATATTATTTATTGCATCCGGTGCTTTTCATTTGTCAAAACCTTCTGATCTTATTCCTGAATTGCAAGGCCGTTTTCCGATTCGTGTTGAGCTGGATGCTTTGGTCGCGGCTGATTTTGTACGCATTTTAACAGAGCCTGATGCTTCGCTGACGGAGCAATACACAGCCTTGTTAAAAACTGAAGATGTTAATTTACAATTTACAGACGATGGGATTTCACGTATTGCAGAAATGGCGTGGCAAGTTAATGAAGGCACGGAAAATATTGGTGCGCGTCGTTTGCATACAATCCTAGAACGTTTATTAGATGAGGTTTCATTTAAAGCGCCTGCTGGCTCAGCTTTAGATGAGGTGGTTGACGCCGCTTATGTTGATGCGCATATAGGCGAGTTGGCCGCAGATGAAGACTTATCTCGCTATATTTTATAGGTA
>Ga0213859_10001365_pt1 | contig 10879 bp, 15 predicted proteins | sample PICome_2_FD_160133 | JGI IMG/M metagenome (GOLD analysis project Ga0213859, IMG submission 160133) | Coastal seawater microbial communities near Pivers Island, North Carolina, United States - PICO304 | ecosystem: Environmental > Aquatic > Marine > Coastal | place: USA: North Carolina... | reverse complement strand
GCGTTCAATGCTCAGGTCTTTTTCGCTTTTAACGTCTGCATACATCCAACTGCTGGTGACGATGTTGCTGATCATGCTGATGGTGTCACTCGTGGTGGTAGACGACTCGAGCAAGTCAGCTAAAGTGATTTTTTCAGTCAGTTGACGAATGCGCTCTGGAATAGAGATGTAAGGTGGGATTGGTGGTTTGTTCATTGCATAAAGTGTGAGTCGGGAATGTTGAAACAGGCTTCTAAATAATCGACATAAGAGCTTTTGCGCAATGGATAGGCAAAGTCTTTTTGCTGGTGGTCAGGGTCCAACGCCGAGGCCGTTAGATGGAATTGACGGAAGCTGGTATTTTGGTTCGTAAAGTGCTTGTATTTGTCTTTCAGTTTGCAAAGCGCGTAAACGAAACGAGTCAACAGTGCGACAGGCATAACAGTGAGCAGCAATTCCTGAAGTAACAGACAAGCCGAGCAAAAGGGCAGTAGTAGAGAGCCGACTGAAAGACATAATGAAGATGAAGTAGATGAGTTGAAGGCCCCGTAGGGCCTGGTTGTGATCAGGCGAACTGCATGTCAACGCTGGTGTCGCGTTGATCGGCGCCAATGAGCCAGCCATGAAAGTTGGCAAGCTCGTAGCGATCGCCTTCGCGGATCTTTGCGCGTGCCGCTGAATAATGCTCAGGCCTAGTGGCGTGCTCAAACCAAACGCACTTAGCGGTGCGCTTAATGCAGGTAACAGGGAAGCAGCCGTGCGAGCAGGCCAAGCTGCCGTAATACGTTTGCCCAACTTGAAAGCGATTGATGGAGGCGTTCATGTTTTGAGTGATGAGTGGTGAGTGGTGAGTGGTGAGTGTGGAGGACTGCCCTCGACTGCTTAATTGTGGCATACCAGCCCTGGTCTGCAAGCCCTGGTTCGCACCGTTCTTAACATTTGGAAACATATTCGAGAGCCCAGAAGGCTCAAGTCAGCGCAGCGGCTGCATTCTGGTTAAGCCAGGCGGGAACTTGCGCGACTACATCGACACCATCAGCAGCCATGGCAACGATCAGCTGGGCGACCTGCCAAGGAGTGGCGCGGCGAAGTGCCATCGACACTGTGCCGGTGGTGCGGCCAGTTTCGTCGGCATAGCGTATGCCGTAAGCCAGGTTGCTGGTTTTGAAGCTGTTGCTGTACTGCACCAGCATGCTCAGCAGCGTGTCGGCAGCGCCAGCCTGATGACGCTTGGGGCGAACTGCTGCAGGCAGGCTGTTAAAGATCGCGGTCGCGTTGCGCATGGCCTGAGTTTTGAGTGTGCGGGTCTGCCCGCTGACTGCTCAAAGTATGGCATACCACACCGATCAAGCAACCATCAGTCTGCTCCATGCTTAACACTCGGAAACATATTTTTCTGTCTCTTGCCCCTGGCCTTTCCACGTGAAGGTCGTTTGCCAGGATTTTGAAGCATGTCAGCAACCGTTTCTGAGTAGCCAGGTGGCTCAAGGTCAGGCCTGCTCCTAAAGATCGCTGCCCAGTCAGGCCCAGTGATCAAAAGCCTCTTACCTGTTCCCTCGCTTGATGTCGTTCCCATGCTTCCTGCCAGGCCATTACGCACTGCTCTGCATCTTGCACCTTCAGCTCACACTCCCCCGGCGCCGCAACCAGCGTTACGCAGCGATCAACGAGAATCGCAGGCCACAAGCTGGCCATCATCGAGCAATACGCACCCAACTGTTCAGTCGCTGGCTTTCTGTTCTTAAGACCAGCTGCGCTAGAGACAGTCTTCAGATCCCCCAGCACCACGCTGCCCTGCTTGGTCCTGACGAGAAAGTCAAAGCTGCCTGCGACTCGCTTGTGTTGATCAACGACTTGATATTCAACCGCCAAGACCGTGCAGTCTTTAAATAGCCAGTGGCCCATCAGTGGATCTGCCCATTCGCGCCAACGATCATCAGGCAAAGGCTCTTGAGGTCTGCCGGCTGCAATGTCAAGCAGGTGCCGCTCGAGGATCTTATGCACGCTTGTGCCGCGAAGCGCCCAGCCGTCTGGGCCGTCCTTGGTGCGCTCGATTTTTTGGCGAGCGTAAGGGCTCAGCTCGCTGACAATGCCGGTGACGCTGAAAGGGAACCAGTCGCCATGAAAACAATATCGATGCGCTTCATCGTCCATCCATAGGCCGTCGATGGGCGCCAGCAGCTGGCCTGGTGGAGGCAGTTTGAGCGGCATTGTTGGCTGGAAGCAAACGGGGCCCCCATAATAACAGGGCCTTCCCTCTTATGCCATGGCTAACCAAACGAGCCCGAAGGGGCCCTGCGTGCCGATACCTGTTGAGCTAATCGCGCAAGGCAGGCCAACAGCCGTGTCTCTTTATGGCTCGGTGGCAGCCTACGGCGGCATTGCTTGTGATGGCTGCTCAAAGCCGATCGCTGCACTTGGCATCGCGTCTGGTGTTTGCCTGAAAGTCGCAAGACGCGAGCTGCAGTGGCTTGCCCAGAATGGTTGGATCAGTGAAGTCCATCACTGTGGCCAAGCAATTATTCGGCGGAACGAGGGCTGATGTCTACAAAGGTTCACGCAAGTGGTTTCGCAGCAGTGCCCTACTTGCTGCTTGATCAGGCACCTGATTCGTTCGTCGTTTACGTCTATGCCGTGCTGCACCGACATGGGTGGGCCTCTAAACAAGGCGCATGGATGTCTATCCAAACCATCAGGCAGCAGACGGGCATCAGTGCCGCAAGTATTCGGCGCTCGCTCCGCTGGCTCAAAGACAGCGGCTGGGTTTATGCAACTCCACGTCTGGGCCATACAACCGTCTACTACGTGCGGATAGACAGCCCTTTGCCTACTGCTGAAAGCACCCCTCACGGAAACGTGACCCCTCACGAAAACGTAACCCCTTACGAAAACGTGACCCCTTACAAAAACGTGAGGGGACCCCTTACGAAAACAGAAGGGGACCCCTTACAAAAACGTGAGACGAATAAGAACCCAGTAACAAGAACCCAGAAACAAGAACCCATTAGAAAGGGAGCGGCAAAGCCGAAAAACAAAAAACGAGACCTCTTGACCAGCCGTGCGCTGCCACCTGATGCAGTGCCGCTAGAGCTGCTTGACTGCGCTGATCTGCTGGCTGAGTTCTGGTCTGTGAAGAAGGGGACACGATCAACGCAAGTATTTAGCCGTGTCTGCCGAAAGCTGTTGATCTGGTCTTCTGCAGACCGTCAGGAGGCCCTAGAGCGTGCGATAAGCAATGGGTGGGGCGATGTATTCGAGCCGCAGGCCAAGGGGCCTTCTAGGCCGTCCTGGGCCCCACCTGAGACCAAGCACCCTGCATCAAGAGTCTTTACCGCTAAAGACGGCTTTATTGACCAGCCCTGCACCAACCCAGCCATAGGAGGCCTGCTTTGAAGCCAGCATTTGACTTGACCTCTGTGCGCCTAACACTTCGCCAGGGGATAGAGAAGGGCTATTGGACCATTGAGCAGCTTGACCAGCCTTCGCCCTACTGGTCAGAGAACTCAAAGCGGTTCCGACTGCATCACCCGAACTACAGGCAGCAGGAATATCAGAACCTTCTGCGTAATGACGACCAGCTGCCTAAGGGTCAAGAAATGCACCAGCCGACCCCGAGTCCAGAGCCAAGTGATGACTTTCCCTTTTGATTTGCCTATCATCAGGTGGGAGACCCCTGACGGAGACGCAGCCCTGTGAAGTAGTGAGCACAGGGTTTTTTACTGCCAAAGCTGCTGTGGTATGCCATAATGGATTCACGAGGGCATCACCCCGCTGCCTCGTTAAAGCGATCGGGTGCCTCGGCAGGAGACGCGAGACCTGCAGGTTTGCTACCACCTCATGACGTTTTCCGCGAAAACGCAAGAGGCAACAACATTTCTGACTAAATGAACATGGGCGCACGCACTCTGTACCCTGCTCCGCCCTGTCCAACCTGCGACAGCTTCAGCCGTGTTTACAACACTGCCTACACCGAAGACGGGCGCATCCTCCGTAACAGGCACTGTTCCTTTTGCGGACATAGCTGGTGGACCCTACAAACACCAGAACAAAGCATTGATCCGCTTACGCATCGTGTAGAGCTGCCTATGTCGTTCAAAAGCAACAAACACCTCCCAGCGCGTGTTTTGCGCATCAAATCATGCACACCATCGGATTCATCGTCTGCCTAATCACACTGCCAATTGTTTTGCTTCTGTACTTCACCGCATCAAAGCAGCAACATGCAAAACGAATGAGAAGATCTGGCTGCACCTACCGCATCATCGCTCAGCGATTAAACATCTCTCAGACAACGGCTAGAAACTACTGCTTGAAATAAATCGCCTCATTTCCGCTGAAAAAGCGGGTCTGGTCTGCCAGCAATGATCTCCCTCGCTCGCTTGGCAAACATCGAGTCACCTCTCCCATTAGCCTCAAGCGCCTTCAAGATCAGCCGCCAATTCTCCCTGGTCGCCTCATCCATCAAGCCGCTCCCACATCAGCTGCTGAAGCATGGTCTTCAAACTGTTGTTGGAATGCAGCAATGCAATGCAGATCTCACGTAGGTCTTCGACATCATCGATGTTATGGATCTGGCGCTTGATGCTCTCCAGCCAAAAGGATCTTGCAACCTCGTCGCAAATTTCATTTGCGTGCATGAGCGGGTTAGCAGTTAATTCAAGGTAGCCAGCTTTAAGAATTAAACTGTAAGCGATAATTCAAGGTCGATCCCTGTCAGGGACAGCAGTGGTTACTATCCCAGCCGACTGTCAGTAAAATAAGCCTGAGCACGGCCTGCACCCCTGCTTAATGACCTATGGCTATCACCCTCACCATTGACCAAGAGGGCATAGGCCTTCTGCAGCGCAGATCTGAAGCAGTCGCAAAACAGCTTCCATTCGCAACCTCTGTTGCCCTCAACAACACTGCCTTCGATGCTCGCAAGGCTTTAAACGGTGCAACTCGAGGATTCTTTGATCGCCCTACTAAGTTCACGCAGTCTGCCTTCCTCGTACAAAAGTCAAAGAAAAGAGACCTCACCGCATTCGTCTACGCAAACAACAAGCAAGGGAAGTCACGATCTCGCTACCTTCGTTATTCCATACAAGGCGGCCAGCGGCGCCAGAAAGGATTTGAGCGTTATTTCCTTGGTGCACCAAACGACGGGACTATCCCACCTGGTGCAACCTTTGTGCCAACCGGAAACGTCAAGCTGACTTCATCCGGAAACGTAAGCATCCCTACCCTTAAAAGAATCACCAAAGGCCTAGAAGGATCAGCTAGGGGGGGCTTCTTTATCGGCACCCCCCGTGGGGGAAACAGGCCCCCCGGTATCTATCGCCGCTCTAGAGAAAGGCTCTTCGCTTACTTCCTTGCCAAGCCTGCACCCCGCTACAGCCGCACCTTCCCTATTCAAGACGTGGGCAGCAAGGTAATTGAACGCAAGTTCAATCGCTACTTAGCAACTGCTCTCGAGCGTGCCTTGGCTACTGCTCGCTGACCTGCTCTCTGATCTGCTCGCGACTCATCTGCAGTCAGCACCAAGACTTTTCACTTGCATCACAGCAACACCCCGCTCGCCTCAAGCACGGTCAAACATCCTGATCAAAAAAATTGCGGGTCCCTTTTGGCCAAAAGCAAGTGGGTTGTTCGTTCGCCCGATCTTTTTCTAGCCGCAGATTTGTAAGTAGGTTACAAGCACCAAATCAACTGCAGCGCAATCGCTTATCGCTACAAGTGCATGGCTGTTGCACGTTCCTTACATGACGCGTAAGCTGCACTTACATGCGCTTAAGGCGTGAACAAAGGCCCGGAAATCCCAAATAAGTTCGAACACTGGTCGGTAGAGCGGCTTAAGCCTTATGAACGCAATGCAAGGACTCACAGCCCGGAGCAAGTAGCGCAGATTGCGGCCAGCATTGTTGAATTTGGCTTCACCAACCCGATACTGGTGGACGGAAAGGATGGGATCATCGCTGGTCATGGCCGGCTGCTAGCTGCGAAGGATTTAGGCCTGCCCAAGGTGCCCGTATTAGTGCTCGATCACCTGACGCCGGAGCAAAAGCGTGCCTATGTGATCGCCGACAACCAGTTGGCGTTGATCTCAGGTTGGGATGATGAGCTGCTGAAGGCCGAGCTGGCCGACCTTGGAGAGCTTGAGTTTGACCTGACGCTGCTGGGCTGGGGCGAAAACCTGCCGACCTTTGAGTCTGAGGTGGACCTCTCAGCCCTCGATGAGCTTGAGGATCCGACCGATGACCTTGCTGATGGCGTGATGAAAGCATTGCAGATCGAATTCAGGCCAGAGGACTATGAGGAGGCCAAGGCGCTTGTGACCGCCGCCAGAAAGCGTGGCGACTACGTCGGTATGAAACTCATCGAGGCGCTGGCTTCCTGATGCTGGTCTGTATTCCTTCTAAAGGGCGTCCTGGCACTCTGCTGCCAAGCAAGCTAGGAAGCCTGCCATTTCTGGTATTTGTCGAGCCTCAAGACCAGGCTTCCTATCAAACCGCCGGAATCTCAAATCTTCACGTCCTTCCTGCCAATAACCAGGGCATTTCGTTTGTTCGAAACTACATTCTTAATTTCGCGCGAAAGCACAACCACGACTGGATTTGGATGATGGATGACGATGTGAGCGATTTCGGAATCGCGGGCTATGGGAAAGTTGCAACCGAGCCCGCCGATGTCGTGTTGAGTGGTTTTCACGAAGTCGCTAGCCGCTACCAGTTCCCCGTCAACGGTATTAACTACAGGCAGTATGCGTGGGCCTGCTCTAAAGCCAGGGCTCGCTATCGCGTCAACGTCAAAACCGCAGAAGTTTGCACGCTTTTGTTCATTCCTAAGATCACATGGGAGTACCGTTCTCGCTTCAACCTGAAAGAGGACCGAGATTTTTGCTTGCAAGCCATTAAGCATTCTTCCGGCATCTTTTTCGATTCTTATTCATGCTTCAACTGCCCAAACGTCGGGACTAACGCTGGTGGCCTTGAGTCTGAATACGCACTCAAGCAAGATCATGAAGCCGCAGTCAGATTCGCGCGGGAATGGCATCCTTATGCTTCTGTCGTCAAAAAGGCCGGCCGCGTCGATGCCAAGCTCGACATAAAAGGTCTGGCTCTGTCCCTGAACCGCCAAATACGATGACTTTGCCAATCGTGACTCTGAATCCTGTACAGCCTGCGCTGACTATTGGCGATCAGCCAGGGACCATCGAGCCGAACATCCTTAATTCCTGCATTCTTGCCGATCCTGATGGAACCGTTGTCGGTTTGTTCCTCAAGGAGCTGCCAGAAGACCTGCGCAACCTAGTGAACATTGCAGATCGTGAGTGCATCTCCGACCGTGTCCCAAAGTCACTTATGAAGCGATCGTCTGGATTTCACGATGGCAAAGGAGAAGTTCTGCAATATTCGGCAATTCTCGGCAGCGTTCCTCCGAAGCCGCATATGCGCCGCTCTTACGCAACTCGATCATCTGTTCACAGCAAGCCATCTGCCAAGACTTTTGTTCGTGCGATGAACGCAGCTGGAGAACGAGCCTTTCGACTCTGCGCTGGGCTGGTTCCTACCGTCACGCAGCATCACGTCGCCAAGGTCAACGAGCGCATCCCGGCCAAGTGGCGCTTCGCTGATCACTTCTCCTCGACCATCTCCAACTGCAACATCGCGGCTGCGATCCATCGCGATAACGCCAACGTCAAAGGTGCAATCAACATCATCATCACCAAGCGGCGCAACAGCACCGGCGGGAATTTGCACGTCCCTGACTATGACGCCACTTTCGACATGACAGACAACTCGTTGCTGGTCTACCCAGCCTGGCGAAATAGTCACGGTGTTACACCGATCGTTTCCACGTACCAAGGCGGCTACCGCAATTCCCATGTTTGGTACGCCCTAGATAGTTTCCACGCCCTCGAATGAACCTGCAGGCCTACGCCGCGCATCGCAAAGCAAAGGGCCTGCGCGGTACTAGTCATGTCGCTGTGCTGCAGGCCATCCAGACCGGCCGGCTCACTGACCCTGCTGTTCGTAAGATCAGCAACCGTTGGGTGATCGACCCAACCCTGGCCGATTTGCAATGGGTCTCCAACACTCAAAGCAAGATCACGCAGGACACGCCACGCGAGGTGGCTACGCAGAAGTTGATGACAGCCGGCCCGACCATGGCCGAGGCTCAGCGAGCCAAGGTCGTTTATCAGGCCGAAAAGGAGCGCCTAGAGGTCATGAAGCTCAAAGAGGAGCTTGTTTCCGCTGCTGAAGTGAAAGCCGCTGCATTCGCTGAAGCACGTCGCGCTCGTGATGCCCTAATGACCCTGCCTGATCGCTTAGCGGCTCAAGTAGCCGGCACCAGTGACATCAGGCAATGTCATGTGATCTTGACTGAGGAGATCAGGGTCATTTGCCGCACAATCGCAGATCTGTCCGATGCCTGATGGTTTGAAGCTCTATGCGCCGGCCTACCGCAATGGCTGGGTGCCCCCAGATCCGATGACTGTCGCAGAATGGGCCGATCGTTATCGCGTGTTGAGCAGCAAGGGCTCAGCGGAACCTGGCCCATGGCGCACTGATCGCACTCCATACCTACGCGAGCCGATGGAATGCCTCAGCCCCAGCAGCCCCTACCGGCGTGTGGTGCTGATGTTTGGATCGCAGCTAGGCAAAACTGAAGCGTTGATCAACTGGCTCGGCGCGATTATCCATCTATGGCCGGCGCCTACCTTGCTGGTTCAGCCAACACTCGACATGGCCAAGCGCCTGAACCGGCAGCGCCTGGAGCCCCTGCTGCGAGAAACGCCGGTTCTGTCGGAGTTGGTGCCGCCAGCCAGGGCCCGCGATAGCGGCAACACCATGTTCCTAAAGGAGTTTCGCGGCGGCCTGTTTGCCCTCACCGGCGCCAACAGCGGCAGCGGCTTGCAGTCCATGCCGGCGGCCTACCTGCTGGCTGATGAGGTGTCTAGCTACCCCTTTGAGGCCGACGACAAAGGTGATCCGCTCGAGAACGCTGAGGCGCGCACATCAACCTTTCCGATGGGCAAAGTGCTGATCACCAGCACGCCCGGCACCCGCGGCATGTGCCGCATCACTCATGAGTTTGAGAACCGATCAGATCGCCGACAGCTAGCACTGAAGATGCCCTGCTGTGGTTCGCTTGAGGTGCTGCGCTGGCGTGAGCACATGAAGTGGGATACACCTGATGGGGAGGTGTTTGCTCAGTGCCCTGCTTGCGGTGAGCGTGTCGCCGAACGCCATAAGACCACGATGCTCACTGGTGCGCAGTGGCAAGCAACGGCCAAGGGCGATGGCATCACCGCAGGCTTCCACTTGCCGGCTTGGTACGCCCCGGCCGGATGGACTAGCTGGGGGCAAATTCGCGATGAGTTCCTGCGAGCCAAAACTGATCCACTGCTCCTGAAGGGCTGGGTGAACAAACGTGCTGCTGAGGCCTGGGAGGATGAAGCTGTCGCTGCGATCAATGCCGATGGCTTGGTTGCCCGTGCGCAAGCTGATGGCTACAGCAGCGGGACCTGCCCTAAAGGCGTTGTGCTCCTGCTGATGGCAGTTGATGTGCAAGATACCTGGCTTGAAACGACCGTCTGGGGCTTTGGCCGCGGCGAAGAGATGTGGCGTATCTGGCACCAGAAGATCGAGGGCAGCCCTGCCTACGACGAAGTCTGGGATCAGATCGACAGCATCCGCAAGACGCAGTTTCCCCGGCAAGATGGCGGCACCCTTACTGTGCGCCATTGCGCTGTAGACACTGGCGGCCACTTCACGCAAGAGGCTTATGAGTTCTGCCGTTCACGTACAGCTGAAGGAGTGATCGGCATCAAGGGCAGCAGCAACAGGTCAGCGCCAGCTCTAGGCAAAGGGAGCAAAGTTGACGTGAACTGGCGAGGACGTGTCATCAAAGGCGGGTTGACGTTGTACCAAGTCGGAGGCGACACGCTGAAGCGCACGATTTATGCCCGCTTAAAAAAAGACGGCACTGGTCCTGGCTCGATTCACTTTGGTAATGACGTAACAGAGGACTACCTGCAAGGTCTTACGTGCGAAAGACTGGTCCCCAAAACCGTTAAGGGCTTTCAGGTCCTGACGTGGGAGAAGCCCAGCGGAGCACGAAATGAGCCGCTTGACTTGTGCGTTTACTCACTGGCAAGCCTTGAGCTGGTCAAGCGTCGATATAACCGGGCCACAATGTGGGACCAGCTCGAGGCCGCTGCACAGCAACAGTCAAAAAAACCATCAGATAAGTCAACATCAAGGCGCCGTAGAGCAAAACAATCAGGGCCTGGATTTGTTGAAGGCTGGTGAAGCTAACCTAAGACCGAGGAGGTTTTGCCGTGACTGTTCCCGCTGAAATTACTGCCGGCAGCACCCTGCAGTGGATAGAGCCAGCTGCCACTGATCCAGCAGGTGATGCTGCTACATCAGCAGCATGGACGTTGACAATCAGTTTTCGCACCAATACTGCAGGTGAAGGCGCCACTGTTACCGGCACTGCACGCTCTGATGGCGGTTGGGATGTAGCCCTTTCTGCTGCTGTCACTAGCGCATGGGATGCCGGTACTTGGTACTGGCAAAGAAAGATCACGTCAGGCGATGACGTGGTGATCACTGGCAGCGGCACCACTACGGTGCTCGAGTCGCTGGCCTATAGCGGCACACCAGCTGCATTCGATGGTCGCAGCCAGGCAGAACAGGATCTTGAGGCTGTACAGACCGCAATTCGCACAATCATTAGCGGTCGGTCTAAGCAATACAGCATTGGCAGCCGTTCATTTACGCAGCTAGATCTCGGTCAACTAATGGAACGTGAGTCGCAACTAAAAGCGATCGTTGCGCGTGAGCGTGCTGCTGAAAGAGCTGCTCAGGGCCTTGGTGATCCTAAAAACATGTTTGTGAGGTTTGGCTGATGG
>Ga0213859_10001364_pt1 | contig 10883 bp, 14 predicted proteins | sample PICome_2_FD_160133 | JGI IMG/M metagenome (GOLD analysis project Ga0213859, IMG submission 160133) | Coastal seawater microbial communities near Pivers Island, North Carolina, United States - PICO304 | ecosystem: Environmental > Aquatic > Marine > Coastal | place: USA: North Carolina... | reverse complement strand
ATTCGACAATCTGTTCGATGAAATGGACAGAATCTTCGAAAACTCTGCAAACAAAGGTGGTGGGTATCCCCCATACAACATTGCACAGATCAACGATAATGAATATATGATTTCATTAGCAGTTGCCGGCTTTGGTATGGATAATCTTTCAATTGAAAAGGATAAGAATGTTCTTAAGATTGAAGGCACTGCTCCTAAAGGAGACGAAAAAGTAAACTACCTACACAAAGGTATTGGCGGAAGAACATTCCGTAGAGAGTTTACTCTTGCAGATCATGTGGATGTAGCAAATGCTAACCTAGAACTAGGTATGCTTAATATTCACTTGAAGCGTGAAGTTCCAGAAGAACTACAACCTAAGAAAATTAAAATCAACGATAGTAGTTATATAGAAGGAACTGTTTCCGAGAAGTAAACAGTCTAGGGGGAGCGTTTTGCTCCCCCATTTAAGGAGCAATTATGAGTGACTTTGCAGAAATTAAATTAGATGAAAAAATAGAACAGGTTATTAACGAACCTGGCAAATATAAGATTATAATGTTGAATGACGACCATACACCTATGGAGTTTGTAGTCGATATCCTACAAAGAATATTTAGGCATTCATCAAAGACAGCAGAACAATTAACATTAACTATTCATAACGAGGGCAGTGCAATAGTTGGAACCTATTCTTTTGAAATTGCAGAACAAAAAGCAAATGAAGCAGTATCATTAAGTAGAGCCAATGGATTTCCACTGAATTTGAAGATTGAAAAAGAATGATAATCTATTGGGCAGTATCTAATCAATCTAATCAAAGCCCAATAAGTAAAACGCTTTATAGCGAACCAACCAGACTAGATAACACTAATCTATTCACACAAATAAAACCAGATCAAAAGCAGAACAATTTCAAACTTTGTCCTGCTTTTTTAGATCACATAGATAACACCTACGGTCTTAGATTTCCAATTGACTTTGATATTAAATGGACAAGCAATGACATTGTAAGTAGTTTAGATCAGGATTTGTTTAATTACTTTATTAATATAAGAGATCCTCAACAAAAATTTTTCGGGTTCAGAGTCAATCTTGTGTTTTTCTGCGAACAAGATGTTGATATGGAGTTAATGCCTCCATACTTAGAAGACAACCAATTTATAACAAACGTCACTAGTGTGCCGGGTGTGTTCAATATAGGCAAATGGTTTAGACCAATAGACTTTGCTTGTTTTATGAAGCAAGGTAAACAAAGCCTTACAGCAAAACGCAATGACATATTCAACTATGTTAAGTTTAAAACAAATGACAAAATACAATTTAAACAGTTTGACTATGTAGCAGATATAGAAAATATACAAAAGGATATACTTCGTAGCAAAATGATACTAGGTAATAGTAGTCCAAGATTAAATTATTATTACAGCCTTTTCAAACACAGCAGATATAAAAAGAAGATAATTACATTAATAAAACAAAATTTATTGGAGGAGTAGATGAGCAATTTAAAAGAGCTTACATGGGAACACCATCAAAACGCTGAACGACAAGAATTTGTTAAAGTGTTAATGAGTGGTAAAATTAATCCTGACTTCTATGCTACCTATCTGTGGAACCAGCATAAGAAATATGATCTAATGGAAGCTCTAGCAGGAGCTCACCAATTACTTGCTGACTTACCTATACACAGGAAGCAAGCAATTGAACAAGACTTTTTAGAGTTATGGACTGGTAAAGAACCACCTGTGATAGTACCAAGCACAAATGAATATATTGAACACATGAAAACTATTATGGACGATCCAGATGCTATTATGGCACACATCTACGTACACCACATGGGCGACCTTAGTGGAGGACAAATGATCAAACGCAAAGTACCAGGTGAAGGTAGAATGTATCAGTTCGAAGGTGATGTAAAAGAAATTAAAGAAAAGATTAGAACAAAAATTCATGATGGAATGGCAGATGAAGCCAAGTATGCATTTACTTGTGCAACAAAACTATTTCAAGATTTAATGGAGGTAGATTGTGAGCGTTATCTGGGACAAGTTAATTAAGTGTAAAGATGAAATTATAGAGATATTTGATGAACAAGCAACTGAAATTAACGAAGCCGGCCTTGACTATTTTAATAGGCCTGACAGTGGCTGGATCAATCGTGTTTGGGCTAACGACAATATAAGACGAGCTCACATTGATGTTGTAGATGCCCGAGATTCAAAGGGACTGTGGATGATGCATGTTTGTATATTCCCGACACTAGATAATCCGGCACCTATATACGGATTTGATGTCATTGCTGGTAAAAACAAAATGACAGGCGCATTCCACGACTTTTCGCCAAGTGCTGATCCTGATCATCCTATGATACAAGGATACTTTGAAAGTGTAGAACACTTTGTACCTGAAAAGCAACGAGAACTTCCTGAGTGGGCTAGGAATATATTTACAGGCAAAATGCTTGCGGCTGGTAATGTAAAGTCAGACGAAGAAGCAACAGAGATTATACGCATTGCATTAGACAATCTACGAGCTTACTTTGATGAAGTAGGCGAAACCAAAGGCGAAGGCAATCCAGAATTAGTAGCGCCTGCACAAGACTACTACTGTCATAATCAGCAACAGAACCCGCACACTGCAAACGTAATGAAAAGCCTAGGCTTACCAGAAGAAGATGTAGACAAGTTCTGCACAGACATGCTATTCCCTAAATTGAAATAAATACTGTTGTTATGAGATATAGAGATTTAAAAATTGTTGAAATGGCCGCGATTGGTGCTAGTCCTACTCCTAGCTCTCTACAAAATTATCTTGACAATATTAATTCAATATTAGCCGGTGATGAACGTGTTTTAGTTGTTGGCAAAGATGAAAAGTCTGGTTGGGAATTTACAGCTGATCCAGAGCAAACTGTGACTACAGCTGATATTGAAATTAGAGGCAAGGGCACTAATCTCAAGGGCAAAGAAATTACAAAAATTTACGTCAAACAGCTACACAAAAATGAAGCAATTAAAGGAGGTACTTCTGTTAATATGGGAGATGCCGCCGAAGCAATACTAGGTTCTGCGCTAACTGCAAAATTTGAAATGGGAGGCGGATCCATAGGTGAAAAGCAATTGATGAAAATTTTAGCTGAAGCAGTTGATAAAGGTAATTACCAAACAAGAGCAGAATACGAAGATAAGACAAGCAAACCAGATTCATGCACATTTAATTTAACATTGAATGATTCTTCCTTAAAAGGACTAAAGAAATGGCTCAAACACGATGACCCTATGGATAGTAATCATAAAGAATTTGAACTTGCACAAGAATACCCAGGAAACAAAGGTGTACCATCTTTAGAAACTGGTATCAAAAAAGTACAAGAGTTACAAAAGCATGTTAAGAATGCAGTAATATATGCTAACCAAAACGAAAGAGCTAATACAGCAGTAAAAATAGCGGCAGACAACAAAGATCATAATGAGATAAGTGTAGTAAGTGACGGAGGCGATGCTTCACAGCAAAGTAAAACTAAAGTTGATCTAAAGATAGTATATGACGAAAAAACAACTACACTATTAAGTTTAAAAGCAGGTAACGTAAGACAGTTTGGCCAAATAAGTGGTGCTGAGTTTGGAACTATTACAAAATTTATTGATAGTATGTTTGATGTTAGATTTCCAAACGAATTAAAAGAACAGTTTGGGATCCAAGATAAACAAGGTGATGAAGATGTTGCTTATATTGACTACAACTATAAAGAGCCATTTAAAAAATTATATGCTTATACACTAGAGCAGATGAAAAAATTAATTGGCGGATCTAATGAGAGACAAGAATATAATTTTATTCAACAACTTTACAAAGGAATAAACCAACACGCTACACTAGGTGAAGAGGGTGTTACAATGGTAAAACTATCTCCTAAAGCAAAAGTTGCATACAAAGAACTTACATTTGATCAAAGATTACTAGATGCTTTAAAAGCATATGACTTTGTAGTGCGTCCAGGCAGTGGTAGAAGAGCCGAAGGTGCTAACCACTACATTGAAGTTGTTGGTATCCTAAAACCTAAAGAAGCAGAGGCTCAGACAGCATTAACTGATGAGGATATTAAAGAACTTCCTCAAAAAGATATTTTGGTTAGTTTAAGATCAGCACTTAAAGCAGGCTCACTACGAAATACTGTTGAGATGGGAGATCTACTTGATGAACTAGCAGACATAGAAAAAATGATTGCTAAGAACGAAAAGAACCCGCCCGAAGAAAAACCAGAGCAACCTAAGCAACCAGCAGGAACAGTTACATCAAAAGCAGGTAATCAAATGAAAGCAGGTGCTGACGGAAAAGCAACAGTTGTACCTGCAGAAGAACCAGCTCCAACTGGATAATACTGCCTTTTAATTTTCCATTGTATACATCTAAATACTAATAGCAGAACGTGGGGGCACACTGCTAAGTGCATGAGTACGCACATTTGGAGGGCAAAATCTTGAAATATATTATATCTATTATCATAACTCTGATGATCGCTCTGACCGCATCAGTAGCGAATGCAGATCTAAAATGGGGATTTAAGAGTCCAGCATTTCATTATGGAAACGGTTATTCAACACACGTATTAAGCGTAGAACAACTACAACACAATCGCAAAGAAGACATACGCAAAGCCGCAGAAGCCGAAGCGGCTCGTATTGAACGTGAATTAGAAAATACTACACTTAATAAATTCATTAAAAACGTAGAATCAAGAATCTACGCTACACTTTCTAAACAAATGGTAGACAGTATGTTTGCTGATTGTTCAGATAGTTGTGCTTCAACAGGCACAGCAGAAATTGAAGGCTCTACAATTACTTGGACTAGAGACCCAACTACAGGCGAACTGTCGCTTGAAGTTGTTGAAGCGGATGGAAGTATTACAACTATTACTATCCCAGGATCAGGGGAGTTTAATTTCTAATGAGAGTACTACTATCAATACTATTATTAGCAGTGATGACAGGTTGTACGTCAATACCAAGAAGTGTTCCGCTAGACAATCCTCCTACACTACAAAATTCACCTATACCAGAGCGTATGGGCGCAGTGCCACCTATTGAAGGCAAAAAGATTACAATCGCAGTTTATAGTTTTGGAGACAAAACAGGACAGCGTAAACCAGCAGACAACATAGCAAACCTAAGTTCAGCAGTTACACAGGGTGCAGAAGTATGGGTTATTAAAGCACTACAAGAAGTAGGAGGCGGCACTTGGTTTGATGTTGTTGAACGTGTTGGTATGGACAACTTGATCAAAGAACGTCAGTTGATACGCAACACAAGAGAAGTATATGAAAAGAATCTAGACAATGGCCCTACTCCGCTCAAGCCAATGGTGTTTGCAGGACTTATACTTGAAGGTGGAGTAGTAGGTTATGACAGCAATGTTGCAATGGGCGGCGTTGGTGCAAGATATTTAGGAATTGGTACACAGACAGAGTATCGAGTAGATACAGTGACAGTAGTAATGCGTCTTGTATCTGTTAGTACAGGAAGGGTACTTATGAGCATTGCGACCGAGAAAACAATCGCAAGCCATAGATCCGGAGCGGATATATTTAAGTTCTTTGATATGGGAACTAGACTGGTAGAGTCTGAGGCGGGCTTTTCAGTTAACGAGCCAGTGAATTATGCTGTAAGGGCGGCCATTGAGGCAGGCATAGTTGAGCTGGTATATGAAGGAGAGAGGAAGGAATTCTGGTCTTTCAGAAAGTGAGGGTAAATGAAAAAACAAATCATAACACTCGTGCTGATGCTAATGTTTGGATCCGCCGCCTGGGCTAATGAAATATACATTGACCAAATAGGTGACACACTAGATTTAGATATCACACAGGACGGGCAAGACAACACATTTGGTGACTCAACAACTGATGCTAGTCTAACTGGTAATAACATGACTTTTAGTATTACACAGACTGGTAGTTACAACGACATCGATGCTGTTATCAATGGTAATAGTTACACAGGTACATGGGCATTCACAGGTGACTACAACACAGTAGATCTAACTTGTGACAGCGCAGGCACAAACTGTGAGAACATTACACTTAATATTACCACTACAGGAGATACTAACGACTATACGTTTGCAATAGGCGGCACAGCTGATGCAGATGGAAGTACAATAGCATTTACTGTAACTGGTGATAACAATATCATTGATACAACAGTAGATGGCAAAAGTGTAGCTCTAGCAGTAACAGTTGATAACTCAGCAAGTTTGGCAACCACAAGTGCTAACAGTGACGAAGGTAACGCCATTACAATTAATTCTAGTGGTAATGGTGATACAGTTGGAAATTCTGTGACACTTGATATTACTGGAGGCGGTAGCACATATGACGTTACACAAAGTGGTATCTATGATAACACTGTTGATGCTACATTTGACGGTGATAGCCAAGATGTTGATATTACACAGAGTGACTAGATGAAAAAATTATTGTTGGTTCTATTACTGTTCCCCACCGTGGCTTTTGGCTCAGCCGGTAATATCGGCGAGATAAAAGGTAGTGGAGTACTGGAAAGAAACAATGATGTAATTGAGGGCAATACGGGCGTGGGCGTAGAAATGCGTGACACGGCCGTAACAGCTAACGGCACAATGCGGATTGATTTTGTTGATGAAACGAGGGTAGACATCACAGAACACAGTCGGTTGTTGATTGACGAGTTTGTATATGATCCAGCAAATGATGTCGGTAGTTTAAGTATCAAGGCAACACTAGGTGGTGTGCGTTATGCTTCAGGGCAAATAGCAAAACGTTACCAACAGAATGTTAAGATACGAACTCCTTCTGCCACTATCGGAGTTAGGGGAACCGATTTTATTATGGTGGTGGATGAGATGGGGGGTAGTATGATTACACTACTACCTTCTTGCGATGTAACAGGTTACTGTTATACCGGTGAAATAGAAGTTTCCACTGACGTTGGAACTGTCGTCATGAACCAAGCCTTCCAATCAACCATGACTTCGACTAGTTGGCAACCCCCGTCTCCCCCTTTAACTTTAGATATTGATGAGAAACTGCTCAATCATTTGATCATACTACGCAAACGCAATCCTTATGAGGAAGAAGAATACGAAATAGAACGCAAACGCTATTCACAGTTTGACTTTCTTGGATTGGACTTTTTAGAATTCGATGGCTTGGACAAAGATCTATTAAACGTAGATGACATATGGGTAACAGCACTAGATGAATCAGATTACTTACTAGGCGAACTACTACACGACATGTTAGATCAACTCAATGCCGCACTGATGGCAATATTTAGAAGTGAGTTGGACAGGCAAAATGAAGAAATGTTACAAGAAGATAAAAACGTATATGGCCTTGATGTTGAAACAGGCATACGATTAAACAAAACAGATTCAGGCTGGCATTGGAGTCGAGAAGACAACGCTGGCAACAACTATATTAGTATTAAGATGAGCGATAAGAACAGTTACGTTCTTAACATAGAACAGGGAGACTTTGCGACTTATGATTATACGCTGGGCACAGATCGTAATAATAGCATTGACATTAAGCAGTCCAATTAATGCTAATGAAATCTACATCACACAAAGTGGCGATGGCTTGAGCCTTGAGATGCAACAGCGTAGCAAGGACAACTACATCAGTTATAATGAAACAGGTGACGATAACACTGTTAAAGTTTTTCAAGGCATGCACGATGATGGTAGCATAGACACAGACGAAACTGGTGGACATGAAGCATACTGGACTATAACAGGTAACAACAATAATTTAGGTAGTTACCAAACAGATGTTAATAGAGGCGGAGGAGGCGGAGCACCACATCACCTAGCAAACATTGTAAATGGTGATAGCAATACAGTTGAACACATACAAATGGGCAAAGCAGGACACGATGGATTTGTAGAAATACAAGGCGACGGTAATACTGTAGATTTATTGCAAAGAGGCAACGGCGGACAAAAGTGGGCTGACATAGTTCTTACAGGTGATGGACATACAGTAGATGTTGATCAGCGTGGAAGCAACAGTGCAAGTGCCACAATAGATCTAACAAACTCAGGTGGAGCATACGACTTCACTCTCACACAGAATGTTACAACGAGTGCTGACTCGTTTAGCATAACAGGATCCTGTGCAACAGCAGGAGGTTGTTCGGTTACGGTCAATCGCAACAACTAAAAAATATATTTTTGGAGGGCAAAAAATGAAATATATTTTAACAGTCATAGCTCTGATGGTGGCGAGCACCGCATGGGCAGAAGACAATCTAAACAACAAGGTTATAAAACAGTGCCTACAAATGACGGGCAACAGTTTCGAAACATATGACTTTAACAAGGCAAGTGCTTGTTATCAACAGTGGAAAGTGGGCGAAATAAAGAAAGAGTATGCAGAACTACGTGACTTCTTAAAGCACAATCCACGCTATAGATTCCCAGGGCAGAGTCTAAACCGTTGTTGGGGCAAGCCACGTGAAATGCCATTTGAAAGTGCATACATCGAAAAGACAGGTGACGGCTTTAAAGCAGGAGTGAGTTACAAAGATACACTGCCAGCAGGCTGTTACGAAAACGCACCATGGGACAATCGCGATGTGGAAGATTAGTATTATAATGGTAGTGGGACTGATGTTCTTATTATACACTATTTTTTCATATGGTGGAACGAGTAAAGTGTATTGGGAAAGTGTTGGCCCCAAATGGGATCAAATGTTAAATCCTTGCAAATATGAGGAGTGTGTAATTGATTGAATTAGCGTTGGCATTTAGCCTACACTTGGGATTACAAGGTGACTACAATAGCATACACCCGCACATTAGATACAATGAGCAAAATTATATCGCGGGTGCATACTACAATTCAGAAAGTCGTGTAAGTTTCTATGCTGGTCGTCGTTGGGAATACAATGACTTTGGTTTAGAAGCAGGAGCAGTAACAGGATACTCAGGCGGAGACCTTCTGCCATACGGTAGAGCAACTTACAAAAACTTTTATGTTGCACCTGCACTTGAAGGAGACAATACTGTTGGTGCAGTGATAGGATACGAATTTAAGTGGTAGGTTAATGTAATAAAATTACACAATAAATAATATAGGACGAGGGCAAAAACGTCCAATACAAGCGAGGGTAACGCAATGAAATTAAAAAAAATAGGTGCGGCAATTATGGCCGCAAGCCTAATGTCATCTACGGCATTGGCACATACAAACTCAGTTGGTTATGTTGGAGATGGTACTGGAAATATTACAGTATGGTATGGTTCTTGGCACGATAACACACAGTTTAACGAAGCAGAACTAAAAGTATTAGATTCTAATGATGCTAAAATTACACAAACACAGTTTAACTTACTGTCGCAGGATTCGCCAGCAGGACTTATTTCTGGTGTAAACTACTTTGGTAGTGATGGTACACAACTAATACCATACGATATAAACACAGGTGGCGGTGAGTCATACACTTGGCAAGGTGCTACATTTACATTGGCACCAGGTGACTACACTTTTGTTTACATTCCATTAGGTGATACAGAATCAACTTTACCAGGTTCTCCTACAATGGAATGGGTACCAATGGGTCCGATAATTCGCAGTCTAAGTATTACACTGACACAAAATGATATCAATGGTGATGCTAATGGAAATAATATTCTTGACATCAATGAAGTTGGTGTAGGTGATGCGGCGGCCGCGGCAAGCGGTCCAACAGTAGTAAGCCAGGGTTCAAGCACAGTAATTGGTTATGTTGCGGCCAGTGGCGGTGTTATACAGATTGTAAGTCGAACACAAACAGATACAACTTGGGATAACATGAGCGATGGAACTACGCAAAACACACAAGTTAGTACAACTGAATTAACACCATTTGAAGGACGAGTTGACCAAATTGCCACAGCACAGGATGTTGTTGGCTCAACGCTTAGAAACCTTGACTTTGATAACATCGAAGGCATTAGAATGAACAGCAAAATGAAAAATGGTATGACCGGTTCAACCAAAGGTGCTGTTGTGGGTGGATCAAAAGAGTTAGAAAATGGTGTTACTATAAGTGGCGGTTTCACAAGATTAGGAACTGATTTGTCCGGCAATGACGACACTGTAAAAGCAGATACAGATGTATTTGCATTTGGTGTTGAAAGAGACAATGTACAACTTGAAGTGCGTAGAGCAAACACAGATTACACTACTACAAGAACTATAGGCGACTTTGCTAATGAAAGTGAAACCAAAGGCGCAGATACAAGTGTTGCAATCACTTATGCTCCTGACACAGGCAAAATAAATCCTGTGTTTGGTTACACACGTGGTAAGCGCACAGTAGATGGTTACACAGAAACTGGAAGCATACAAACTGCAAGAACAGTTGCTGACTCAAGCGAAATGTATGGCTATGGTACTGTAGGACTACGTGGCGACTTAGGTTTAGTTGATTTTACAGCAATGCATCACACAGATGGTGTAAATGACATTTCAATTGGCTTGGAAAAAGACACAGGAGATGTTACTTGGAGAATAGAAACTACACGTAGTATGACAGACTTAGGTAACACAAACGCAGTAAGTGCTGGACTTGTGATCAAGTTCTAATGGCGGAGTATTTTCTCATAGGATTTCTTACAGCATTTGGATGGTGGGCTGCCGGTAAGGTCACAGATCAAATTGATGCTCACATTCAAAATCCACCTGCTGTAGAACAGTTTATTACTAAGTAACTTTGTAGAGGCATAGTTATCCATCATTATTAGCGTTACCCTCGCTGGATGTTTTAACTATGCCTCTCGTCACGACTAAATACTATATGAGCAAGTTACTTACACATTGGGCTTTGGCCTTTGTGACAGTCATTGTAATGACACTGTTTCATTACGGGGATAGT
>Ga0213859_10001363_pt1 | contig 10885 bp, 14 predicted proteins | sample PICome_2_FD_160133 | JGI IMG/M metagenome (GOLD analysis project Ga0213859, IMG submission 160133) | Coastal seawater microbial communities near Pivers Island, North Carolina, United States - PICO304 | ecosystem: Environmental > Aquatic > Marine > Coastal | place: USA: North Carolina... | reverse complement strand
CTGATCAGCTCGTCCAAGGTGGGATCACTGGCGAGCCTGTTGTCATTGGCCAGGCGGTAGGCCAGCACCGTTGAGGCCTCCTCCAGGCGGGTGCGAATCCGGCGGCGGATTTCCGCGGCCGCCGCGCGCGTGAAGGTCACCACCAGGATCTGATCGATCGCTCGGCCGTTTTCGCCCACCTCCCGCAACACCCTGTGGCTGAGGGCATAGGTCTTGCCGGTGCCAGCGCTCGCCTCCAGCACAACGGTGCCGCCTGTGAGGGGGCCATTGAGATCGAGCGGTTCGATCACAGCTGCCGGCCTCCGGCGGCTAAGGCCTCGCTCAAGGGGAGCAACCAGCGCAGGCTCAGCTGTTCGGCTTCGGGGTGCTCAAGCCAGCTCGCGATGCTGGGTGCTTCACCACCGAGCAATTGCAACCAGGCACTGGGCCATTCGTAGTCGTTGCGCCCTGGAGGATTCAGCTCTTTGAGTTGTTGCGCGCTGAGTCCCGGCAGTGAGCCGTCCTGCTGTTGGCTGAGCAGCTGCCAATTGAGTTCTGGAATCCAGGCGATGGGCCTCTGCAGCGCCTCTTGCCGCCACTGCTGCCAATCATCGATCCAGGCTTTGGCCTGCTGGGCTTCCACCGCTGGCAGGGTCCATACCGCCGCGCGCTCTTCGCCTTTTTGCTCCATGGGGCCCAGCAGCAGGGTCTGCTGCGGACGCTCTGCATTGGCCCAGAGGTGCTCTAGCCAACCATCGAGGAGCCGTTTGGGTTTGAAGCGGCTGTTGCTCATCAGCACCACGGCCTCGCCATCGGCGTCCTGCAGCTCGGCCTGTTTGGCCAAGAGCGCATGGCAGCGTTGCCATGGCTGGTCGCTGGCGACGATGGCCGCTGGGCCGGGGGGGAGGTGGCCGCGGCGTGCGAGGGCATCACGCTGTTGCGGCCATTGGTTGGCCTCGAGCCGCTCGCTGCCCAGGTTCAACAGACGTTGTCCCAAAGTCCAGCGCTGCAGGCCATCGGGGGCGCTCTCCTCGGGGTCGCTGCTCTCATCGCCGCGCCGGTGCGGATGGATGCCATGGGCTTGCAGTAGCGCGCGGGCTGGATCGCGCAGCCATTGCTGCAGCTCTTCCAAGCTGGCGGGCTCGCATTCATCCACCGGCCAGCGCTGATCCATCGGCCAGGGCGCTCCCACCACTTCCCGTGCGGTGAGGGGCGGCAAAGGGGGCTGCTGCTGCAGCACCCAAGTGGTGATCGGCTCCCCTGCCTCTGTGCGGTAACTGCGCTCGAGGCAACGCAGCAGATCGCTCAAGGGTGCCGCTGGGTTGCGTTCTTCTCCACTGCGCGGATCGATGGCGTTGTAGGTGGCGATCCAGTGGTCGCTGCAGGCTTGCAACGCCTCCAACAAGATCGCCCGGTCCTCTTGACGGCGATCGCGATCACCCCGCCATGGCTGTTGCAGCATCAGGTCATAGCCCGGTCGTTGATCGCGCCGCGGGAGCCGCTGCTCGTCCATGCCCAGCAGCACCACCACCCGGTGGGGGATGGAGCGCATCGGTTCAAGGGCACTCAGGCTCACCGCACCGCTGACATGGCCATAGCGCCCTTGTTGTTGTGCTTCGGCCTCTTCCAGTAGGCGCACCACAGCCGCCCGATCCAGGGCGAGGCCGCTGGCCTCTGGGTCGCGTAGTGGGGTGAGCAATTCGTAGACCTCGGGGGCCTGCCAGCCCTCGTCGTCTCCGCCACTGAGCTGCTGGATGGCGCTGCCGATCTGCTCGTTCCATCGCTCGGCTGGTAGCGGTCCGCTGAGGGCTTGCAGTTGTTCAAATAGGCGGCTGCAGGCGTCATGCAAAGCCAGCACATCGTTGGCAGTGGCAAGGCTTTGGTTGCAAGCCGCCAGGCCTCCCCATTCCCCACTGGCGGCCTCCTGCTCGGGGAAGCCATCGCTGAGCTCGAGCCCCAGCAGCAAGCGATCGAGACCCCATCGCCAGCTGAAGGCATCGCCCGCTGGGTAGCCCCAGCTCTGGCGGTGGTCGCCATCACGGCCCCAGCAGATCCCCGCCTGATCCAGCAGTTCACGCCATTGGGGCTGCGTTAGGCCGCCCAGCTCGAGATGCTCGGCCAGTTCAGGCAGCAACAACACATCAAGAACGTCGTCGCGGCTGAGACGACTACTGGCCAGTGCCAATAGACGGAACACCAAATCAACGCGGGGGTTGCGTTGCCGCAGGGTGCGGTCGGTGACGCGGACCGGCAGGTGGCGCGGATCGCTGGAGCGCCCCGGCCGTTCAAACACCGCCAGCACCAGGGGCGTGAAGCGCGCCACATCCGGAGTCATCACGAGGATGTGGCGTGGCTCGATCGATGGGTCGCCGGCCATCAAGCGCAGCAGGGCTTCATGGGCGGCTTCCACCTGCCGCCGATCGCCATGGCAGGCCAGCACCTCCAGGTTCAGCTGGTTGCGTTGCAGCTTCAGAGGAGGCTCAATCCCCGGTAAGCCCTCCCCCCGGGGTCTGCCCACCAGAAGATCAGCCTTGAGTTGTTGCAGCAGCCCAGCCTCCTCAGGGCAGAGGGGGGCTGGCCGTTGCTGCCGCTCGAATTGCTCCTGCAAATCAGCGGCAATCAGCTCCAATTGCCAGTGGAAGTCCCGTTGGGTGCGTCCAAGGCTGGCCAGCAGGGGATGCCCTTGGTGCAAGAGCCGGCGCTCGAGCCTGTCGAGCGCATCGCCCTCCTCGTGGTGGCTGGGTGGCAGGGATCCCCAGGGGTCGAGGCTGGGGCTGAGTTGGTAGAGCAGCACGGGTGAATCTCTGCTGCTGGCCCGTTGTGCCAGCAATTTCCATAGCGCTGGCGGCAGGCTGGATAAGCCAAAAACGTGAAGCGGCTCGTGCGGATCGCTCCGCTGGCGTGACTGATCGAGGGCATGGCGGAGTCGTTCGGCTGGGTGGGGGATGCCGCTGGGTTCCAGCCGCTGCGCCAACTCCCTCAGCAGGGCTGGTTGCCATTGCTGATGGGCCGCCAGTGGTGCGTGGCTGCCATCGACGCTCTCGCCATTGAGCCAGCGGCGCACCATCTGCGGCCGGTACAGGCCGTATTGATCGAGCGTGTCGCTCAGCTGCAGGATCAGCTGCAGCCGTTGGGTATCTAGGCCGTTGTCCTGCTGCTGTGGACCTTGATGCCAAAGCTGCTGCAGCGGTTCCCAGAGTTCGGTCTGTGGAAGAGCGGGGATCAATTGGGCCAACTGCCAGCGCAGTTGGCTTGGATCCCAGGGATCCCGGTGGCCGGCAGGTAGGCGCCCGTCGAGCTCAAGAATGAGCTGGCGCAGATGCCGGCCAGCGAAGTCGAACTCAATCCCAGCGCAGATGCCGATGCGTTCGCTCAAGGCCAGCGCCAGCCAGCGGCTCATGGCGTTGGTGCTGATCAAGACCCGCTGGGGCGTGAGCGGATTGGCGGGCTTGTGACAGTTGAGCTCCGAGGCCAACGCCGTCGCCAAATCTTCGATGCTGTTGCTGCTGATCAGGCGGAGCACTGCACTCTCCGTTTAGGCACTATTTCTTTGGTTTGTTTCAAGGTTTGAGCAGTTAATAAAGCCCTGAACCAACATCTTTTGCTGACACACTAATAGGACTATTTGACAGGACAACAACGGCTGTGCCCACGCATCTGCAATGGGGTTGTGACGGTGAGCTTCACCCCGAGGAATTGGCTGAATTGCAGAGTCTGCTCGTGGACCAGCTCAATGGCCCCGACTTGGAATTTCAGGCTCTCTCCGAGGCTTTCAAGCCCCAGCTAGAGGATCAGGAATCGAGTTGCTCGGTGCCTCAAACGACCCCTTGAGCACGTACTCAAGCCGCAGTTTCATGAAGTCAATAAACACGGCGTCGGTGGAGATCACGGCTGCCGCTGGCTGAGGGATGGAGCTGGCTTGCTCTTTGAATTCAGGGGCATGCAAAAAGGCAGGCTGTCGCACCAGCCAAAAGTCGATCTCTTTGCCTTTTTCGCTGTAATCACGCACGCGCTCACGCAGCACTTCTTCCAAGGGTTCCTCTTCAGTCAGGAACGCTGCGCTAGCGGCCACGAAGTAATAGGTGGACATCGGCTTCTCGAGCAGCTCAGGATTCTGCAGCAAGCCCTGCGCCAAAGAGGGGCTCGTGGCGCGGTGCGCTCACCAACTCCTTCATTTGCTTGACCGCCTCTTGCAAACCAACGGCCATGGCACGGGCCATCACGGTGTGGCCAATGTTGAGCTCCTCCATGCCGGGGATCGCTGCGATCGGTTCCACGTTTTGGTAGGTGAGGCCGTGTCCTGCGTTGACGCGCAAACCCAGTTGCCGGGCCTCGGTGGTGCCCTCGATGAGCCGTGCGAGCTCAAGGGGCTGCTGGCTCCAGCTCGCCTCCGCATAGCTGCCGGTGTGCAGTTCAACCCAGCGCGCTCCACTGCGCTGGCTGGCTTGGAGTTGCGCACGCTCGGGATCCACAAACAGGCTGACCGGGATCCCGGCCCCTTGGAGCTGGCTGATTTGTCCCTGAAGCGCGGCTGCTTGGCTCACCACATCAAGGCCGCCTTCGGTGGTGACCTCCTGCCGTTTTTCCGGCACCAGGGTCACCATGTCGGGCTTGATCGTTAAGGCGATGGCCACCATTTCAGCGGTGGCGGCCATCTCCAAATTCAGCCGTGTCCGCACGGTTTGACGCAGCAGTTCCACATCGCGGTCTTGGATGTGGCGCCGGTCTTCACGCAGATGCACCGTGATGCCATCGGCGCCGCCCAATTCGGCCAGCAAAGCCAAATGCACAGGGTCTGGCTCCACGGTTCGGCGGGCCTGCCGAACCGTGGCGATGTGATCCAGGTTGATGCCGAGACTGGCCATCGCAACTGCTGTCCAGCATTCAATTTAAGGAAGGCCTTCGCTCGATAAGGTCGGAGCTATGGCCAGCTCCAGCGATCCCATGGCAGCGAGTCGCCTGGCGCGGGCGCAGCGGCTTCGTAGCGACGTTGTGCCATGGCTCGCGCCCCTGGCGATTCTCACCACGGAAGACATCGCCTTACGGCTGTTCTTTCGTCGAATCTCCATTCTTGGCGCGGAACATTTGCCCACTGACGGCCCGGTGCTGTTGGCACCCACCCATCGCGCCCGTTGGGATGCCTTGATCTTGCCCAAAGCGGCTGGTCGGCGCGTCAGCGGCCGCGATTGCCGCTTCATGGTCACCACAACCGAGATGAGCGGATTGCAGGGTTGGTTTCTGCACCGTCTTGGTTGCTTTGCCATTGATCAGAGCAAGCCAGGCACCGCCAGCCTTCGCTACGCCTTGGATTTGTTGGCCGATCAGCAGCAGGTGGTGCTGTTCCCTGAGGGACGAATCAACCGTGACGGGGCTCCCATCACGGTTGCTCCGGGATTGCCTCGTTTGGCGTCGCTGGCTCAAACCAAAGGATTGGGTTCTGTCCCTGTCATTCCAATTGGGATTGCCTACACCCGCCGGCTGCCCCGTTGGGGGGATTGCGCTGCGCTCTGTTTTGGTCCCCAGCTCCGCTTGGAAGGCAGTGGCAAAGCGGCGGCGTTGGCCTTGGCTGAACGCATCCAACAGGGCATGCGTTCGGCTGAGGAAGCGGCCCGCAGCTGCATCGCCGCTGGTGAAAACGAGGCCTAGATTCCCGCCATCGCTCGGAGTTCTCAGGCCTATGCGCCGTCTTCTGCTTTCGGCCAGCCTGGCCCTCCTGTTCGCCCCAGTGCCCGCGTTGGCCCAGGCCGAAACCGGTGTGCAAGAAGTTGTTGCCAGCTCCAGCGGCGACACCTTCAACATCAGTGCCGTCAATGAACTGTTGGCGCGAGGCGATGCTGAAGCAGCCAGCGGTGATCTGAGCGCTGCGATCGATTCTTATGACAAGGCCCGCAATGCGGCCCGTTCATTGCTTTCGTTTTATCGGGATCTGAGCGGCGCATTCCGCGGCCTCGATGCGCGGATTCCCAGGGCGATGGATGCCAAAGGCCGTGAAGCGATTCAGGCACTGGCCTCAGCCAATCTCCGTCTGGCCGCGGCCTATCGCCGTGAAAACCAGGCTGAGGTGGCTGTCCCTCTGCTGGTGGAAGTTATTAAGTTGATGACCCCGGCCAACGAAGATGGCCGTAAGGCGTATCAGCAGCTGCTGGAGATTGGCTTTGTCTCCATCCCCTACAACGCACCTGCTCCGCGATCCAACTGATTTTCAGGGCATTTCATGGTTCAACCCGATGCCGTAGCGGCGGCCATCCGCCAAGCCTTGCCTGATGCGCAGGTTCAAGTTGAAGACCTCACCGGAGGCGGTGATCACTTGCAAGTCACCGTGGTTTCTGAGGGCTTTCGTGATCTCACACGGGTCAAACAGCATCAACTCGTCTATGGAGCCCTTAGCCAGGAGCTCGCCAGCGAGGCCATTCACGCCTTGGCTCTTTCCACCTCTTGCCCCTCGTAGGGTTTCCATCTAGCCAATCCCGTTATGGACGCTCAGCTCAAAAGCAGGATCGAAACCCTGGTTGCCTCGAGCCCTGTCTTCATCTTCATGAAGGGCAGCAAGCTCATGCCCCAGTGCGGTTTCTCCAACAACGTGGTGCAAATCTTCCACTCGTTGGGAGTTCCTTTTGAAACCTTTGATGTGCTCTCCGACATGGAGATTCGTCAGGGAATCAAGGAGTTCTCCAATTGGCCCACCATTCCTCAGGTGTACCTCAACGGTGAATTTCTGGGCGGTTCCGACATCATGATCGAGATGTACAACTCCGGTGAGCTGCGCGAAACCGTAACGGTGGCCCTGGCCAGCTGATCGCGGTGATTGAGGTCACCCGCGGTTGCTCAGAGCAACAGATTGATGCGTTTCAGGCTCGCCAGTGGCCGATCTGGAGCTGTGATGCCAGCACCTTCCCCTGGCAGTACGACCAGCGCGAGCGCTGTTTGCTGCTCGAGGGTGATGTGACGGTTACCCCGGAGAACGGAGAACCCGTTCGCTTTGGTGCAGGGGATTTTGTGGAGTTCAGCGCTGGCTTGCGCTGCACCTGGCAGGTGCACCAAGCCGTGAAAAAGCACTATTGCTTTGGCTGAGATTTAGCGGCGCTCGGTTTCAAACAGGGTGCGCGGATCCCCGTCAGGGCCAAAGAAGCTGGATGGATCCATCAGCCAGCGATCAATGAATTCTTCGAATCGCCGCTGGCTCAGGGGATCCAGTTGTTGGCTGCGGCGCAGCGCATGGATGAATCCATCGGCATACAGCCTCAGTTCCGAGGGGCTGTGGTGTCGCAAGGTCAGTTCCTGACAGGCGTCGATCAGGCTTTGAAAGTGGCGGATTGCGTCAGGGTCCTGTAACGCAGTCATGGGGGGACAGCTGGTAAGGCATCGCCTGTTACCAGCATGCCGAAGAAACCCGCTTACGGTAGAGGTAACAGGTCTAAATGTGTGTCTGCCTCTGAGGCGTCCAACGCCAGTTGCATCCTTGTGGTGGAGCCTCATCCCACCTTGCGGATGGTGCTGGCGCAGCGTTTGCGTCAAGACGGGCATATGACAGCCGCTGTCGCATCGGCGGCTGAAGCCATGCAGTTGTGCCTCGATCAGCAGCCCGATTTGCTGGTCAGCGCTGAATTGCTCGAAGAGACCACAGCTCTCAAGCTGGGCGCCCAGCTGCGCTGCCCGGTGATGGTGTTGACGGCCCGAACCGGGGCTGAGGCAGTGGTTTCCCTGCTCGACTCCGGCGCAGAAGACGTGCTGCGCAAGCCCTTTGGCTTAGAGGAAATGGCGGCCCGCTGCCGCAAATTGCTGACCCGCAGTGGAGGGTTGCAGGAGCAGGTCACCGTTGGTCCCCTCAATGTTCATCTACTGCTGCGGCAAGTCACATTGCGCGATCAACCCGTGGAGCTCAGCCCACGGGAATTCGCACTCCTCTGCGCGCTGTTGATGCCCCCTGGTCATGTGCGCAGCCGCCAGGAGCTGTTGACCATGGCTTGGCCTCCCTTTAGTGGTGGTCCCCGTTCTGTTGACACCCAAGTGCTCACCCTGCGCCGCAAGCTCGAGCAGGCCGGTCTTGGTGAAGGCGGCGGGATCGAAACAGTGCGCCAGCAGGGCTATCGCTTCAGCCTCGACAACCTCCCGGAACGCTCGTTAGAGCTGGGTGATCCAGCGGAGGCCAGCCAACAGCTCAATGGCCAGCATCAACCCGCTTGAGATCGCCAGCACTTGGTAGGTCCAGGGCGGCGTCAGCCGTTGCACGTTGCTGGTTTCCAGCCCACTGGCGCTGCTGAACCGAACCAGGAAATCGTCAAAACGCTCCACCCGCTGCGGCAGTAGATGGGCTTGGCTGCCGCCACGGATGTAATAGACGCGTCCTCCTTGGCTGGTGCCCACAGGCACCAATGCTTTGACATCACCCCAGCTCAGCTGCCATCCCCGCTTGAGCACTCCGCCACACCAGGGAGCGGGGCCTACCCGCAAACCTTCCGTGCTGAGCTCCACCCGTTCACTCACCAAAGCCAGCACCAACACCAAACCCAACACCACCATCACCAACAGCCATAGCCGCATCGGTCCGGTGGCGAAGGCGGGCAGTGGCAAGACCAGCGCCAGATACAGCAGCACCAGGGTGCTGCGGATCAGCGGAGCCATCGGGTAGACGTGCAATCCGTCGCTGTTGCTGGGGGGCTCAGACATGGCGACGACTTTAGGAATGATTCCTTTGCCCTGGAGCGGTAGCTAGCACTGAGGGGGTTGATCTCGATGTGCGTTCCCTGTGGAAACTTCTCGCCCTGGCCTTGACCTTGAGACCAACCTCGGCCATCGCCTGCAGCAACGCAATCACACCGATGCCGTGTTGCCGCGAGATCAGCTGGCAAAGCATGGATTGCATGCCGATCTGGCTTATCAGCTCATCCACGACCACTTGATGCTGGATGGCAACGCCATGCTCAATTTGGCGACCTTTGTCGGCACCTGGATGGAGCCAGAAGCGCTGCATCTGATGCGCGAGTGCGCCGACAAGAACATGATCGATAAGGACGAATATCCCCAAACCGCCGAGCTGGAAAATCGCTGCCTGCGCATGCTGGCGCGGCTGTGGAATGCCCCAGATCCTGAGGCGGCCGTTGGCACCTCCACCACCGGCTCCAGCGAAGCGTGCATGCTGGGCGGCATGGTGTTGCGCTGGCATTGGCGTCAACGCCGCGCCGCCCAAGGCTTGGATGATCGCCGCCCGAATTTGGTGATGGGCACCAACACCCAGATCTGTTGGGACAAGTTCTGCGCCTACTTCGACGTGGAAGCGCGCATGGTGCCGATCTCACGCGACCACCTGCAGATGACCGCTGAGGGCGCGGTGGCGGCCTGCGATGAGAACACCATTGGCGTGGTGGGTGTGCTTGGCAGCACCTTTGATGGCAGCTACGAGCCGATTGAAGCGATCCAGCAGGGGCTCGATCAGCTGCAAGAGCGCACGGGGCTCGACATTCCCATCCACGTTGATGGGGCGTCCGGTGCCTTTGTGGCGCCGTTTAATTCGCCTGAGTTGCCTTGGGATTTCCGCCTGCCCCGTGTGAAGTCGATCAACACCAGCGGCCACAAATACGGTGGTGTTCTCCCCGGTGTGGGCTGGGTGTTGTGGCGGGAGCAGGCCGATCTGCCCGAGGAGCTGCGCTTCAACGTCAACTACCTCGGCGGCCAGATGCCAACGATCGGCATGAACTTCTCCCGGCCGGGAGCCCAGGTGGTGGCGCAGTACTTCAACTTCATCCATTTGGGCCATGCCGGCTATTGCCAGCGCATGGCTTGCCTGGAGGCCACGGCCTCCTACCTCGCTGATTCGATTGCAGCGATGGCACCGATGAAGTTGCTGAGCCATCCCCGCGGGCAGCTCCCGGTCTTTGCCGTCACCCTCGAGGACTCGGTGGACACCTGGACGGTGTTTCAACTCTCCGAACGCCTGCGGGCCCGCGGTTGGCAAGTTCCCGCCTACACCATGCCGGCGGCTTGTGAGGATCTAGCCGTGCTGCGCTTTGTGATCCGAGCTGGTTTCACGCGCGATATGGCCGATCTATTGCTGCGGGATCTTCAGAACGCGGTGGATTGGTTCCAACAACTCAGCAGCCCGATGCCCGATCCCAATCCTGAGCATCGGCCCTTCCACCATTGATGGAGACCAGTTCGTTTCAGCACTATCTGATTGGTCTGCTGGCCATCGGCAACAACGTGTCGGCGTTGGGCGCGTTTCTGCTCCATACCCAGGGCATGCCGCGCGCCAAGGTGAAGCGCTTGATCCTGATGAGCGGCTTGGCCTGCTTGATCACGCTGGTGCTGTTCATGGTGGTGGGCACCCGCATCCTCGATTTTTTCGGAATCTCCGTCAGTGCCTTTCAGATCGCGGGCGGCCTGCTGCTTGGCGGTGTGGGCCTCGAGATGATGAACTCACGCACGCCATTGCCCACTGGTGCTGCGGCATCGGCTGCAATCCCACCTGCGCCTGACCTCAGTGATGCGCAGTTTTATTCCGCGGCAGTGGTGCCGATCGGTATTCCGCTCACCATTGGTGCCGGAACGCTCTCTGCGGTGGTGCTGTTTGCCGAAACGGCCTACCGCAGTGGCACCGCGCTCAACCTGCTGGGCGCGATTGTGATCTTGGTGCTGGTGAACACCGCCATCTTTCGCTTCAGCAGCCGGATCATGGCTTGGCTGGGGGAGGTGGGGGTGACGATCTTCATCAAGCTGATGGGCCTGTTCACCCTGGCCATTGGCGTGGAATTTCTCACTAAGGGCCTCGGGGCGATCTACCTCAACCTGCGCGATGGGGCGCTGGCGTCATTGGGGTAGAGCCCAGGGATTGAGTCCTAGATCAGCACCGATCCGATGGGCGCAAGCAAAGCCACTGAAGGCCACGGCATTGAGCCCTTGCCCCGGGAAG
>Ga0213859_10001361_pt1 | contig 10893 bp, 13 predicted proteins | sample PICome_2_FD_160133 | JGI IMG/M metagenome (GOLD analysis project Ga0213859, IMG submission 160133) | Coastal seawater microbial communities near Pivers Island, North Carolina, United States - PICO304 | ecosystem: Environmental > Aquatic > Marine > Coastal | place: USA: North Carolina... | reverse complement strand
ATTAGAAAGTGTTCGGACACCCTCTCCTACATCAACAGGAATAGAAACTACTAATGTAGTATCTTCGCTACCAAATGCGGGTTCAATGTGATAACCTGCCTTTTCAAGAGCAGGTAGCAAATTACTATGAATACCCAAACGCATACGCCTAATGTAATATCGGCTTTCGGGGAAATGGATTCCCGGTGTTGAACCTGCAAGCAAAGAAACTGTTCCCGATGGCTTAATAGAAGTAGTCTTGATTGAGCGAGGAATAGCCATCCAATCGGAATACTGCTCATCTAATTCTTGAATATGATGATAACCTGCATCCATCCAATCTTTTAGACTGCCTACACCTTTATTTGCGATAAATTGAGCAATTCCCGACATTGAGCAACCAATTCTTCTGTTTCGCAACATTACACGGTTGGTTTCCGCCCAATGAGTTTTACCCAAAGTTACAGTTTTTGCATACAAATAAGCATATTTTAGCGTATTTTTGTAGTCTTCAAGCGATTCATGGTTGTTTGGGAATGTTTCAACAAGACAACATAATTCATAAGACTCCAAAGTTTGTTCCAAACATGGATTTCCACCTTTTGCTCGGTGGTCTTTGAAATCGGGTGCATCAGCCATTCTTCCAAAGTTTTTCATATTTTCTAACCAAGCATAACCGGGTTCTCCATTATACCTAACTCTTTCAGCAGATGGCTCATAATTCATTCCCAATTCTGCGAAAATTGAATTGTTAGAAGTCCAACCGTATTCTGCCCGATGTGGATTCACTTCATAATTCTTCAAGTCAAGGTATTCATCGGAGTCGGGTTCACCAAACACAATTTCTGCGGTTCTGCGAACATTCCCTGCAACAACACACTTTCCGATTAGATTCATAATGTCTACAATTGAAGTGATACTAATTGGCTGACCGATTTCAGCATTCAAAATGTTTCTAATTGCATCATGTAATTGAATCAAAGGTTCTGCACCGCTTGATTCTCCGCCAAAGCCTTTAATTGGCACACCTGCGGGTCTAATATCGGTGTAATCAAACTCAACCTTTGCCGTTCCCATTGAATAAGAATCAAGTAATGCTCTCAATGATTCAACCCAACCTTCTCTTGTGTCGGGAATAACGATTTTTTCCACTTTGCGAGCCTCATTTGGTCCTTTAACCATCATACTACCTGCACCTTTGGTGTCAAAACCTACACCTACGCCAAGCATTGAAGCATCCATTAAGAAACAAAATGGTTTTGAAAACTCACTACTCATACTTTCTGTTGAAACGAATGCACAATTATTTAATGCCGCAAAAAGACCCTTTTCTTCTGTAATCGGTGTCCCCATAGCCCACAATCCTCTTCCGGGTGGTAAAAACTTCATGTTGAAAATACGGTCATACATTTCTTGAGCAGAATGTTGTGCTTTCCATGCGTTCCAACCAAGACTATGAGAATCAATATGTCGCTTTTGCATATTGAATGTTCCTTCAACAACCCTGCGAACAGTTTCCCACCATTGTTCGTTCTTGCCATCATCCTTCAAACGAGAATAGGTTCTTTGATAAACCAATTCGCCCAATCCATTGAAACCAAATGGGGCTTTCTTTCTCTTGTATTTAGATACGAAATTTTCCGATAATTTGAATTGACTCATAATCTCACCATGCAACGAATAGACTCTTCTTTTTTCGTCTATTTAATTGTTCTTATGCCCTTAAAAAATTGGTTTCAAGACCCCTTTAGATAGGTTCTTCATCAATCTTGCGAAAAAGGGTTTCGTCTTTCTTAGATGGGGACTTAATGACCTCAATTTCTGTATCATTTCGGAAAATCTGCGCTAATTGGCGTGGTGTCGGCACTTCTTTTCTTCCTGTGTCCTTCAACCGCACAATAATTTGCCGAGCAGTTAATTCTTCCATAATTCCCATCACTTTCTTTGCCGCTTCAAACATATTTGGTTTCTTTGTTCTGCTTTTCATATTTTACACCTACCTTGTTGTTCTTGTAGCCACCCATGACTTGATGTTTAACTTTTCAAAGCCCCATTCAAACTGTAACGGCATTGAATCGTTTCCACCTTTTACAAATAATTCTGTTTTCGCACCACTTGTGGATAATGCGTTAGCAAAGTTTTCTGTTCCTAAAAGAATTTCATGTGAATCACCGTTAGATTTATCAAAATGCAAATCAATTTCAGTAATTTCGCTCTCTAATTCGCCCTCATCGGTTTTGGCTACAAACTTGAATTGCTCATCTGCAACATTTACCGAAAAGACTTCTGTTTTACCGATACTTGTTAGGAAACTCTTGATTTGCTTATACGGGATTTTAGCCGACCAAAGACTGTCAAAGTTTGGAGTCTTATGTCGCTTCATCATGCTACTCTTCAAAAGCCTTAGATTTTTCTTGACTCCACATGAAGTTAATACTAACCATGTAGGATTTTCCAAATCATATTCAATTAACAAAGTATGCTTATCCTTAACAGTCATAGCCTTTGTCATGTCTTTCAAATGATTTACAACAATACCAAACTCAACAGGATTTGATTCACCAAACTCATAGGAAATCATGTCTTCTGCATTGATTCTAATATCAAGCAAACGATAACCGTTTGAATCCATTAACTTTGTTTTCAAACCGCCTTCTTCAAAGAAAATTAAAGCCATGTCGTTTGTGTTTTCCATAGCCTTCACAAAAGCCTTCGCCAATTTCACATCCAATTCTGCCTTCATATCATGTCCTCCAATTTCATTTGTTTTGATTCCGACTTATTTCTTTTTCTAATCAAGGGTTGCTCGGACTGATTGCCCCATTCTTTATGCAAAAATGCTTCAACATTGACCCATGTTTTACCTTTGACAACGCCTTCGTCTTTTGCTCTTTTCCAATTTTGCATCATGTCCTTCAAATTATCAAATAATCCATAGACTTTCTTTGCTTTTTCCCTTCCAATACCGGGTAGGGTCTGCAAAAGGTTGTGGTGTGCATTCCTTGAAGATTTCACCGCAGTTACGGGGCGAACAAATACGCCTTGTGTGCCATCCTCTAATCGCAATTTGAAAGCATTGATATAACGAGCAGTTTCGCTAACTGAATCCGTAAATACAACAGGTAATACTTCAACAGAAACCCTATTCAAAAAACTTCTAAAATGCCCCCAATCATCGGGGTTAGGGGCGTAGTAGTCCGATGGGCGACCCTCAATAATCAAGGCGTAATTATCATGTTCCTCAATCATACGGCTAATTTGGTCTTGTAGCCTTTTGCTTTTCCAAGAAGTTAATCCATCTCCCCAAGTCTTTCTTTCAAAAACCCATGAATTATCGCTTTCAAGGTCTTTAATCAAAATATCGCCAACGGAAAGTCTTTCCTTTGAATCTGCTTGACAAAGAGCAGGTAATAATTCCCCTTCGTTTGAATCAACGATTACGGAAAATGCCATGAATTATGATTGTGTGAAGGCATATCTAAAGGGTTGGGTTCAAGACCTTCAACATGAAACCATAGAACCGAACCAAACTTTATTGTTATTAGCAAGACCTACTGCATCTCCGCCCTTATAATGAGCGATTAAATACAAATAATAACCTTGTTTTGTCATGTGAAAATCATTTTCTTTCAATTTTTTCAAAATTTCTTTATCACGCTTTCCTAATTTCTTTTGCCATTTATTAAATGCCTTAACGATTTCATTACGGTATTCTGTTATTTGTCTATCATTAAGAGGCGGTCTGTCACTTCCCCACCGACTCCATTTAACCCAATTACCATATTCATCTCTTTCATATTGTTGGTTAAGAACATACCATCCCCAATTGCGAGCCGATTTCAAATCCGACCTATCTATTTTTTTGAAATCATGCCTTTGTTTTGCATTATATTCTTTGGCGTAGTTAGTATCAAACCTAATATCACCTAAAATAATCCTATCAAAAGAATAAATCCAATCTCTTAACTTATCTAATTCCTTATCATTTAAGAAATGAAAATAGTTAATGTTAGCCCCTTCTGTTTCATAAAGTGTGCATGAATAACCGCCACGCCCATAATCATCCCCTAACTGCTCTTGAAGAAGACGAAATTTTCGGTTGATTATGCTTTTTATCTCGTCAGCAGACAATTTGCTAATGTGTTGCCCTTTTTTACGCCACACAATTTCTGCTTCTTCAAATGCACCGCCCATGAAACTTAATTCATGCTTTGACTATCTAAGATTTGTTTTACAGTTTACACAATGAATAGAATAAGTTTCGTCTTTGTTTTTGACGACTTCTTTCACTAAATGTTTGCAGACTTCAACCGATAATTTGGATATAGAAGTTAGACGCATAATTGCTTATACAATCAAGACCTTATTTATACTTATCGTTATGAACAATTAAATAGAGAGAAAAACAAAGGGAGATAGGAACGGTGAATAGATTGACTGATGAATTCCGTATTGACGAAAAAATGATGAATGAAGCGGTTGATTTAGTGAAAGAGGGTGGCGTTTTAGAACACCGTATGCTTTACCACATTTTGACAAGCATTAGAGAAATGGGCTACCGTTGGCGTAGTCCATACAAAATTGTATTGTTGGGTGATAACGAATTAGAACCCGAATTTGAAGAAGATTATGCAAATTATTTAGACTTGAAAGCCCAACGGGAAGAAATTACTTGGGAAGAGTATAAGGAGAGTTTGTCTTGAATTGTCCTGTTTGCACTACAAAGTTTGGTAGCCGTCAAATGACCTACAAAGACGGAGTTTATGATTGCGGTTGTGGTTATTCCATCAAAAAGTCTAAAGAAGCACCCAAAACTGAATCTAAGTCTTTCAAATCGGGCATCGTTAAACCAATGTAATGATAATCGGGCGTATTTTCATAAAACAATTCTTTCTTTTTGCGTCTTTCTTCATACTTTGGTTGGGCTTGAATCGCCCAATATGAAGCATTCGGCTTGAGAACACTTAATCCCCAATACTCAACGATTACAGGCTTAGAAATGCCGTTTTGAGGCAACAATACCCAATCGGGATTTACAATATGACCTTTTCCTACTTTGATAGGTGGTTCATAGACTGCATACCAACCATTACGGTATAACCAATTGTCAATCCTCCTTTCGGATTCCGACTTGACTTTGTTTCCGCATTTCGTCTTTAGATACGATGCTTTAGCCACAATAATACATTGTGGTTTCTGTTATCTAAGTTTTGAGGCAATTTGCATCAATGTAATGGGTCAGTAATTCCTTTTTCACCCATAGTCCACTTGAGAGTTTTCACTACACCTTCAAGGGCTTTCTTGTTCCTTGCCGCCTCAACCATTCCATCACGGTCATTCTTTTTACGGCTATAATGATAGTAAGAAATCCATTCATTCATTTTCCTTTCTGCCTTATCCAACATGGTTTCAATTTCTTCCCATGAACGGTCATAAGTCCGATGAACGGACTCTTGGTGGTCGGACATTACTGCCATAAATTCGGGTAATCTTTTCTATTATTTATAACTTTGCGTTAAATCGGAAATCAATTTACAGATTTCGGCAATTCGGGTTGTCCGTCACCAAATGGTAATCTCACTAAACGCTTCCACATTAACGCTTTGTTGTAATAATCATCAAAAATCAAATAACCCGAAATATCAAACGCTTGAGTTAATTTTCGGACCTGTTCGCTATTCATTTTCACCTCATCACCATTTTCTAATGAAACCCATGCCGAACCATATTCTTTTTTGCATTTAGAAATACTCCAATTGTTTTCCTCTCTAACTTTTCGGGTTTTATTTGCTAATTCCACAGGGGATTTTGCATAATAGACTCTAAACTCATCAAGAGGAATACTTTCAATTTTTTCAAAATTTTGAAGTAATTTTGTCGTTTTTGATTTACCCAAGCCCGGAACACCCGGTATGCTATCGGATGAATCGCCAACAAGTGCTTTCCAATCAGCATAAATTTGTGGCTTAACTCCTGTTAATTCTTCAACATCGTTTGCAGTTATTTCTTTCTTGAAATTATGTAGTCTAACTTGAGGATAACGCAACATTTGAAACAAATCGGTATCTGCGGAAAGAATAACGACATTGTAGCCATTTAACAAATACTCCATCGTTAATTCTGCTATCAAATCGTCTGCTTCTTTGGATTCTTCATAACGATAACTCCAACGGATAGGCAAATCTTCATCTATGTCAATTCCAACATTTGTGAAAATTTTCCGTGTGTCTTTTCCTTCATGCTCACTTGCTTTGACTTCAAGACCCTTATTTCTTGCCGATTTGTAATCTTCATAAATTGCACCTCTCAATTGACGACCCTTGATACCATCAAAGCAAAGAATCGCTTCACAAGTCTTATCATATTTTGGGTTGGACTTCATTCTTGACATGACGACTTCACAATAACTTAGGTCGCCTTTGACGGCTTTTTGAAAACGATATTGATACTCAAACCAATTTAATTTCTTCGCTTTGAATTTATGATAATTCCTTCGCATTGTTCCTCTCGGACTCCAATGCTTCTTTTGACGACCAACAAAATAACCCGAATCAATCAAGACTACGGTTTTATCATTCATCAAGAGTAGATTGTAGGAGTCTTTATCTAAATGTATTGAATGAGGGGTGAAGGCGGTGGTGGGTGAACGAAACCCTTTGGCGACCTTCGGGGGTGTGATTGTTAGCCGAAACCAACGCTCACGGTGGAGATGTGAAGTGACTCACGCCACACATTAACGCCCTGCTCGCAACGGATTGACAGGAGGGTATCGCCCCGTCTTGAGCAATAATAGGTTGTCTTAACGGGTATTTATAGGTTGTCTTCAAGGAAACTCTTTCTTAGGAAACGAAGGATGCCAAATTTTCATACCTGCACCGCATAGATTACACTTTTTCCATTCAATGACTCTTTCAAATGTCGGGTCTTTAGGGTCAGTTTCAGTTATGAAGCCTTTACCTTCAAATGTTCCATCACAAATTTCACAATTCATTTACTTCATCTCCGAATGTTCTTTACAACAATAAAATGTGCGACCAAAAGCAACCGTATCAACGGCAACCCAACCGACTACATGGTTATGGTTGAAATAACCCTTTGCACCATGATTGTATTTTTCGCAATCCGCATATCCGCACTTTGGCATATTAAAGGGTAATCGCTACCTATACTTAAACCCATCTGTAATGGACTTGTCTTGTGCGATTAAAAATCCTGTATTCCTTTTCCACATTCGGAAAATGATTTGAAGTGAATTGAGCGAATTGTTGTCTTGTTGCTATGTTGGACTTAATACCCATATTTCGCATTTCGTCATAAAATAAATTATACGCTTTGCTAAATGGGATGAAATCATCCTGTTCAACCATTACATTTTCAAACGCTTCAAACCACTTTGCTCTAACTGCTTGCTTTCGCATAGTCAGTCCTCTCCCCAAACATATACTTTATACTTTGCCTTCAAAGCATTCTTGAAAGAAACCGATGTGTCTTTTATTTTGAAATGATAAACCCCTCTCATTTTTACTCTTTCAAGGTTCTCAAAATAATGAAATAATGAATTGAAAGATTTTGCTCTCCGACCCAATACTCTATGTCCGAAAGTATCAATTACATTTTCAAAAATCTGTGAAGAAGTTAAGAATTCATTCATCTCCCTCAAAATGAAATATGTCAAACATAATTCCCTTGTGTTTCTGCGACCTTTTTGATTTTTAGGTAATGGTGTTGCGTAAATGTTGATTTTCATGTTCGCTGAATCGCAACAATCCCTGCCACAATACATAAATTTCCGCATAGTATTTGGGTCTTTCAAATTTGCACTATCGCAAACTAAACAAACTTTGTTAGGTCTTGTTAAAGTTTTGTTTCCCATAAATAACAATGACTTTTTCATTGTATAAATAGTTTTGCTTATGCCACCATCACAATTTTTGGGATGATAAAGCCACTAAACCGATAAAAGCCACCGCCCCAAGAGGTAAAGCCCAAGTCGGCAACGATGATATTTCAGTATCAACGGCTTCTCCGCTACCCATACCGCTACTACCATTTCCGCTACCGTATGTGCATGAACCATCATCGGTGTTTGCATTTGAATCATAATTGTCAGCATTTGAGTCTGTGCAACCCTTCGCTTGTGTTCCTAACAATTCTTTCTTTGTAGGCGGGTCGTCAAATGGTCCAAATGTTCCCGTAGGTGCATAATCAGCACCCTTATAACTAACAATTGGTAGCCCTGTTCCTTCATCTATGCCTCCATATAATGCCCTATCTATGTTGTCGGAATCATAAATATAAGTATAAGCATAAGCCCTATATTGTGGCGAACCCGATGTCTTTTTACCGCAACCATCTGTTGTAGCAATAACTTGCTTTACAACAACAAACAATTGGGCTTTATCAGCATCTCCTACAACGGGATAAGAGCCTTTTGAATATACTGAATATAGGTTAGAAATGTCTTTAATCGGCAATCCCGCTTCATAAGTTTCCCTCAATGTTTTCAAATAATCACCTTGACCCCCATAGCCTGTTCTGCCTTGTGGGTCTGCGGGAATAGTATTTTTCCATTCGGTGCTTGAAATACCCGATGATTTTAACCATGTGTCCGAAGTAACAAGTGTTCCATTGTCATAGAAATTACAAACTATTTTTTCAACGCTACCATCACAATTTGATGTATAACGAGTCCATGTTGTTTCAAAAACCCTGCCATCACAAGAAGTTTCCTTATTTTGAACCGTAGGTGATTGTTCAGTCCATTCACAATTAGGAACATAAGAAGAAGATAAAGTAGCAATTTGTGTATCTAATGCCGACTTTACTTGATTTGCTAAATCAGTCAATGGTTGTGTGCTACTAAAGCCTCCACTACTATTCAAAGTTAATTTAACACTATTTACAGTATTTGATACCGCTTGGTCATTTGAACATTTAGATGAACTTTTACAAACTTTGTAAACCGTTGTAATATAAGTAAATAAACCTCCATCTGCCTTTTGTGTTCTTTTCTCAATGATTTTACCTTCATACCTATAACCATCAGCAAATGTTGAAGAGTTTTTAGTGTAATAATTAGCATTTGAAATGTAGGCTTGACAAGAATTATCCAATGTGTGAGCATTTGGGTTGTAATTTGGTGCGTTAGAGTCTGTGCAACCTGTCAAAGCACCTTCATGTCTGTCCCGATATGTTTCCCAACCTTTGAAATCATTTGATGAACCCAATTCTGCAAATCCGGGATTTGTATAACGGGTGCAACCTTGCATAGCACCTGTAATTCCTTTTTGTCGGAAATAGTTAATGTATTGGTCTTTTTGACTGCTTGTGGGTTGGGTTGCGCTATCCCATGATAACCAATAGTAACTATCCATGCCGTAATTTGACTGCCCTTGATATGTTCCATAAACAGTTACTCGCCAAATTGAAAAATTGTTTGCTGAATCATCATAGACCTTTTGAACCCAATTGCTCATTGAATTAGACGCAATAGCGAAACAATTTGCATTCTGTTGTCCCCCTTGACCTTGCCCTTGTCCTTGTTGGCTACTTTGTTGTCCTTGTTGGTTAAAAACGAGATTTCCCGTTTTGGTTTCAGCCATCATACGGACAAGGTTATTGCCGATAGGTGAATCAAACGGACTCAACATAATTCTTTATTCTTGCTCTAATTATCTAAAGACTCGCAAATACATTCTTCTGCATCAATATCAAAACCACATTTTTTACAAAGATTCGCCATCAGCAATTCGTTATTTTGTTTGACTACCTAAAAATCACTACGAATTGTGTTCCCGGCCCTTTTATCTACGCCCGGCCCTATTATCTTCATTTTTACACATAAAACGGCAATTTTAATCAATTTTTGACAATTTTTTACACATTTCACAAAGCGGCAAATCTTTAGCGAATGAATCATCCATGTATTTTTCAGCCCAATTTATTCTTTCTTCACCGCATTTATACAATTTGGGATTGTCATTGTTTCCAATATGAATCACTTTTGGTTTTTTAGCCATTTTCATTCCTCCAATAATTCATCTATTTGCTTCAAAAGAATGTCATAGATGCAAAAACAAATCATGCAGGGTTGCTTTTCGCAATTGCAGACTTGTTTATATGGTCGCATAAGAATACATTGAAACTCTCAATATCTAATCATTCTGCATCCATGTTTGACTCAATGGCGGATTTTCTATGTAGTCTTTCAATCGTTTGGCGAAAGTATGAACCGAAATATCCATTTTGTTAATAATTCCTTCAACGCTATTACATTTATGACACAATACACCTCTAACATCTCCTGTTTCATGGTCGTGGTCTATGTAGGCACTTTTTCGGTCTTTTCCCTCTTCAATTTCATGTGAAACTTCGGTTTTACAAATCATGCAATTATGAATGGTTCTCACCTGCGTTTTGTAAATCATAAATGACGAAATGTTGTAATTTCTTTTCATATTAGAACATCTGCGACAAACCATAATCCCTTCGCTCGCTACAAATTCTATTGCATCTGCTTCACAAACGAAACATTCATGTCCGTGATATGTCAAATGACTCATACAGGTGCTACACAATTGATATTTAGGCGTTTTTATTTGCATATACCTATGACAATGAGAACATTCTGCCACCTCATTTAGAGGAACGGGATTTTCAACCTCCGAAACAATTCCTTCTTCAAGTGCTTTAACAAATGGTTCGGGTTTCAATAAATACAAATGCCTTTCTTCAACAAACCGTTCCCAAACGCAAAAGTCTTTACGCATCCAATTCTTATAGCAACCATTACAAACAATTTTGTTTTCTTTTGTGTGAAACCTCATTTCGCCATCTGCTACGGAATCGCAATTAGGAACATCACAAGAAGCCCCATGAAAACGATAAATGTTTGCACAATTACCGCATAACTGA
>Ga0213859_10001359_pt1 | contig 10907 bp, 9 predicted proteins | sample PICome_2_FD_160133 | JGI IMG/M metagenome (GOLD analysis project Ga0213859, IMG submission 160133) | Coastal seawater microbial communities near Pivers Island, North Carolina, United States - PICO304 | ecosystem: Environmental > Aquatic > Marine > Coastal | place: USA: North Carolina | collected... | reverse complement strand
GTTGATTCTCTTTTTGCTCGGTTTGGCAATTGGTGTTCACCTTTTAGGTATTCTTGTTATTCCAGCTATCGGATATGTGATTTATTTCAGGGTTAAAGAAACGACCACTAGCGGTTTTTTTATTGCGGGAATTCTGTCCATTGTCATTTTAGGTTTTATACAGGAAGGTATTATTCCAGGTACCATTTCTATGGCCTCCAGTTTTGAAGTCGTTTTTGTGAATAATCTAGGAATGCCCTTCTATTCTGGCTCCCTTTTCTTTTTTGCATTGCTTATTGCCGCTTGTATTTATGGCGTTTATTACTCAAGAAAAAATAAGCAAACCTTACTTTCAAATTCCTTAATGGGCTTGGTGTTTTTATTAATTGGCTATGGTTCTTTTGCAGTAATTGTCATTCGATCTAATGCAAATACACCCCTTGATGAAAACGATCCAGAAAACCTTGTCACCCTGCATTCTTACCTAAAAAGGGAACAATACGGTAGTGCTCCTATAATGCGGGGACCAGACTGGAACTCCAAAGAAAATCCAAGAGCTGAGTTTGATGATCTTTCACCTTATTATTTGAGAAGATGGGTGGTGGTAGACAATGATGCAAATAAGGATTTAAAAGGATTTGTAAACGAAAAAGACGCCAAAAAATGGGCCCTTACGGAGTACAATAATTCTTTACCTGAAAATATAGAAGTTAAAGAAAAGTATTACGAGACAAATTCGAGCATTAGAAAAAATGCTACGCCTACTTATGAGCAGAGTCATCTTTTTCCACGAATGTATGCCAGCACCAATCGACATATTGCTGGATATAAATTCTGGTCAGGTTATGACGCAGAGGACGGAACAGAAACAGAACTCGGGAAAGATGAAAAAAGACTGCCTTCCATGTCAGAAAATATCAGGTATTTTATTGATTATCAGTTAAACTGGATGTATTTCAGGTATTTTATGTGGAATTTTGCCGGAAGACAAAATGACATTCAAGGACACGGAGACAATATGAGAGGAAACTGGATTTCTGGTTTTAATTTCATTGATGAAAGTAGACTTGGAAGTCAGGAGTTTGAACCGCATTACACAAGTGAAAACAAATCAAACAATAGGTATTATTTTATTCCATTGATTTTTGCTCTGATTGGATTAATCTATCATTACTTAAAGGCTCCTAAAGACGCCTTTGTCTTGACCCTGGCGTTCCTTTTTACCGGTATTGCCATTGTCGTTTATTTGAATCAAAAGCCTTTTGAACCGCGTGAAAGAGATTATGCTTATGCAGGCTCATTTTATTTCTTTGCCATGTGGATAAGCTTTGGGGTATATGCCATTATCGATTTTCTTAAGTATATGGTCAAAATCCAAAATGCTAATCTTCGAGTAGGTCTTGCCGGGACATTAGGTCTGGCTGTACCGTTAATATTAGCTGTAGAGGGCTGGGATGATCACAATAGATCGGGAAAAACAACAGCGCGAGATTTGGCTCGTAATTACTTGGCATCTTGTGAAAAAAATGGAATTATATTCACCAACGGAGATAATGATACGTTTCCTCTTTGGTATATACAAGAGGTGGAAGGCTATCGAACAGATGTACGTGTCTGCAACCTATCTTTAATGGGAACAGATTGGTACACCAATCAAATGAAAATGAAGGCCTATGAATCGGCACCTCTTCCTATTAAGTTTACTGAGGATCAAATATTGATGTATGGTGGAAATACAGATCAAATGTATTTCTTGGATTTGAGCAGTATAATCTTGGGCTCTGTCATAAAATCTGAAAGGATTAAAGAAATCATTAAGCTGAGGCTAGAAAATCCTCAAAACTTGGCTCAAGCTCAGGGGAATTTTACACAATTCCAACAAGCCCTCCAGAGTATCATGTTTCAGGTGAAAAGCGTTTCTCCAAAAGCGAAAAGCGAAGTAGAAAAGATAAACAGGAAAATCAATACTTATCTAATTGATAGTCAAAACAAAGACTTCAGTGAAAGCCTTTTTGCTCAATTTATGACTATAAAATATGTTTATCCATTACTTGAAGATGAACTTGAATTTTTAAAATCCAAAATTAATAGAGGGGAAAATTCAGATCTAAATGAGAAAAAATATAATCAGATTGTTGGTTTAATTAAACAGATGACAGATATCTACGATAGTTATGAGAAAACTTGGAATACTGTGGACCTTAAGAAAGCAATGCAATTTATGTACGATGAAAAAGGTTTAATTCAAATGAAGAACGGTGGAGAAGTGAACATATTTCCTTCGAGTGTCTTCACGCTTGATGTGAATAAAGAAAATGCAATAAAGGCGGGTATTATAAATGCCACTGATTCATGTCGTTCAAGTATTACATTAAACTATGATGGAGAAACAATGATCACCAGAGAGGAGATTATGATGCTTGATATTATGTCCAACTTTGACTGGAAAAGAGGTGTTTATTTTTCAAGCAATAGAGGTTCTAAGCTTGCAACGAGATTACTATCTCAAGGATGTTTGAAACAGATAGGTGTGGCCTATGAACTTAATCCTTCGGTCTCAAGAAATCAAAACTTCAGAAATCAAAAACAGCGGTTTTTCAATGTAGAAAAGATGTATGAAAAACTCATGAAAACATATGAGTATGGTCAAATGTCTGATGCAAATGTGCTCACCGATTATTATGCCCGAAGGCACACCTCACACTATCGTCAAGATTTTGTTCTTCTTGCCGAACAGCTTTATTATCAGGGAGATACAACAAGAGCCCTGAAGGCCCTTGACAAATCCTTAGCCATAATGCCTCCTGAAACCGTCTTAGACTTTGGGGAAATAACAGGATTTGACCCAATCACATCTCTTGATATAAATCAAGCCCAAAATGACAAATACAAGGCAAGAACTAGTGGAAATTTACACGAGCACGTTCAGCTATATTATATGCTTGGGGCAGCTGACAAAGCAGAAAAGCTAGGGAAGAAACTACTAAAAAATTACGAAAGCGTTTTCAAGTATTTTGAAAACAGTGACGCTATTTTTTCCGTAATTCCGGGAGTAATAAGCAGTAACTACGACGATTTATTTGCCGCAACAGATGCTTGTTTCAAAATGCATATGATTGCATCGGATCCAATGTTCAACCCTGAGCAGAAAAATTTAAAAGAAATATCTGAAACACTCAATTACGTTTATTCAATTGTTTTACCAAAAATATACAGTGGTTTAGACGAATTAGAGTTGGAAGAATCTTATTCTGAAGTGCGTGAGGTACTTGAGGGGCAGATGAATAATATGCTATTAGAATACGATTACACAGTGAAGCCAAAATAAAAGTAATGCCCCTATTTCGTATGCCCTATATCGTTCAATCTATTTATAGGAATCGACAATGGAGAGGAAATAAGAAAGATTGCGTCTATTTAACCTTCGATGACGGACCGGAGGAAAAAACCACATTGTGGTTGCTTGAGCTTTTAAAAAAAGAAGATATAAAAGCCACTTTTTTTTGTTTGGGGAAACAAATTGAAAGCTGCCCAGAGCTCTTTCAAGAAATATTAAACAATGGACATGCCGTTGGAAATCACACCTACAATCATGAAAAAGGGATTCATACAAGCTGTAAGAAATACATAAATTCCATTAAAAAAACAGATGTCTTAATGAATTCAACCCTTTTCAGACCACCATACGGAAGACTCACGAGAGAGCAGGGAAGAAAAGTAAATATGATTGGGAAAAAAATAATAATGTGGACGTGGAATGCTCATGATTATGACCAAAATATGAATGAAGAAACCATCATAAAAAAAGCAGCTTTAATCAAAGATGGAGATATATTACTTTTTCATAACAGTCTAAAGTCTTCAAAACTCATGATGGCCTGTTTACCAAAAGTCATTAGTATCATTAAAGAGAAGAATTTACAATTTAAAACATTAGCGTAATGTCTAAAAGGTCAAACATCATCATCTATTTGCTCGGTATATATGTAGTGCTGCAGTTTCTATGGTGGGGATATCAGATTATTGACCTGGGTTCTCTTGTCGACTCATCGGATAATGGTAGCTCAAGAAGAGTATTCATGATTCTCGGCGAAGGAGCGGTTTTCATCATGATATTATTGGCGGGATTCTGGCAAATTCAAAAATCAATTAGGAAAGAAATTGAGCTTTCTGAAAGCCAAAATAACTTTATGCTTTCTGTAACTCATGAGTTAAAAACACCTTTAACTTCCATACAATTGGCGCTTCAAACTTTATCCTCTAGAAAACTTAGCTTAGACCAAACGCAATCATTAGTTGATAAAGCGATTTCAGAAAACGACCGATTAAAAATTTTGATTGATAATATTATTCATGCCTCTAGTATCGAAAACAAAGGGCTTACATTAGATAAAAGTGAACTTGATCTTAAAATGATTTTATCGCAAATTGTGAAGAAATCAAATCAGCGACTTGAGAAACCCGTGGTCAATTTAGATTTAGAGGGATCGGTTAAACTCATTGCTGACAAGTTCATGATTGAAACAAGCATCATTAACATCATTGAAAATGCCATAAAATATGGAGGTGAGTATCAAATAGATGTAGTCGCTAGAACGAAGGGTAATCGATGTTTAATTTCTGTTACTGATCAGGGGCCAGGCATTACTGAAAATGAGCAATCAAACATATTTGATAAATTTTATAGAATTGGAAACGAAGAGACAAGAATGAAAAAAGGAAGCGGCCTTGGCCTTTATATCGCCAAACAGTTCATCGAATTACATAATGGAAATATTCAATACAAAAGGAATAAACCATCCGGATCAATATTTACGATAAGCATACCCAATGGAAAATAAGGTAGGACTGATAATATTGGATGGATGGGGAATCGGAAATCAAGATCACACTGATGCGATATACAAAGCAAACACCCCCTTTTTTGATTCTTTGATAAGGAACTACCCAAATTCAAAGCTAAAGACATACGGAGAATACGTGGGGTTGCCAGAAGGTCAGATGGGTAATTCCGAGGTGGGGCATCTAAATATTGGTGCTGGAAGAATTGTCTATCAGGAGCTATCACGAATTAACAATTCTATAAAACAAAATGAATTTGATAAGATCCCTCTCCTGCTCGAGGCATTTGAACAAGCAAAGAAAAATGGCAAAAAAGTACATTTTATAGGCTTGGTCTCAGATGGCGGAGTTCACAGCAGTCAAGAGCATCTCTATGCACTTTGTGAGCTTTCCTCTAAATTAAATATGGATGATGTATATATTCATGCCTTTACGGATGGAAGAGATTGCGATCCGAAAAGTGGACTTGGTTTTATAGAAACCTTAGAAAAAGTTGCGAACAAGAACCAGGTCAAGATTAGCACTGTAATTGGTCGTTATTATGCCATGGATCGAGATCAACGATGGGAAAGGATAAAAAAAGCGTATGATTTAATGGTCAATGGAATCGGAGAGGATTTTAGCTCTGCAAACGAAGCTCTTTCCTCATCTTACCAAAATGGTATAACTGACGAGTTCCTTGAGGCCAGTATAATTGATAAAAATGGGTTGATAGCAGAGGGAGATACTGTTATTTGTTTCAATTTTCGTTCTGATAGACCTCGGGAAATTACAAGTGCTTTAACTCAGAAAGATTTTCCTGAATATGCAATGAAAAAGCTAAACCTAAATTTCTATTGTATGACCAGATACGATGAATCATTTAAAGGTCTTAAAGTTCTGTTCGATAAGGAGAATATTACCAATACCATTGGTGAAGTCCTCTCAAATTCAGGTAAGTCTCAGTTAAGAATTGCAGAAACTGAGAAATATCCCCACGTCACATTTTTTTTTAATGGAGGAAGAGAAAAACCATTTTCTAATGAAAAAAGAATTCTCGTTAATTCTCCAAAAGTGGCCACCTATGATTTACAACCAGAGATGAGTGCTCTAAAAGTTACTGAACATGTTGTGGAAGAATTAACGACTCATCAACCTAATTTCCTTTGCCTAAATTTTGCCAATCCAGACATGGTTGGGCATACTGGAGTTTACAAGGCAATTGTCCAAGCAGTCGAAACAGTTGATTCCTGCCTTGAAAAAATAGTGAGTACTGGTCTTGAAAATGGATATACATTTATTGTCATTGCCGATCATGGAAATGCTGATTTTGCTTTAAATCCAGATGGATCACCTAATACAGCGCACAGTCTAAACCCCGTACCTTGTATAGCTGTTTCCTCTACTCCAATTAAAGCTCTAAATAATGGCATCTTAGGAGACATCGCACCGACCATTTTGAATTTATTTGAAATTGAAGCACCCAAAGAAATGACAGGGAAATCACTTCTAATAATTTGATTATCAGTATATATACTATACTAGTTCTAATGAATTTTGATTAAGTTTAGGAAACTAAACTTGTATTATGAAAAAATTATTTGTGCTTATGTTGGCAGGGCTATTGCTTCACTCATGTAATAGTTACCTCGGTAAGAAACTCAGGAAAAAATCATCGGAAGATATAAAGGTTGAAAAAATCAATGATGAATGTGATTGTATTGAAGCCTTAGATATTATTGCAAATGATTACTTGGACCTCGTGGGCGATCATGATAAAAAATCTATTCGGGAATTAGAAGGGACCAAGGAATATGAATCACTTCAAAAGAAGGCAGAAATAATAATGGAGAAAAGACGTGAGGTGAGCGATTACTGTTATGAAAGATTTGAAATAAGCCATGGAAATTTCGATAATGGCTCAGAATGCAGGTTATATAATAACCTTGTTGAAAAGGTTGAAATCTTAGAAGAAAAATTTTGAGATTCTCATCATCGTTGCTTAAATTAATTTTCAATATTTCAAATAACGATTTTCTTTCCTTGTTCTAAATACTTTTATTTCATAGATTTGCTCAATTAAAAAAATGAAATTATGAAAAAGTTATTTGTATTATTATTTGCAGGGGCAGTATTGGCCTCATGCGGTGGAAGTGGTTATACTACTGACCAAGAAGAAGTTGTCTCAGGTTATGATGACATGAAAGAACATGCACAAGCGCATTATGATGCTCTATTAGAGATTGAAAAATCTTGGGCAGAAGACAAGAAAGAAATGCTCAAAGACTATGAGGGTAAGGAATACAAACTTATAGAAAAAGCAGCTAAAGACGAAGATGCAAAAGGAGCATTGGAAGATTATAGAAATGCTGAGTATGATTACAGAAAGGAGAAGAGTGAGAAAGAGAATGATTGGTATTGGTATTATTGGGGTATAAAACAAGCCAATTCAGATATTTCAAACATGCTAGAAGGTGATGCAAAGAAAAAATTTGATGAATCGATTACAAAATCTAAAGATGCGATTAAGAAAATCGTTGAAAAACACAATGAAGCTGTTGGGAAATTAGCAGAATAAGTCTCCAGCACTTAAAATTGAATTATAAAGCCACTTTCGAGTGGCTTTTTTTTTGATTGATTATTTCATTATTATCCAGCTTCCCCTTAATCAAGTGTAATTGAAAATTGTTTGAAATGATGGGTAAGATGCTTACTTAGAATACGATCCCACTGTTTTTTATTTAATGGGCCATAATTGGGATGATTGGTTATCAATTTCGGGTTCATTGAAAACACCTCTTCATAATTTTTCCAAACATTTTTCAGCTCATAGATGGCATCGTTTATAGTTGAATTTCTTATGACTCTGTTTTCAGGAGCAAAACTGGCTTTAAAATTCTTTGGAAATTCAGCATCTGAATTTAAAATTTCGATCATCTTATTCCAGTATTTTTCTGGAACCTCAATTTTTTCCATCGAATTTCCTGAGGCCATATTCAATGAATCGCTTAAGTGCTCAATCATGCCAATTGGACTCATATTTCCCCACAAAGGAGTCTCGTTTTCTTTTAGTTGTTTTAAACAATTAACAACAAGGTCCATGTCCGGCTTAATGAATTTCATATTCATAAATTAATTTATGATTACGCCTTTTTGTCCTAAAATTTCTATCATTTGCATATTCTTCTCGGAGATTGACTCAGCAGGAAATACAAAACGTTTATCATACATTACCTCATTCACCCAAAAGCTTACCCAATATTCATTTGAGAGGCCAAAAACTTCCGGCATAATAGGCTCAATTCGCGCCGCCTCATTTGGCAATAAAACCTCAATTGAATGTCTTAAGGTTGACGTTTTAATTCTATCTCCGGTTTTGGTGTTTTCTCCGTATCCAGTGCTGGATATAATGATTCCCTCCATTATGTCCTCTCTAAGATTTAGCAAATAAGCATAATAAGACTTTTCGTTCTCTACCATCATTTCAACAATGGCAACTGAAACCTTTTCAACCTTTGGTCCCTTTAATTCATCCTTCATTAGTTTCTAATTTGAGATATAATTTTATCTGACATCTCTAAATATCTATACAAATCGATTGTATGTCCTATTTTTTCATTATTCAACTCGCGAAACTTGTCATCATTTAATTTGTTTTCAGGAATTTTATAATGTGAGTCACGCTTGGTCCCTAAGCGCACAATCACCCTGTTTTTATGAGGAATAGCAATCATATATTGCCCCATTAACCCCCTGCAATAATACACGGGATTACCTCTATTTTTATAGACCCATGTATGCCATCCGTATCTCATATTTGGCACCTTTTCTTTGGTGGTCATATAGGGGGTTTCAAGCATTTTTTGCATGTACCATTCAGAAACAATCTGAGCGCCGTTGTAAAAACCTTTATTTAATATTAGTTGACCTAAGAGCGCGTAATCTCTAGCCGTTGCATACATACAACAAAAAGCCTTTTCATCTCCCCCCTCCTTATCTAGACTCCAAAAAGCATCATTTCGAGCACCTAAAGGAATCCATAATTTTTTCGCGGCGTACTCATTAATTGATTTTCCCGTTGCTTTTTCGATGATAAATCCCAAAATCTGAGTATTACCACTTTGATAATTAAACTTAATACCGGGTTTTTCTATTACCCTTAACCTAGTGACCAAACCATATAAATCGGTGCCATAATACCCCTCTGCTGCCTCAGATAAAGGATTTTTTCCACTTTCAATCCAGTCAAAACCAGCTGACATTGTCAAAAGGTGCCTGATGGTAATTTGATCACGACCATTTTTTTTAAATTCTGGAATATAGTCGCCTGCCAAATCATCAACACTATTTATTTTGCCTTCTTCAATAGCAATGCCAACCAGCATTCCGATGACACTTTTAGCAGCCGAAAAAGAATTCGAAACCGTTTTATCGTGATGTTCATCCCAGTATTTTTCATAAATCAAAGTGTCGCCCTGAAATATCAAAAAAGCTTTGGTATCCATTTTTTCGTGATACTCAAGATCGGATTTGGTCAATTTAAGGGAAGAATCTTTTTCAAAAATAAAGCTGTATGGCTTACTCGATTTCTGTAGCTTGTTTACAGGGAAAAGCTCTAAGTCATAAATACTCGGGCCAGTTTTGCCTCTTAAATATGTTTTTGTAATACCAGAATATAGATAGTACCTCCCTGTCAATAAGATAAATACATTAACTAGCACCACAATGGTGATGATAACGTATATCAAATACTTTAATGTTTTTTTTATCAATGGGACCATTATTTATGCTTTATCTGAAAACCGAATAGTGATTTAAACTCTTCTATTATTATGTTTTCGACTTCTTGCATATCAACTTCAATACCAAGCTCTTTTTTCATTGAAGTTACAGCTTTATCATCTATTCCACAAGGTACTATATGAGAAAAAAAATCCAAGTTTGTATTGATATTGAATCCGATACCATGCATGGTGACCCATCTTGAACTTTTAACACCCATTGCACAGATTTTTCTGGCAGAAGGAAGTGCTGAATCAATCCAAACACCTGTCATTCCATCAATACGTGAAGATTGAATTCCAAATTTCAACAAGGTATTAATGACTGCTTGTTCTAAAAACCTCATGTACTTATGAATGTCTGTAAAGAATTGATCTAGATCCAAAATTGGATACACAACAAGTTGGCCAGGACCATGAAATGTTATATCTCCCCCTCTATTAATTTTGTAAAATGAGGCCTCCTTGGATTTAACCTCCTCTGAGGATAACAAAAGGTTCTCCTCTTTACCACTTTTACCAATTGTATATACATTTGGATGCTCACACAATATCAAATAATTAGAAGGAGGTGGAAGGTTTTCTCCATTTCTTATTGCAATTTTACGGTCTATAGCCTGCTTAAAATATTTTTCTTGAATATCCCAAGCTTTCTTATAGTCAACCAATCCAAGATTGATTATCGTCACTTCAGGCAAAGGCATTGATTAAAATTTTGCAAGCTCCCCCTTTAAATAATCAATGATCTCAATATCTATGATATCTGCGCCGTTCATTTCACAAAGGTAATATGACGCCCAATCGACAATGTTTATGAGGTAAACCGATCTCTCAATGAATGAGTCACCTTTAGCTTGAACCAATAGGGTCTTTCCACATTTTTTCTCAACAGCATCTTGAGAAATTTCAAATCTTTTATAATTCCTTGGATGGAGGTCCCCTGTATTAAAAAATATCGGAGCAAAGCGTTCGTCTCCACCAGTCCAGCCAACCAATTCATTATGATTCATCTCAGGGATTACATGATGCCATCCTAAATATTTTGAATTTTCATTGAATTGCTGACGTGCTCTTACAATAACACCTTCATATTTTGACTCAGCATAATAAACTCCCACCTTATTGTATAGATGAGCAGCCATTTCTTTTGCCAAATCATGAATCGATTCTTTTTCATTGACAATCAATTCACCTCCTTTTAGCATACTCGTTTTATGGTCGTGTGATACAAATCCTAAACTCGCAAAAATATGTAAGAGCTGAATGACAGAATATGCCAATGCGCTTCTTGGAGGGTTTCCTCCGGGAACAATAATGCAATCATAA
>Ga0213859_10001358_pt1 | contig 10909 bp, 9 predicted proteins | sample PICome_2_FD_160133 | JGI IMG/M metagenome (GOLD analysis project Ga0213859, IMG submission 160133) | Coastal seawater microbial communities near Pivers Island, North Carolina, United States - PICO304 | ecosystem: Environmental > Aquatic > Marine > Coastal | place: USA: North Carolina | collected... | reverse complement strand
ATAATCTACCCAAAGGATTTACGATAATGCTTAAACAAAAGAACAGGTATATAAATAGAGAGCTTAGCTGGTTGCATTTTAATGCGAGAGTCTTACAAGAAGCGGCAGACAATAATGTGCCATTAATAGAGCGATTGAGATTCTTAGGTATTTTTTCGAATAACTTAGATGAATTTTTTAAAGTGAGATATGCTACGGTAAAACGTATTTATGAAGCAGGTAAAGAGGGGAAGAGCCAATTAGGAGGTTTAAAAGCTGAGGAATTGTTGGAAGCAATTACAAAAATTGTTATCGATCAACAAAGTGAAAGTTTAAAAATCCTATCTTCAATAGATGTTGAATTAGAGTACCAAAACATTCATATTCTCAATGAATCTGATATAACCGAGATCCATCATGATTTTATAAAGAATTATTTCTTACAAGTTATTAGTCCAGCTTTGGTGATTATTATTTTAAATGAAGAAGTAGCCTTACCAGAATTAAAAGATAGTGCGGCTTATCTTACGGTTAAAATGTCAAATACTAATGGAAATGATAGATTCGCTTTAATTGAGATATCTAAGGCAATGGATCGCTTCATAGTTTTACCTAGTGTTGGTGATTCTCAATACATCATAATGGTGGATAATATTTTAAGATATTGTCTAGATGACATCTTTAATATTTTTGATTACGATAGTATATCTGCTCATATGATAAAAATCACTAGAGACGGTGAACTCGATTTTGATAGTGATTTAAGTAAGAGTTTCGTTGAAAAACTTTCTGCTAGTGTAAAGGATAGAAATAGTGGTGAACCAGTTCGTTTTGTTTATGACAAAAAAATTGACCAAGACACTTTAGATTTTCTACTCAATATTATGGGTATTGATTCTCAAGATAGTATAATTCCTGGTGGTCGTTATCATAATAGACGTGATTATATGGATTTTCCTAGTTTAGGTAGAACAGATTTACTTTACGATAAAATAAAGCCTTTACCAGTAAAAGGACTAAGTCTTCAAAAAAGTATTTTTAATACGATTGCAAATAAGGATTATTTGGTATATACTCCTTATCATACGTTCTCTTATATCGTAAAGTTTTTAAGGGAAGCGGCACTTGATCCAAATGTAAAAACAATTAAAATCACCATTTATAGATTAGCTCAAATTTCTCATGTTGCCAGTTCCTTAATAAATGCTGCCAAGAATGGAAAGGAAGTTACAGTATCCATTGAATTAAGGGCACGATTTGATGAAGCGGCAAATATTAATTATGCTGAGCATATGCAGGGTGCTGGTGTTAAAATGTTTTTTGGTGTAACAGGTTTAAAAGTACATTGTAAAATGTGTGTTGTTGAGCGCGAAGAGGAAGGTAAGTTGAAGCGGTATGGTTTTATCAGCACAGGCAATTTCAATGAGTCTACCGCAAAGGTTTACACAGATTTTACTTTATTAACTGCAAATTCTAAAATTCTAAAGGATATTAATAAGGTTTTTGACTTTTTCAGGGTCAACTATAAGGTATATCGGTATAAGCATATTATTACCTCACCACACTATACAAAAACTAAACTTTTCAATCTAATTGACAACGAAATTTTAAATGCTAATTCTGGAAAACCTGCTTATATTAAATTAAAAATGAATAGCATATCGAATAATGATATGATAAAAAAATTGTATGAAGCGAGCAGAGCAGGAGTACAAATACAAATGATAGTAAGAGGAATATGTTGTTTAATTCCGGGCGTAAATGGTATGAGCGAAAACATTGAGGTGATAAGTATTGTAGATAAATTCTTAGAGCATACTAGGTTATTTGTATTTGCCAATAATGATGATCCTAAGATCTATATCTCATCAGCTGACTGGATGACAAGAAACATCCACACTAGAGTTGAGGTGACTTGCCCTATATATGATGAAAATATTAAAAAGGAGCTCCTAGATTTATTTGACATTTGTTGGAATGATAATGTAAAGGCTAGAGTTATTAATGAAACTCAGGATAATAATTATCTTAAAAATGATAAAAAGAAAATAAGGGCACAATTTGAAACATATAATTATTATCTAAAAAAACTAGAGAGTTAATGCTGAAAATACAGAAATACGCAGCTATAGATATAGGGTCTAATGCAGTAAGGTTGTTGATCTCTAATATTATAGAACAAAATGATAAATCTGTAGTATTTAAGAAAAACTCACTGGTTCGTGTTCCCATTAGGTTAGGTGCAGATGTATTTATTAATGGTAAAATTTCAGAATTTAATCAACAACGGATGTTAGATACCATGACGGCATTTAGCCTTTTGATGAAATCTCATGGTGTTTCGCGTTATAAAGCTTGTGCTACTTCGGCGATGCGAGAAGCAAGTAATAGTGCTGATTTAACAAAAAGGATTTTTAATGTCTGTGGTATTAGTATTGATATTATTGGTGGTGAAGAGGAGGCAGCCATTATTGCAGCAACAGATTTAAATACTTACATAGATCCTAATAAAACATACCTATTTGTAGATGTTGGTGGTGGAAGTACTGAGTTTTCAATTATTCACAATGGAGAAAAAGTGCAATCAAAATCTTTTAGAATAGGGACGGTAAGATTGTTAAATGATATTGTTAAAAAAGAAGTTTGGGACCAATTAGAGCATTGGATAAAAGAAAACACCCAGAATTATTATAAAATAGAACTTATTGGATCTGGAGGAAATATTAATAAGATTTTCAAGATTTCTGGTAAGGATTTAGGTAAACCGTTAACATACTTTTATTTAACGACCTACTATAAGATGCTACAGAATTATTCTTATGAAGAACGAATAACTGAATTAAATTTAAATCAAGATAGGGCTGATGTAATTATTCCTGCAACCAGAATTTATCTTTCAGCGATGAAATGGAGTGGCGCCAAGCATATCTATGTTCCAAAAATAGGTTTATCTGATGGAATTATTAAAAGCGTCTATTATGAAACTGTTACTAGTGTATCAGTTTAAACACAAATTCTAATAAATGTTCTTCGTCTGAATTATTTGTCCTTAAATCATTTCAATTATTATTAGTTTAATTTTTTCATTTATATTGGCAATCTCAAATTTATTATTATGAAAAATTATTTATTAGCCATTTTATTAGTTTGTTTTACAACTGTTGCAATGGCTCAAGACGTAAGTTATGGTGTAAGAGGCGCATTAAATATATCGAATTTAGACTTTGATCCAGATGCAGATTTTGAAAATAAACACCGTAATGGTTTTGCATTCGGTGGTTTTGTAGAATTTGGATTTTCCGATACTGTTTCATTATTAACTGAGCTTCAATGGTCTGCCGAAGGCGGTAAAGATGAAGATCTTAGGGCTGACTATATTCAATTGCCTATTCAGCTTAGACTCTCAGCATCTGACCGTTTATCTTTTGGAGTAGGACCTCAAGTTGCATTAAAAACTTGGAAGAATGAAGATGCTTTTTCAACTTTTGTATTTTCAGGTGTATTAGGTACAGAATATATGATTACTTCTGATCTGTTTGTTGACGCGAGATTTTCTTTTGGGTTAACCAACATATTAGACGAGGATATGACTAATAGTTCAGCAAAGAATAATGTTATTCAATTTGGTTTAGGAATCAAAATATAATTTTAGAAGATGACATTAGTGAAAAAGCTTCGGTATTACCGAAGCTTTTTTATTATCCGTGAATGGTTTCTTTTTTACCGAGGTTTTTCATTATTTCTGCCTCGTAATCTAATAACTGCTGCCATTTCTCATCTACTTCCTTTCTATCTCCATATTTTCTTGCAAAGTTGAGAAACATTGTGTAGTGCCCAGCCTCACTAATCATTAATTTTCTGTAAAATATCGCTAATTTTTTATCTTCTAACTCCTCTGAAAGAAGTCTGAACCGTTCGCAACTCCTTGCTTCAATTAGGGCAGCGTACAGTAACCTATGCACTAATTGCGTAGTTCTACTTCCTCCTTTAGGAAAAAACTTCATTAATTGAATAACATATTCGTCCTTACGATCTCTACCTAACGCCCAACCTTTTTCGATTATTCTATCATGAACCATTTTAAAATGGCTTATTTCTTCATTAACCAGCTCTGTCATTTCTTGTACAAGCTCAGTATATTCAGGAAAACTTACTATTAAAGAAATTGCTGTGCTTGCGGCTTTTTGTTCACAATAGGCATGATCGGTTAAAATTTCTTGAATATTTTTCTCTACAATATTTACCCATCTTGGGTCCGTTGGTAATTTTAGTCCTAACATGATATCAGTATTAAATATCTAATCCAAAAGTTTTTCTAAGTACTTCTATATTTGGATTTTTCTCTTTTAGCTTTTTGTACTTCTCCTGTGGTGTAAATGCATATTTCTTAGCAACCTCCTCGTTTACTAATATATCTAAATAAAGATCATAGTTTTTTAAGGTTTTTTTCAAATATGCCATTAACGGATATTGTGCACGTTCTAATTCAATCTTATTAGTATTATTTGAATAAGTAAGGCAAATTGCAGTATCCTTTAATTTTGGTACTTCCATCTCGAAAATAGAGGCTAATATTTTTTCACCCTTTCTGTGAAGAGATTCGGTATATTCATTCCAAGCCTTAATTAAATCTTCTTGATTAACAGGTTCTTTAGGGAGTAGTTCTTCATCAATTATAACATCTAACTGTTTTATTTGGTGCTCTTTCTTTTCCTTAATACTTTTTAGAGAAAGACCAGATGTAACGTTAGCAGGTTTTTTTATTGAAAGTTTAGGTATGACTGGCTCTGTTACAATGTTGTCGTATATTTCCTCTCTTAATAATTCTTTTTCCTTAATAAGGGGTTTTTTTTCAATATGTTTCTCAATTTGTGTAATCTGAACAGGGACTGGTTTTATTCCTTTTGCTTTAAAATACGAAGGCGGTATTATAAAGTGTTTATTGTTTTTTTTTTCTCCATCAAAAGTGATAGAGGCTAATTGCATTAATGTTAATTCTACAAGCAATCGCTGATTTTTACTTGTTTTGTATTTTAAATCGCAATCATTTGCAAGATTAATGCCTTGCATTAAAAAGGTGTTTGAGGTCTTTTTACTTTGATCAATATACTTTTGTTTCGTGTCTTCGCCAACTTCTAGAAGTTCAATAGTCTCAGGGTTTTTACAAACCATTAAATCCCTAAAATGGGAGGCAAGACCAGCAATGTAGTGATGACTATCAAAACCTTTGGCCAAAACTGAATTGAATTGTAGCAACAAATCTGGAATTTTATTTTCTAAAATTAAATCCGTGCTTGTAAAATAAGTTTCGTAATCAAGGACATTTAAATTCTCAGTTACAGCCTGTCTAGTTAGGTTTTTCCCAGAAAAACTCACAACTCGGTCAAAGATCGAAAGTGCATCACGCATGGCGCCATCTGCTTTTTGAGCAATAATATGCAATGCATCATCTTCAGCTTGTACGCCTTGTTCTCCTGCTATAAACTTTAAATAATTTTTTGCATCTGTAACAGTAATTCGTTTAAAATCAAATATTTGACAACGCGATAGTATTGTTGGTATAATCTTATGTTTCTCAGTTGTTGCGAGAATAAAGATGCAGTGCTTTGGAGGTTCTTCTAATGTCTTTAGAAAAGCATTAAATGCTGCTTGAGATAGCATATGTACCTCATCTATAATATATACTTTATATTTTCCAATTTGTGGTGGGATTCTTACCTGATCTGTAAGATTTCTGATATCATCTACAGAATTGTTAGATGCAGCATCTAATTCAAAAATATTAAAAGCAAAATCCTCATCTTCACTAGTATTACCATCACTATTTATCATTTTTGCTAAAATCCGTGCGCATGTGGTTTTACCAACACCACGAGGACCAGTAAATAATAATGCTTGAGCTAGATGATTGTTCTCAATAGCATTTAGTAAAGTATTTGTAATAGCCTGTTGCCCAACAACATCTTTAAATGTTTGGGGTCTGTATTTACGTGCTGATACTACAAAATGTTCCATTAATAACTAACTGAATTACAAATTTAATAATAACCAATAAATAGCCATTTTTAGAGTCTTAAAATTAATAGTAGTTATTAACAATTTAAGTACCTTTGCAGTGGTAAATTGTCTTATCGCTGTTTCATTTATGAAATGGAGGAAAGTCCGAACACCCTAGTGCATCGTAGTGGTTAACAGCCATCGACCGAGAGGTTAGGAAAAGTGCAACAGAAAGTATGTACAGGTAATGCTGTAGTGAAATCAGGTAAACTCTATGTGGTGCAATGTCATGTAAACCAACGTTTGAGGGTTGCACGCCCAATGTTGGAGGGTAGACAGCTAAAGTCTATTGGTGACGATAGACTCAGATAAATGATAAGAACTCTTTGGAGTACAGAATTCGGCTTATAGATTTACCTATTAAAAAACCTTCTTTTTCAAGAAGGTTTTTTTATAAACATTGAAGTTAGGTTTTATTCATGTTTAGATTCCAATTCGTTTTTAGACTCTGCCTGTATCGCACTCATGGCAGCGTTCCTTTCTTTAGAATGATTTATAACATCGCATAAGAAATGATACTCTCTATGATTCTTCCCTACAGTAGTATATCCTTCTGGTAGGTGTGACAGATTTGACATGTAATGCAATACTGTGTCGCTATGCGAGTCATAGCATTCATCCATTTTATCAAGAAGTTTTGCTAACTCTTCTTCACCCATTTTCTCAGCGAAATTTTCCTTTGGGTTTTTGTCCAGATCCACTATACTTTTAACTGGTGTTACATAAACATATCTACCGTCTTCAACACTAATTACCGTCCAGTTGGCACCTTCTACACTGTGCTTGTCACAATGAGCTTTTAGTTCCTTGACCAGTTCTTCATAATGGGTCATCATTCCGAATTTAAGATTGTCCGTATATTAAAAACATTGTTGGTTGGTAGTCTTGTGTATTTGAAAAGTTAAATGCAAAGATTAAAGTCAATAAGATTAGCACTCCTGCTTTAAAAATTTTCATGATTGTTGTGAATTTAGTTAATAGCTATTTAACCATGTATAAGGGAATAGATTCACAGAAGAATTGTTTTGTATTTTTATGCGAAGGCTATTAAAATTAATGAAAAATTAATTAGGAAAACACCTGCATAATTGAAAGTCAGTGTTTTTCGAAAAAACTAAAGGCATTCCCACCATAATTTTTGGATTGAGAATAGTGTTCTAATCTACTTAAATCGGTGCGCTTAGAATGCTCTACAATTAGAAGTCCCTTGTCTTCTAACAACTTATTTTTAAATACTAATTCAGGTATTTTTGAAAAGGTATCCAAATCAAAATAATAAGGAGGATCTGCAAATATTATTGTATGTTTTTTCTTAGTTTGGTTTAAGAATTTATACACATCACTTTTTACTGTATTTATAGGCATTTCAAAAGATTCTGCAGTTTCATTTATAAATTTTATACAACCGAAATTATCATCCACAGCTAAAATCTGTTCTGTGCCTCGTGATGCAAATTCATAGCATATGTTACCTGTGCCAGAGAATAAATCTAAAACCGAAATACCATCAAAATAATATCTATTATTTAAGATATTAAATAATGCCTCTTTGGCCATATCTGTTGTAGGTCTTACAGGTAATTTTTTCGGTGCAGTAATGCGTCGTCCTTTATATAATCCAGAGATAATTCTCACTAAAATGAATTTAAGACTAGGAAGTAATTGTGTAGGTAGTTCTCATTTAAATCTTCGGTGAAATTTAATGAGTATTTTGATTTATTTATATCTACATGCCTAACGTATGTATAAAGGGTTTTAAATAACTCTCCGTCAATTTGTAAGTTACCACTTAGTTCTATTGGTGTTGTTTCAGTATCTAGTTTTAATTGATCAAAAACAAAAAGAATATAATAGATAAAATCTTCCTTGCTATGATATTCAAATACATTAAATAATAAAAGCTCTTTATTATGAAATACTAGCATTTCAATAGTATTTGCATTCACGTTAATAAATACCTGAGGTAATTCAGTAGTTTCTTCTCTTTGTAAGATAGAATCAATAATTATTGTAGACGAATGTTTATAGATAAAGGTACCGAAGGTGTCAAAGACAAAATTATTTATATTGACAAATGGGACATATACGTTAATACTTTCATTTATTGCCAGATCATCCGTCGCAATAAAATCTGTTTTTAAAATTTTAGAATTGAATTTTAAATAGTCAGCTTTATGGTTTTCACTATATAGCTCTTTTGGCACAAGTGATGCCAATTCATTTTGATGTATAACTTGTACCTCGTTGAACTCATCTGCAAATACTGTATTTGAGCTCAGTTCTGTTTTTAATCTATTTAAAAGACCAAAGGGTGTTAGTTTGGTGTCAAAACTTAAACAGTTTAGATACTCTATTGTATTAGAGGTTCTATTTAAAATGCAAAAAGAAAGCCCATTCAAATTAACTTGAATGGACAGTTCTTTAATATTATTTTTAGTCAAAACTACTGCTTTTTAGAATAGTTTTTAGGCCAGTTACCTGTAGTATTAACTTCTTCCATAGAACCAACAGTCAATGCTGAACCGTTGACACCGTCAACAGAAACAACCTGGTTTTCTTTTTCAACTAAATATTTTTCTTGATCGTCTAAAATAACAGACTTCTCTACGCTAGCTTGGAAAACTGGTATATCCTCTAATTTTCCGGCTTTCAGCTTAAACTTAGCGCCTTCTTTTCCAATACCAACGTCAGCCATACTTTTATATCTATTATTTCCTTTAAAAATAGAGTCCTTCACAAACCAATGATCTAGTGTGTCAATTAGTGTAATGGTTTTCATAGTCTCAACACCACCAAATGCACGTGTTCTTTCTTCATCTAAAACCAGTGTGTCTCTTCTTTGAGTAATTGGTACACTATCTGCATCTATAAAGTTTATCAATTTATCAAATGTATCAGCATATTCTCCTTTAACTTCCTTGTATGCCAATTGAGAATCTCTAATATCAATTAATCTATCAATTACAACTGCATAACGCTTTACTTTTAATTGGTTGAATTGGATTTCTTTATATACCGACATGAACGTAATATATCCCAAGTAAATTATTAAACCCCAAAGAAGGATGTTAATTAAAGGTTTAATTTTACTAGGTACAAATTTATCAATCAACCATACTATACCAATGGTCAATAGAATAATAACTATAATTGCTATGATTACGTTTAACATATTCTTATTACTTAATTAGGTCTATCGCAAATCTACAATTTTTTTTTGTTCGTAAAAACTATCTAAATAAAAATCATTCAAAATAGCGCACTAACTCAAATAACCCTTTTTTAAATGTAGAATAGTACTATCTTGCTTCTATATTTTTGATGTATGATTTCCAATGCCTCTGCATTCTATACTTTGATAAAATCCAAGTTTCCTTTTGCACCTACATCCAAGCAAGATATGGTGTTGATGCAGTTATCGCAATTTATTTTTGATAAGTCATCCAACGACATTTATTTATTAAAAGGATATGCTGGTACTGGTAAAACAAGTATAATAGGAGCTTTGGTTTCAAACTTATGGCAAGCTAAAAAAAGTGCCGTTTTGTTGGCACCGACGGGTAGAGCGGCTAAAGTAATATCCAATTATTCTAAAAAAGAAGCTTTTACCATTCACAAGAAAATTTATTTTCCGAAAAAGGAAAAAAGTGGTGGTATAAAATTTGTAATGCAACCCAATAAGCATAGAAATACAATTTTTATTGTTGATGAAGCTTCTATGATCCCAGATATCCCTTCGGATTCAAAACTATTTGAAAACGGATCATTATTAGATGACTTAATGCAATATGTCTATTCTGGCCACCAATGCAAATTACTACTAATTGGAGACAAGGCACAATTGCCACCGATAAAATCAGATTTAAGTCCTGCTTTAGATGGAGACAAATTGAGCCTTAATTACAACAAGGAAGTTACAAGTATTGAATTGGATGAAGTCGTTAGGCAAGAACAAGATTCTGGTATTTTAAAGAACGCTACCGAATTAAGGGCTGTATTAGAATCTAACTTTTATGAAAGTTTTAAATTTTATGTAAACCCTTTTGAGGATATAGTTCGTCTTATAGATGGTCATGAAATCATGGATGCTATTAATGATGCCTACAGTAATTATGGATATGAGGAAACAGCGATAATTGTAAGAAGCAACAAAAGGGCAAACCTATATAACAAGCAAATAAGAGAACGGATCTTATTTAATGAAAGTGAATTGTCTGCTGGTGATTATTTAATGGTGGTGAAAAATAATTATTTCTGGATAAAACCAACCACAGAAGCTGGATTTATTGCTAATGGAGATATTGTAGAGGTACTTGAGATTTTCAGCATTAAAGAGTTATATGGATTTAGATTCGCCGAAGTAAAAGTAAAAATGGTAGATTACCCAAGGATGCGACCGTTTGAAACTGTACTATTAATGGATACAATTGACGCTGAGAGTGCATCCTTAAGTTACGAGGAGTCAAATCGGTTATATCAAGAGGTTACTAAAGATTATGCTGACGAAAAATCTAACTACAAACGATTTTTGGGTGTAAAAAATAATAAATACTTCAATGCGCTACAGGTGAAATTTTCTTATGCAATAACATGCCATAAATCTCAAGGTGGTCAATGGAATACCATTTTTATTGAGCAGTCTTACTTGCCTAATGGAATGGATAAAGACTATATAAGATGGTTATACACTGCCGTAACAAGAGCTAAGGAGAAATTATATCTTATTGGGTTTAAAAATGAAATGTTCGTTGATAATGATTTAAGTTAAAAGTATGACAACCTTAACAGTTTTAAGTATATTTTTTGGCATTTGTCTTGTTGCATCCGTAGTTATGTCCATTGTTTCTATATTTTTACCAATATTGGTAATTAT
>Ga0213859_10001356_pt1 | contig 10912 bp, 12 predicted proteins | sample PICome_2_FD_160133 | JGI IMG/M metagenome (GOLD analysis project Ga0213859, IMG submission 160133) | Coastal seawater microbial communities near Pivers Island, North Carolina, United States - PICO304 | ecosystem: Environmental > Aquatic > Marine > Coastal | place: USA: North Carolina... | reverse complement strand
TATCGTATGGGTAGTCAACCCTCCACAAACGTGGAAAGAAACGATCCGGGCTACTTACATGCAGTTTGATAATGTAATTGACGCCCAAGAGTATTCACGGGAGTTGCAGCGTGACTTTGAAGAGTATGAGAGGCGGCAGAACTTCGTCCCACTTACCGACCAGAGAACCGTAGACGGCCTTATAGCTCGTTATAAGGGCACCACGGACTACAAGAAGCTGGCAGATAACTCAAAACGAGCATACATAGCTATGCTGGATCAGGCGTCAGGCTGGTATATCGGCGGTTCTAAGACGCGGTTTGGTGACATGATGGCTCGTACCGTCTCTGCAGACCATGCTGATCAGCTTTATCAGGAGATTTGTGAGGCTGTGTCTCCGCACCGGGGCGAGTTTGTGATCAAGGTGCTGCGTAAGGTCTGGTTTAACGCCTTCCGTGCGGGAAGAGTTGCTGGAAACCCTTTTTCTAAGATGGGCCTCAGTGGCCTACCACCCCGAGCAATCAAGTGGACGGAAGAACAAGTCCGCCAATTTATTGACACTGCGGACGCTATGAACCGCTCTAGCGTCGGAACTTTGGCGCTTTTGTGTTTTGATCTGTGCCAACGCCCGGGAGACATGATCAAGCTGACCCGACAGAACCTGATTGGTGATGTGATGGTGTTCGTTCAGGAGAAAACCGGCACTCCAATGGAAGTACCTGTCTCGCCACGTTTGCTGCAGCGTCTAGACATGTCGCCTGAAGCGACAGATGACGAGTTTATCATCTACGAAGCAACTAACCGCCCGTACCAAGACCGCTGGGGCTACAATAAGGTGGTCCGTAAGGTATTAGCCCGGGCGGGATTGCCCAAAGAGCTTCAAATCCGTGATCTACGGCGCTCTGGGGCCACTTTGCTAGGCGAATCCGGCTGTACTTACGATGAGTTGCGGGCCGTGACCGGGCATAAAAGCGCCCAAGTATTACAAACCTACGTTAAAACAACCCAAACTCTTGCGGGTAACGCGATGAGGAAGAGATTTAATCAATGATTGTACAAGATAGTTTTATAACTGACCCTGAAATGCTGGAAGCATTCGTTCAACAAGAAAATTGGTCAGACCAATTGCAAGAAAAGACCATGTGGTACCCCGGATGGTGGGTAAGAGAGCCGGAGAACCTCTGGGAGCGCACCATTGTTTCTATTTGGAAGAATCTGGTGTCTGACACCTCAAAAATTCAGGGCATAGAGTACTGGCTGAATGTTGTTGCTGCCGGAGATGGCATGCAGTGGCATTTTGATAAGGACGAGACAGTGTATGAGAGGGACGGGACTGTTATCTCTCCTGCTATTGGCTCTGTCTATTATCCCGTGCCTAATACCGTTCAGGGCGGGTACTTAGAGATTCAAGACGAAGCTAAAGAGATAGAACGAATAGCCCCGGTGTTTAATAGAATGGTAATCTTTCAGTCTGATCACTTACATCGCGTTAGCCCGGTGTATGCAGGCCCGCGCTTTGTTTTTGTCACTAATATCTGGACGGCGAAAATACCGGAGGCATATCAAGATGACCATAAAAGTACCGATGCAGTCGAACAATCGTCTGATGATTGATGATATTTTGAAAGAGCAGAAAAAATATAGAGTAGTGGATAAACCTAAGTTTCCGGCGATAGGTCCGTCTATAGAAATCAAGCAAATGCCCGGGTGGTTCTTTAAAACACTAGTTATTGCGATTCCTATCATAACAATTGTAGTGGTGGCAGGATTGATGAGTCTGTACCAAAAGTTTGCTTAAAAATTAAGCACCATTTCAAACTTTTTCCAACTAAACCGATTTTTGAAAAAATAATCGTTTATTTTCAATGCGGTGGTAGGCCCGGCAGGACTCGAACCTGCGACCAAAGCGTTATGGTAGTTTTATTTTATTTCAATGGGTTAACGGGCTAGGTAGTTAGAAGCCCCATAACTAGTGTCACTACATGGCTATACAGAAGCACTAACTAATGTTATTTTAGCGAGGCCCCTTCGGGCCGAGCTATACCCACACCACTATGAATACATACTCAGAACAAAAAGAAACCATTGCTGCCATCGACGTAAGGGATGGAGAATCAAAACGTATCGATTGTCCGTTCTGCTTTGGTAGATATACCTTCACGATTACAAAGAAAGACGGCAAGACGTTTTGGAACTGCTACAAGGCAAGCTGCACGGCCAAAGGACAAGATCGTACCGGGTATGGACTAGAAGCAGCTAAAGCACGGATCAATGGCCGCAGCACTGAACTTAAAAGACGATCTTTGCCCCTGCCATCGATAGTATCGAATCCAAGGCACCACATTTACGTCATGCAATATCTGGAAAAGGTAAATTGTTTAGATGCTCTGTCTAATCATTGGTTAGATATAAAGCTTGATCCAGCCCGGAATAGAGTTCTGTTCTACATGAACGATGGGCTAGGGGCCGTAGGGAGATCCGTTAACGATTCTAAACCTAAATGGCTATCGTATGGCGATACCACAGGGGCTTTGTTTGTTAAGCCCGACAATAAACATTGCGTGGTTGTTGAGGATGCTGCTTCGGCTTGTTCAGTAGCCCGGTTGGACGGCATAACTGGTGTCGCATTATTGGGCACAAACATGAGTGCATTACAACAACAACAGATCCTCAGATACCATACCGTTACGATTGTGCTTGACAAGGATGCATCGCGTAAGGCTATAACATTAGCGTCACAATTAAGGAGTAGTGCAACTGTCTCGACGATTAATATCCGATTTACTAAAGAAGATCTTAAGTACTTAAGTAAAGACGAAGTACGGGATTTGTTGCAGGCATAAAGAAATGAAAGCAAGAGCTATAGCAATTATTGATTTTGAATTTAAGAACGGTTTTATTGAAGCTGCTGAAGAACAAAAGAAACTAGAGGCAGCAATAGAAAATTTAGTTAAGGGTACAAGTAGCGTCGTCTACCATGAAGTAGACATGCGGGAGCGGAGAAGTTCAGACCGTACCCCCAACCTGAAAAAAATGAAGATTAGGTTAAGCTAAAGCTTTTCTTCTGACACTAGTTGGTGCTATAGTCGATGTCGTTACGAGAAACCAATTACGGCATCGACTTGAATGGATATAAAAATTCTAAAGGCACTACTGTCCCACAATGTTTATCAAGAAAACCAACCATCCCTCAACCCGTCGCTCTTTGAGAGTTCTGCAAAAACTCTCTTCAACTGCATTGCCGAAGGTCACCAGAAGTACTGCAGGGATCTCACACAAGACGACGTTGAAGCCCTCTACTTACTCCAGTACCCCGTAGCAACTCGCTCTGAGAAAGAGGAGTTCACTGACTACGTTTGTGCGGTAGTTAACGCGCCGGATCTGCAAGCAGACATTATTGGCGATCTGGTCAAAGAACTTTGGAAGCGATCCCTTGGGCATAAGATAGCCAATCTCGGCATTGAGATTAGTGAAGGCAGCGACGATGCCGTGGCCCGTTTGGAAAAGATTCTAGAGTCTAATCGGGATGGGCTACTGCCCGATGACTTCGGGCCAACCACCACCAAAGATTTAGATACGCTACTTGAGCTTACAAGCGACGAAGCCCGTTGGAAGTTCAACATTGCAACACTGTCCCGGCACGTTTACGGAATCGGCCCGGGCGAGTTTGGAACGATCTTCGCACTGCCCGAGACAGGCAAGACGGCCTTTGCAATCAGCTTGTGCTGTGCGCCGGGAGGTTTTTGCGAACAAGGGGCTATGGTCCTGTACCTCGGAAACGAAGAGGAAACCCGTAGAACAATGCTGCGGGCGATGCAGGCGTGGGCAGGCAAGACCCGCGAAGAGATAGCCAAGAACACTGATGCGCGGAAAGAAGCATTAGATAAATTCGCGCAGATAGAAGAAAAGATTGAAATGAAGGACATCCAAGAGTGGGATCTGACCCAAGTGGATGCATACCTCTCCGTAATGGCCCCGGATGTAGTTGTCGTTGATCAAGGTGATAAATGCCAAGTAGGCGGCAACTTCTCTGCCTCGCACGAAAGACTCCGCGAGGTTTACCGATCTTTGCGCGAGTTAGCAAAGAAACACCAATGTGCGCTGCTTACCGTATCGCAGGCAAGTAATGAGGCCCGGGGCCGTACCCGTTTGTCAGGCTTCGACATGGAAGGTTCTCGCATCGGCAAGATGGCAGAGAATGATTTGGTGGTGGGCGTAGGCCGCCATGAAAATAGCGAGGACGATGAACCAGACAACACTCGTTATCTCACCGTTTCAAAGAATAAGCTGTCCGGGTGGCACGGCACGGTTATCTGCCGTATCCAGCCTGAGATCAGCCGGTATGTGGAGTAAGCAGCCATGACCGTTATCGTATTAGATTTAGAAACCACTGTAGCGTCTGTTGATGGAAACAAAGACAACAGCCCCTTCAACCCCAAGAACCGTATCGTGTCGGCTCATTGGCGTATGTTGGACGGAGAAGAGATTGGTGAAGCCAAGCGGGCCATCTTTTATCACAAAGAGCATGCTGGGTGTGATGACCCCACAGAACTGAAAGCGGACCTTGCTGCAGCAGATGTGTTGGTAGCACACAACGCAAAGTTTGATGTGATGTATTTGCTGGAGGCGGGCTTTGAGATACCAGAGCGTGTCCATTGCACGATGATTCTTGAGTATATCTTCGCCCGTGCCCAGAACGTAGATAAAAGCCTGAAGGGCACAGCAGAGAGACGGGACGTTACTCGTAAGCGGGACGACCTTGTTGGGGATCTTTTTAAGAAAGGCATTGGTTTTGAAGAGATGCCTCTGGCGGACGTAGTGGAGTATGCCGATACGGACGTTCTCTCCTGCGCTGAAATCTATATTGCCCAGATGCAGGATTTGAAAAAGGGCAGCAATTCATCGTTGGCGGGTGTTGCGGATCTGATGAATGAGATGCTTCTTTTCTTAGTCGAGATTGAACGCAACGGTATCAAAATCGATCAGGATGAACTCGCGAAAGTAGAGCAGGACTTTGTGACAGAAAAGCAGCAGCTAGAGATTGCGCTGCGGGACATTGTTACTGATGTGATGGGAGATACCCCGATCAATCTCAACTCCGGTGCGGACATGACTAAAGTCATCTACAGCCGGGAAGTTATCAACCGTGAGATGCACAAGCGTATGTTTAACTGCGGGGTAGGGCCAACAGGAAAGCCACTGCCTCCTGCCCGGATGAACAACTCCAAGTTTGCCCAGACGGTAAAGCGTACCACCCAGCGCGTGATGAAGACGGTAGCGGAGCATTGTTACACCTGTGATGGTTCCGGGCTGATTCAAAAGATGAAGAAGAATGGAGAGCCGTGGAAGAAGAAGACCAAGTGCCCAGCGTGTCACGGCCAAGGCTTTTTGCTCAATCCTACGGGACAGGTAGCAGGACTGAAGCTCATTCCCCGTGGGCCTGAAGATGCCAGCATCAACGGTTTCAAGACGGACAAGGGAACGATAGGCAAGCTGCTGATACAAGCCCGGGACAAAGATAATCTGCGGGCTATTGAGTTTTTAACGAAGCTGATGCGTCTAAATGCTGTGTCCGTTTATTTAGATTCGTTTGTTGCGGGAATAAAAACGTGGACTCGCCCGTCTGGTATATTACACGCACAGTTTAATCAGACTGTGACCCGCACCGGGCGACTCTCATCGTCCAATCCCAACTTCCAGAACTTGCCCAAAGGACACAAATTTCCGGTACGGAAGTGTCTTGTGTCTCGCTTCGATGGCGGACAGATTTTAGAGATCGACTTCAGCGGACTTGAGTTCCGTGTTGCTGGAGAACTTTCCCGGGACAGTCAGATCATAGAAGATATCCGTAATGGCAAGGATGTGCATAAGCAGACCGCCTCAATCATCAATCAATGTGATGTTGAGGAAGTTACCAAAGATATGCGGCAAGCCGCCAAGGCATACACATTTGCTCCGCTCTACGGGGGTATGGGTGCCAATGAGCCGCCCCACGTTCAGACATACTTCGGTGAGTACTTTAATATCTATAAAGGACTGTCGGAGTGGCATAAAGAGCTAATGAATGAGGTGCTGCGCTCTGGCATAGTGCAGACTCCCTCGGGCCGCCAGTTCCATTTTCCGAATGCCAAACGCCTAGCCAACGGCCGTGTGACCAATGCTACGGCGATTGTGAATTACCCTGTCCAAAGCTTTGCTACAGCGGACATTGTCCCACTTAGCTGCATCAGGGCTTACCAAGAATTTAAACGGCGTCAGTTCAAGACTCGACTTGTTCTCACGGTCCACGATTCCATCGTTTGCGACGTTTACCCGGGCGAAATGTCCGAGGTGTTGGAAGTGTTGGTCTGGGCTATGGAGAAGGTAGACGAGGATTTAATTGACCGGTTTGAATACCATCCAGTGCTGCCCCTCACCACTGAAGCGGAGGCGGGCAAAAATTGGATGGAAACGACACCAATTAGTGTTGCATAAAGCCACTTGCTGGTGTACTTTAAATTTGTTACGAAAAACCTTTAAGGACTATATATATGAGTACTGAAATTTCTACTGTGACACCTGAAGCGGCAAACCAACTCGCAATGATGCTTGGAGCCGTGGATGCCCCAGCCCCTTCCAAGAACCGTCTTCCGAAGCTTAAGGTTAATACCCAGCGCAAGCATCCGTATGAGGGGCAGTTCGTTATTGAGGGTGAGGGCGTTGAGCCTGTCTTTGCTGAAACAGTCAAGATCCGGGTTCTAAGCCAGTTGTTCCAGTGGCTGCATTACGACCCCGAGGAAAACAAGGTTGTTAATAAAACCTTGATGATTCCTAATTTCCGCCACGAAGCTCTTGATATGAAGGGCACCCTGCGTTGCGGAAAGCCGCCTAGTCGCATACTTCGTGAGGCTTCTAAAGAAGAACAAAAGAAGTACAGCGATATTACTTGCTTCCGTCAGTTGCGCGTTATCGTCAATTACTCCGGTAAAACTGAGGACGGCGAAGACGCGACTGTTGAGAACCAGCCAGCGATAATGATGCTGAAGGGTTCTAACTTCAATCCATTTGAAGATGAAGTAATGAAGGTTCTCCCCAAAGGGGCCTCTACCTATGAATACGAGGTAGAAGTCACGGCCGAGGAAAACCAGAACGGCAGCGTGATTTATTATGTCATGCACTTCGCGCCAAACTTGAAGACTAAGCTTCCTCTCACTGACGACATTTACGAGACAATGGTCCACATGGGCAAGCTCGTAAAGGACGAGAACGAGATGATTACGCTGAAGCACCAAGAGGCGCTGCACAATGAGAATCTTTCCTCTGATGCCATCGATGCGTTGGCCGAAGAATTAGAGGAAGACTAATAGTTCTCCCTTGCGGGGCTGTGGGCCATTTCTTCAAACGTTTAGGCCCGTGATTGTGGGACAGCCCCGTTCCTTGGGGTCTGGTCTGTCACTCCTTCGGATCAGACCCCTTTTTTTGAGGTACAAGTGAATTTATCTGAACAATATGCTGCAAAGCTAAAATTACAATTAACCAAACTCAGTAACGGCGAAACGCTGCCGTATGATGACCAGTGGATAGAAGATGCTGGGGAGATGTTTAAGGCGTCTCTCAGAAAGCAGCTTGCGGAACGAGAAAAAGGATTCCGCATTCGTATGTCTAATCTGGGCCGTCCTGTCTGCCAGCTTCAGCGAGAGAAGGCAGGCGAAGAAAAAGAAGTCATGCCATATAACCACATTGTCCGAATGATGCTGGGCGATGCGGTTGAGTGCATCATGGAAGTTTTGCTTCGCGTTGCCGGTTTAAATATTACCGGCGGCAAAGAAGAAGCAGAGCTTGAAATCCACGGTGAGCAGATCCGTGGAGAGAACGATATTGAAATTGATGGCCGGGTGTACGACACCAAAAGCAGCAGTCCGTGGGCATTTAGCCATAAGTGGTCTGAGGGATGGTCCGGTGTCGCTAGAGACGATGCCTTCGGTTATGCCGCCCAGCTATGGGGATACGCTACAGGCACCAATAAGCCGCAGGGTGGTTGGATTGTAGTCAACAAGTCTACCGGCGAAATAGAGATTGTTGAAGCTGACCCTTCCCCTGATGAAGTAGCCCAGCTTGAGGCGTTTATTAGCGAGAACGTTAAAGTCATCGCCACCGACAAGCCTTTTATTAAGTGCTTTGAGCCAACTCAAGAATTGTTCCGCAGCAAGCCTACCGGAAACAAACGTCTGCATACGACATGTACTTTCTGCAGCTTCCGGGCCTCTTGTTGGCCGGACGCCGTGTACAAGCCGCAGGGAGGTTCTAAGGCAGTTAATCCGCGCCACTATTGGTACTCCCACTATGAAGGATAAGTACCTGTGTTCGATGTGCAAAACAAAGGAAGCAGTCATTATTCAAAATGGTTTTCACTTCTGTGCTTCGTGCGGACTTCTGCGCTTGAAGAAGGAAGAAAAGCCAAGGAGTTCCCGTGGTAAAGCATAACACCCGAATGAGAGCGATCCGGGCCGGTTATAAATCTGGAATCGAAAAAGACGTAGCGGACCAGATCCGTCGCGCCGGGAAGGAAGTACAATACGAGCCTTTCAAGATCCCGTATGTCATTCCAGAGAGTGACCATCACTACACTCCTGACTACGTTTTGCCCAATGGCATTGTCATTGAGACGAAGGGCAGATTTCTTTTAGCTGACCGCAAAAAACATATTCTTATCAAGGAGCAATACCCCGACCTTGATATTCGTTTTGTGTTCAGTCGCAGCAACGGAAGGCTGCGGAAGGGGTCAAAAACTACCTACGCCGTCTGGTGCCAAAAGAATGGATTTATGTACGCCGATACACTGATCCCGGCCGAGTGGTTGAAGGAAAAGAAAAATTTAGCATCGCTAAAATTAATAAAAGCATTTGGGGATCAGTAATGAGCGAAAAGACAGAAAAGATACCGATTAACGGCTTCTATATAGAAGTTGGCAGCCATGTAGAGCGGGAATTGTACTTCGGAGCGTCTGAGGACTTCTTTGAGGACGCTGATGAGACTTTCAAAGAGTACATGCGGGACTTCCTGTATGGCATTTACTACATGGTTTCTACCATGCCGGACGAGATAATTGGCTACGGTGCAGCCCTCCGTTCAGAGCGAGAGTTTGTTGAGTTTGCGACAGATTGCAAGAACGACGAACTGGCCCAGAGCAGTAAACGATATACAAATAACGTGTACCCGTTTCCTGACACCACCCGAGACGATGACGATACGGTACATTGATATGGCAAACGCACATTTTCCCCCTTTTGACACAGTAGATAACTCTGGAATGGACTATGACGAACTTCACCCGCATCCCGAGGGCCGGGACATGTCTGCGATCCCGAATCCTAAAGGCATCCCGAAGTCTGGTGGACATCGTACTAATGACTCTGGGCTTGCTAATGATCACAAACTCGCAAGCGACGGCGGAAGTACTGGCTACTATGAGTTGCCTGCTCACGCACGGGAGTTGCGGCATTTAATTAGCCACAAGGCCATGAGCAAAGCCCGTGGAGATATTTTCAAAGCCTGTTACCGGCTTGGAGAAAAGGAAGGCGTCGATATTTGGTACGACCTTCGTAAGATGAAATTTTTCATCGAAGATTTAATCGAAATGCATGAAAGAGGGGAACACCTTTAATGGGGCAAATGACATTTGAAGAGTTTCAGGAAATCAGTTCTGAAACTGCAATCTATAGTAAGCAATGGTCCGTGATGTACCCGGCGCTGGGTTTAGCCGGAGAAGCTGGCGAAGTCTGCAATAAAGTAAAGAAGATTTTCCGCGATGATCACGGATACTTGGCAGATGAAGTGCGTGAGGCACTAGCGAAGGAATTGGGAGATGTCTTGTGGTACATTTCCGCCCTTGCTACGGATCTTGATTTAAATCTGGACGATATAGCAAGGGGCAACCGGGACAAGCTAGAGTCTCGGCATAAAAGGGGCGTTATTGGCGGCAGCGGGGACAATCGATGAGCAAGAACTATTACTTTCCTTCAGATTACGAAGAATTTATCTACAAGAGCCGGTACGCCCGGTGGAATGGCGAAAGAAGAGAAGAGTGGCCGGAGACTGTGGACCGCTATTTCGATTGTCTTTTAACCTCCGTCAAAGAAAACCACGGATTCTCTCTCAAGCCCTCCGTTGAAGAAGAACTTCGGGCTGCCATTCTTAACATGGACGTAGTTCCTTCTATGCGGGCGCTAATGACCGCAGGGGATGCCCTTACCCGGGACAATACAGCCGGGTATAACTGCGCCTACCTAGCTGTAGACGACCCCAAGGCCTTTGATGAGGCCATGTTTATCCTGCTATGCGGGACCGGGGTAGGTTTCAGTGTAGAAGAGATTCACATTAAGAATCTCCCAGAAGTCCCTGATAAATTGTTTGATTCTGAGACAGTAATACATGTCCGAGACTCTAAAGAAGGCTGGGCGAAGGCTCTTAGACAGCTTCTGGCGCTGCTCTGGAGCGGGGAAGTACCAAAGTGGGATGTGTCTAAGGTCCGCCCTGCTGGAGCGAGGCTCAAGACGTTTGGCGGCCGTGCATCTGGCCCGGAGCCGTTAGTAGAGCTATTTAATTTTGTTGTTCAGGTATTCCAAAGAGCGCAGGGCCGAAAGCTTACCTCTCTGGAGTGCCACGACATAATGACTTACATCGCTAGGGTCATTGTAGTCGGTGGGGTCAGAAGGAGTGCTATGATCTCACTGAGTGACCTTGGCGATGACCGAATGCGTCACTGCAAGTCCGGCATGTGGTTTGATGATGAACCACAACGCGCCTTGGCTAATAACTCAGCAACGTACAACGACAAGCCGGAGATGGAGACATTTATCCGTGAGTGGTTGTCTTTGATTGAGTCTAAGTCCGGGGAGCGGGGTATATTCAACCGCCAAGCCTCGACTAAACAGGTGACTAAGTACAACTCCCG
>Ga0213859_10001355_pt1 | contig 10913 bp, 16 predicted proteins | sample PICome_2_FD_160133 | JGI IMG/M metagenome (GOLD analysis project Ga0213859, IMG submission 160133) | Coastal seawater microbial communities near Pivers Island, North Carolina, United States - PICO304 | ecosystem: Environmental > Aquatic > Marine > Coastal | place: USA: North Carolina... | reverse complement strand
GGATGTAACAACTGCCAATATTCCTAATCCTGCTGATACTGCAATGGGACCAAGATATAAAACAAGCCGTGTATATGACCGTCGTAAGAAAAAAGGCACACCAAAACTCTTAAAAAGATTTGCAGATTACTATAAAGATAAGGGTATCGGATGAGTAGAACTCGTGACATTGCAGACATTCTAGGTAAATCAGAGGATGTAAATCCATCAAATCTAAAGTTTTTAAAACTTGGTGATGCAGGTGGTGATGCCGCAAACGTGGTTAATGTTTCAATTAACGCAAGTGGTTTATCTGAAAAGACTGCGGGTAATAGAATCGAAATTGGTGATGCAGTTGTTGTTGGATCAGATGGTAATGTCTATGCTGCAGGTCAACCTTTCACACCGCACAGAATATTAAATGATTCTGATGGGTGTTTAGGTCAGTGGCTTTATGCCGATGCTAGTGCTGATGGTTCTAATAATGCTTATGGATCCTTTACAAGAATTGCAAAATACCTAGGTGGTAATAAAATTCTAGTCTGTATTAGATCTGGAAATTATTCCTACGCAAGAGTTGCAAAATTGGATAATGCCGGTACTACAATTGTAGAACTTGGTCCAGAGGTATTAATTCAAGGACAATTTACATCCGGCAGCGGAACATATGGTACAACCAATATACTTGACTTTGATGTTGAACCAGGCACAGGTTTTGCATTGGCAGTATTCAACATATATTCGTTAATTTATGCATATAATAACTATTATGGTACAAGAGGTTATGGTAGATTTATTTATAATGATATCACAAACCCTAATGATTTAACAATAACATTGGGTGCAAATTTTATCTGGGGTAATACAGGTTCATCAAACACTCAACCTGCAGATTGGCCAAGAGTTCTTTGGGATGAGGAACATAGTTGTTATTTTGTTGTCTCTCATGATGAATCACAAAACCAGCGATTTGAGGTGACTAGGGTAACTCGTAATGGATATAATGTAGATACATCGTCAAGTCAAACATATATTCATAGTACGCAGGGCAATTCCAATCAAATTGTGGCATTTGAATATTTTAAAAATCATAAAACATATGCAATTTTTTATCAAAACAATAGTAATCGCAGACAGGTTGCATATTTTAGAGTTACAAATTCAACAGGAACCCCACAGGTTATAAGACAAACTAATAATTATCTATTTGATACAAGTAGTAATGTGGTTGATGCATATACCGTTGCATATGATTCCGATGCAGGTCATATTGTTATGGCTTCTTCTGCTCATCAAAATCAGGGTGAGGTATTTTCATTTGGTATGGCTGCAGATTCGGTACCTACCGATTCAACTGGTCTAAATGCAATTATTAAAAGCGGTGGAATATATTCAAGCTATATACACGATGTGCCACATGTAGTAAATTTAAAAGGCTATGGTGAAGGTCGTAATCTAATTGTATGGGATGATAACAATGCAGATAAAACATATGTTAAATATTTTACCTGTGATAGTGTTGGTGATATAACACTAGAGGATAGCACTCATACACTTGATGATTCAAATCCTCGTTACCTTAGTGTAAACTTTATTGATGATTACAATAAGGTTTTATATTCAGCATATTATGCTCAGGACTGGCAAGAGGGTGCTGGTAGATTTAATACCAATGCTACTTCAGGTATTTATCAACGTGGTCGGTTTGGATTTATATATGAACCAGAAAAAAGAGAAGTAACAAACGTTACTGCAAATAATTATCTTGGTATTTCACAAGATAGTGCAGATAGTGGTGAAACTGTATCTGTTAAAGTTAATGGTTTAATTGATACAAACCAATTTGGACTTGTGCCAGGAACAACATATTATATTAATGAAATTAATGGTAATTTGGAACCAACTACAACCTTTGGGTCTGTAAGAGCAGGTATTGCAACTGATGTAGGAAATATAAAAATTATTTCAATTTATGACTCAGATGCGTAAAAACAAGTGTTTACAAAGACACAGAAGTGATATATAATATCACTATCTAAAAAATACACATTAGCTGAAAAGGATTAAGGTATGCAAAATCGTTTTGCAGACACACGCGCGTTTTTATCCGAAACAAAATTCTATGATGGTTATTCAAGATTTAAGGATGACACAAATTCATATGAAAGTTGGAATGAAGCCGTTGACCGTGTGTTATCTATGCATGAAGAAAATTATTCTGAACATACAGATAAACTTGAAAAATACATTGAAGAGGCTAGGACAGCCTATAAGGAACAGAGGGTATTGGGCGCCCAACGTGCATTGCAATTCGGTGGAGAACAATTAAAAAAACATCAGATGAGAATGTACAATTGTACATCATCCTATGCAGATAGACCTGCATTTTTTGGTGAGTTCTTTTATATCCTATTATGTGGTGCTGGTGCAGGATTTTCTGTCCAAGAACATCACGTAGCAAAGCTACCTAAAATTACACAAAGAACAAAACAGGCTAAAGGCTATGTTGTAGAAGATTCTATTGAAGGTTGGGCTTCTGCTCTTGATGTTTTAATGTCATCATATTTTGTTGGTGGTGGTAAACATACAGACTATGAAGGTCGCCGTGTATTCTTTGATCTATCACAAATTCGTCCAAAAGGTGCTAAAATTTCTGGTGGATTTAAAGCTCCAGGCCCAGAAGGATTGAGACGAGCTCTTGATAAGATTGAGCATATGTTACAGGGTATGGTAATGGACTCAAAAGAGCCAATTGCACTACGCCCTATTACTGTCTATGATATTTGTATGCATGCTGCAGATGCTGTATTGTCTGGTGGTGTTCGCCGTTCAGCTACCATCTGTCTGTTCTCACCAGAAGATGATGAAATGATGAATGCCAAAACTGGTAATTGGTTTATGGATAATCCCCAGCGAGGCCGTTCAAACAACTCAGCAGTGATTGTTCGTGATGATGCAACACCTGAAATGTTTGCAAAGATTATGGATTCAGTTAAATCATTCGGTGAACCAGGATTTTATTTTACAACATCTAAAGAACACACAACAAACCCTTGTGTTGAAATTGGTATGTTCCCACAATATGAAGGTGAATCTGGTTGGCAAGGTTGTAACCTAACAGAAATTAATGGTGGTAAATGTACGAGTGAAGAAGATTTCTATACTGCTTGTAGAGCAGCTGCCATCCTTGGAACACTACAGGCTGGTTATACAGATTTTAAATTTATTTCTGAAACATCAAAGAAAATTTTTGATAGGGAAGCACTGCTGGGTGTATCCATTACAGGCTGGATGAATAACCCAGATATCCTATTTGATGAGAAGGTTCTTAAAAAAGGTGCGAGTATTGTTAAAAAGGTTAACAAAGAAGTAGCATCAATTATTGGTATTAATCCTGCTGCTCGAACCACCTGTGTTAAACCAAGTGGTAATGCTTCTGTTCTACTACAAACAGCATCCGGTATCCATGCCGAACATTCACCAATGTATATCAGAAATATTCAAATGAATAAGGAATCTGAAATTACTCAGGCAATTACAAAAACAAATCCATTTATGGTTGAAGAATCTGTCTGGTCTGCAAATGGTACTGATGTTGTTGTTTCATTCCCTATTGTTCCTATGAAAGGATCTATGTTTAAGGATGATCTATATGGTGTTAAACATCTAGAGCTTGTGAAAAAAGCACAAAAGGCTTGGGTTGTTGCTGGCACCAATGAGGATCTATGTGCTGATAAAGGTCTACACCATAATGTATCAAATACAATTATTGTTGATGATTGGGATGAGGTAGAGAAGTATGTTTATAAAAATAGATATTCATTCTCTGGTATTTCATTCCTAGCACCAACAGGTGATAAAGACTATAATCAAGCACCAAACACACAGGTTATTACAGCAGACGAAATGGTTGACAAATATGATCAAGGTGCCATTTTTGCTTCAGGTATGGTTGTTGATGCACTTAAGGTATTTGATAATCTTTGGACTGCGTGTGCGACTGCTGTAGGTATGGGTGAGGATATTTCGATTGAATCATCTGAAAACTCTGCCAAGAGAGACTGGATTAGACGATTTAATGCATTTGCAGATAATTATCTAGATGGTGATATTAAGAAAACAGAGTATTGTCTAAAGGATGCCTATCTACTACATAAATGGAATAAGATTCAGAAAAATCTAAAACCTGTGGATTGGGAAAATGATTTAACCGAAAAGGTATATACAGATGTCGACACAATCGGCGCGGCGGCGTGCGCGGGTGGTGCGTGCGAAATCGACTTCTAATATTCCATCACCTTGTGTAAAAATTTGTACAATAGAGGAAGACCACTGCCTAGGTTGTGGTCGAACCTCGGACGAAATAAGAGAATGGTTTTACTGTGATGATAAAAGAAAACAGGAGATACTAGAGAGTAGTGGAAAAAGAATATCGAGTAGAATGTGAGGAATGTGAATCCACAACAATCGTATTAGTCGAGGACGGTGGTGAACCAGAATTTTGTCCAATGTGTGGGCGAAGAGCAGAGACAGAGGATATTTCCGAAGTTGATATATAATATCCATGTGGTATTATAATAAAAAAGAATTTAATGAAACCCCTGAAGAATTTCAGGGGTTTGTCTACATTATTACTAATATAAATACTGGTAAGAAGTATGTAGGAAAAAAGAACTTTTGGAAACCTAAAATTCTCCCCAAAACAAAAACACGTAAAAGACGGATTCGAACAAGAGTTGAGTCCGATTGGAGAGATTACTTTGGTTCAAATGAAGAATTAAAACTTCTCGTCGAAAATGATGGCTCTGATATATTTAAAAGAGAAATACTTCGTCTGTGTAAAACAAAAGGCGAAATGAGTTATTTTGAAATGAAAGAACAATTTGAAAGGGATGTACTATTCCGTGATGATTATTATAACGAATTTATAGGTGGAAAAATTCATAGCAAACATTTGAAAGGAATAACAAATGTATGAGTATAAAGCAAAATTAGTTAAAGTAGTTGACGGCGACACGGTTGATGTAGATATTGATCTAGGTTTTGGTGTATGGCTAAAAAATGAAAGAGTTCGGATTATGGGTATTGATACACCAGAATCCAGAACATCGGATAAGGTTGAAAAGGTTTTTGGTTTAGCAGCTAAGGAAAGATTAAAGCAATTAGTTGAAAAGGAAACAATTCTTAAAACATTTGCTGCTAAGGATGGAGAGGATATGAAAGGTAAGTTTGGTCGTATCCTTGGTGATTTTATAGTTGGTGATAAAATGGTCACTGAAATTATGATCGAGGAAGGACATGCCGTAAAATACTGGGGCCAAAATAAGGCAGATGTTGAACAACAGCATATGGCAAATCGTAATAAATTATTACACGAGGGTGTTGTAAGTTCAAAAGAAGTCCATGAAGCGGCTGAAAAAATGAAATAAAAGGTTTACAAGTCTCTCTGTTTTTGATATAATATACATAGTTAAACGGAGAGACTTATGATACTTGTAGATTTTAGTGGTGTTGCAATTGCCACCGTTGCGATTAATAAGGTTAATGATGAGGATATGCTACGGCATATGATTATTAATTCCTTACGTATGTATCGCACTGCATATAAAAAAGAATTTGGCGAAATGGTTTTAGCCTGTGATGGTAAAAACAATTGGCGTCGTAATTATTATCCACAATATAAAGCTAATCGTAAAAAGAGCCGTGAGGATTCCGGCTTTGATTGGGCAGAAGCATTTCGCATTGTAAACAAAGTACGTGAAGAGATTAAGGATAATTTTCCATATAAGGTTATTCATGTTGATGAGTGTGAGGCCGATGATATTATTGGTACACTATGTGAAAATTCACAAGAGTTTGGTCAATATGAAGATATTATGATTGTATCTGCAGATAAAGATTTTCTGCAATTACAACGATATAAAAATGTTCGTCAATATTCACCACTTATGAAAAAGGAATATGTTGAGGACCATCCATTAAAAGGTCTAACAGAAAAAATCCTTACAGGTGATGCTGGCGACGGTGTGCCTAATATATTATCACACGACGATGTATTTGTAAATGGTGAACGACAAACACCACTATCACGTAAGAAAAAGGATGCAATTATTGAGGACCTTGCTGATGGTGAATTATTATATGCCGCTAGTTGGTATCGTAATTACTGTCGTAATGAAACCCTTATTGATCTAACTAAAACACCGGATCGACTAAAAAAACAAATTATTGAAGAATATAATTCTCAGGATCAAGTGAAAAACCGTGGTTTAGTACTACCTTACTTGATAAATAATAACATGAAGCTAATGATTGAATCTATTGAGGAACTAGTATAATGTATGTTTTTGAAATTTTGGATGAAGTACGAAAAGCAAGATCTAAAACCAAAAAGGTTGATATTTTAAAGGGTCATAATGATAACTGGGCACTTAAAGATATTATTAGAGGATCAATGGATTCGACTGTTAAATGGTCCATTCCGGACGGAGAACCCCCCTACACACCTTCAGAACCACACAACCATCCTAGTGATTTAAAAAGGCAAAATACCAAGTTTGCATTTTTGGTCCAGGGTATGTATAAAGATACGCCGAGGTTTAAAAAGGAAAAAATTTATTTTGAAATTTTGGAAGGGGTCCATCCAGAAGATGCCAAACTTGTTATTGCTATGATTAATAAACAAACACCAAAAGGACTTACGAGACCTGTTGTTAACGAAGCATATCCTGGATTATTGCAGGACTAACCACAACTTAAACTTTCATTTTAACACTAACCTAGGGGTGTGCATTCTTGCACGCTCTTTTTTTTATAGGAAAATTAAATGGTACTTGCTCAACTTGAACGTTTACAAAAAGATTCCAACGAACTAGAGATTTATGCAAAGAAACTAGAGAAAAAGGGAGAGCTCCAAAGAGCTAAAAAAATACAAAAGAAACGTGAATTTATTGAAAGAGCATTATCGGAGGTAAAAAACTCTTAACAAGATAAAATAGTTGTTTACAATACCTCAATTCCTTGTTATAATAATATAGTACTATATAAGGGGTTGAGGTACACCTATGAATATTTTTATATTAGATAATAATCCTATTACCGCTGCACAATTACAGTGTGATAAACATGTGGTAAAAATGATTGTAGAATCTGCACAAATGCTATCCACTGCTCATCGTATGTTGGATGGTTATGTAGAAAAACGTCCATCAAAATCTGGTAAACGTATGGTTAATTATTGGGTACATCCAAAACCATATAAGGAACAACGGCTCTATAAAGCTGTACATCATGGACATCCTTGTACTGTATGGACTATGGAATCAGATGCTAATTATATATGGCATTATGATCACTTCCTTGCGTTACTTGACGAATACACATATCGTTATGATAAAGAACATGGATCGTCCAAACTCAAGGATTTATTAATGCAACCACCTAAAAATATACCAGTTGCAAAACGCACACCATTTAAACTTGCAATGGCTGATTATCCAGAATGTATTGCTCTTGGTGATCCTGTAAAAGCATATCAAGCATTCTATCAAACAAAACAAGCGCGATTTAAAATGTCATGGACCAAACGTGATATCCCTGAATGGTTTGAAGTAGTATAATATATAATACTGAAAGGAAGTCAAAATGAATATTATCACTACAGTACTCATCACTGTCATTTTGATTATGGGTGGCGCAGGCTACTGGTATTATACTGATTCACAAAAACGTATTGCCATTCTTACAGAAAACAATGCAAAGTTAGAACTTGCCGTCGCCACAAATGAAGAAGCAATTAAATCACTTGAGGCTAATTATGCTAGCGCTCAAGAGGAACTAAATACTATTAATGCAGAATATGCTAGCATTCGTAGACAAAACCAAAGATTGGCTGATAAACTGCAGAAGATTGATTTAACTGCAGCTGCAATTGCTAACCCTGAGGGGATTGGTAAAGCTGTTAACAGAGGTACAGAAAATGCTGGCCGTTGTTTCGAATTATTATCAGGTGCAGAACTCACAGAAGAAGAAAGGACAGCAGAAAATGACATCGCTTTTAATAAAGAGTGTCCTTGGCTTTACGATACTTACAAGTCTCGTGGCCTGCTCACCCCTGCCACGGCAGATTGAGGTAAGTTCTAAACCTATAGATAAACCTACATTAACACTTCCACCTGTTGATGAATTAAATATGAGACCAGTAAAATGGTATATAATAAACGAAGATAATATTGAAGAGGTAATTGCAGAATTAAAAGCCGAAGGTAAAGCCTTTGCCATATATGGATTAACAGGACCTGGATATGGTAACCTAGGTCAAAACTTTAGTGATATAAGAGCATTGGTTCAACAACAACAGGCAATAATTGCTGCATATGAAGGTTATTACCAGGAAGCAGAGGAGGCAATGGATAATGCCAACGTACGGGATACGGAATAAAAAAACAAAAGAAGAATATGAAGTCATTTGTTCCTGGAATGAATTACAAAATATTTTAGAGGATGCGGATCTTGAGCAAATGTTGAGTACACCAAAGTTTGTGACAGACTCAATGTCAACACTACGCCGTGCAGGTAATAATTGGCAAGACCTTTTAGGGCGTATTAAAAAAGGCTCTGGTAAGGATAATAATATAAAATCATGACTAGTAATAGAGCAAAAGCATATTATGATGATTTACTAGAATTTGAGCCTCAAACAGAGAATCAAAGAAAAGCATTTAATGCATGGGATGAAGGTGACAACCTTGTTCTATCTGGTACTGCAGGTACAGGTAAGACATTTGTTGCATTATATTTAGCATTAGAAGCCATGCTTGAAAAGGGTACACCATATGATAAGGTCATCATTGTTCGTTCGGTTGTGCCAACACGGGATGTTGGATTCCTTCCAGGTTCCGTAGAAGAAAAACAAGAAGTGTTCGAAACACCATATAAGGCAATTTGTGCAGAACTATTTGGAGATAGTGGACCTTCATTCTATAATAAAATGATCACAGCACATCAATTGCAATTTACCACAACATCCTTTATACGAGGATTAACAATTGATAATGCCATTGTAATTGTGGATGAAATGCAGAACTTAAACTTTCACGAGTTGGATTCTGTTATTACACGAATTGGTAATAATTGTAGAGTGGTACTCAGTGGAGACTATCTGCAGTCAGATTTTAAGGACCCTGCAGAAAAAAATGGTCTTCAGCAATTCTTACGTATTATGGAGCAGATGAAATATTTTAGTGTTATTACATTCGGCTGGCAAGATATTGTAAGATCGGACTTTCTTCGTGATTACATTATGACGAAGGAGATGCTAGGAATGAGATAATGATCAGATATTTTAAATACGCAATGATAGCCATTATTGGTTTAATTGCAACAGTGGCAATTGCTCAACAATTTCAACATAAATTATATGGAAAACCAGTCCCGTGTTTGGAGGATGGTCCAGCTGATGAGCTAGTGTTGGGGTTTTATGAATTAGGACTACAACCACTTTTAGGTTTTATTGGTACAACTTATTCACAAGAGGGGTTTCCTTTTCCCTCGGAATATTATATAATGTATAACATGAATGATTATCAAATTACAATATTGGAAAGAATGCAAAATGGTACAGTATGTGTGATTACTGGTGCATCAAAATTTCCAGTTGAATTTGATACAGATAAATTGAATCAAGCCATACTAGGCGAATATAAGGATGAGTTATGAGGGAGTTTATTCATGAAGAAATTGATCTCGGATATAGTGACCTGGATTCTGTTACACTTAAATCTGGTCGCAGCTATGTTGACCCTGACGGCAATAAGTATCCTAGCGTTACTACAGTACTCAGTATACTAAGTGAAGAAGCTATTGCACGATGGCGTAAACGCGTTGGTGATGATGAGGCAAATAGAATTGGGCATAGAGCCTCGAGTAGAGGTACTGCAGTCCATAGCATTGTAGAAAGTTATTTAAAAAATGAAGATACAAGTACTTATCTCCCACATATTAAGCAATCTTTACAAAACCTCCGGCCAATATTTGATAAATCTATCGGAAAAATCTTTGGCCTCGAAGTTGCTCTTTATAGTCGCCATCTTGGTCTTGCTGGTCGTTGTGACTGTATAGCAGAATTTGATGGTGTACCATCCATTGTTGATTTTAAAACATCCAAAAGAGTAAAGAAAAAAGAAAATATTTCTAACTATTTTGCACAAGCCTCTGCATATGCAATTATGTGGGAGGAACGTACAGGAATGCCTATTCCTAATACGGTTATTGTTATGGATGTTGATGACAATGAACCTCTTGTGTTTAAGGAACACAGAGATAACTATATAGATCTACTCCTTGACACAAAAAGAGAATACGATAGACGTAAAACTTTTTTTGGTTAAAACGCATTTTTTTGTTTACAAATGGTTTAGAATATGATAGTATAATACTATAATAAATGAGAGGATTATACTATGGAATTCAAATATCAGGTATCTGCAACAAACGCCAAAGGTGATTTTGTGAATGAAGTCTTTGTAAGTGCAAAGGAAGCAGATATTCGCCACAAACAACTTTATAATGAAGTTGATGACCGTGGTCTTTGGATGTGGGGTACAATTCGTACTATTAATCTTGAATATAATCGTGATGATACAATCACGGGGTTGCTTGGTCAACCTCGCGAAGGTATGATTCCTAACTATGTTATTGCGGAGGTATAATAATGACTGTATATTTGGATATGGATGGAGTGATTGCAGATTTCTTTGGCTGTCTTGCAGATAAATTTGGTGTTTATCATTGGAAAGATCTAAAGAGTATTGAATCAAACCTTGCCCTTCTACGTGGTACACCCTTCTTTTATGAGATTAAACCATTTAAAGAAACACCACAAATTGTAGAGATGGTAAAGAAAATCTCTGGTGGTGACTGGGGCATTTGCTCTT
>Ga0213859_10001352_pt1 | contig 10922 bp, 21 predicted proteins | sample PICome_2_FD_160133 | JGI IMG/M metagenome (GOLD analysis project Ga0213859, IMG submission 160133) | Coastal seawater microbial communities near Pivers Island, North Carolina, United States - PICO304 | ecosystem: Environmental > Aquatic > Marine > Coastal | place: USA: North Carolina... | reverse complement strand
TGTGTTATTTGGCTTAGTCCACTCAATAATTCTTGAAGAATCTTTAATTTTTCTATTTAAAATTCTTGGACTTGTCCAATATGGTACTAAAGATGAGAAAGCAAAAGTAATTAAATAGTTATATCCGTCTAAAATTTCTTGTATTTCTTGTATTTGATTTGTAATAAGAGTAATAACATCTTTGTTTGACATATCTTCTCTCTGAGCTCTACTTGGATTGGTCATGGCAATCAAAACAAAATCATTTTTAATTAAATTTTCTCTCAAAAGTTTACAAGTTCGAACAATTGATTTATTATCATATCCACCAGCTGATAAATTTATGTGTCTGTTGAATCTTCTGTTTAAATCTTTGAAAATCCAATCACCAAAAGACCCAAGTGTCCCTTTATATGCATGAAATTTATCTCTTTCATCGGTATTAACCTCATCTGTTCTTACTCCTCGTGTAAAAGAGTCTCCAATTGTATAAAAAAGTGGTTTCATTTGTTAAAATAAGTTAAGTTGGTTTGATTTTAAATATTTTGGGTACAATTTTTTAATTTTTTTCATTATTTCGTCTTTTATTTCTACACATTGTTCATTTGTTGGATGTGCAAGTAACATTTTATTCTTATCTGGATTTAAACAGGCAATTTTTTGATTGTCAAACTCAAAAATTGGTTGCACTTCGGTTAATTTATCGTTTAACTTAAGTGAATTTTGAAATTCTACAAAAATATAATCAATATTTCTTGATTTTAAGTAACTTTCCAAACTTTTTAGTAAAATATAATGTTCAAAAAATTGATTTCTAACAAAATTTTCATCATGTTTACATAAATTTGTTAAAAAATCTTGATAGTGTTGAATAACTTGTATTTTATCTTTATTATTATCAACTAATTTTAAGTGTTCTTCTATTGTATGTGTAACATATAAAGGAATAATATTATGTAATGTTGGATTAACATTATCTAGGTATGAAGCTGGCCCTAAGTTAAGAAAAAAGTCATCAATTAATAAAGAATATCGTGTAGGCCATGTTAATCCTATTACTGCTAATGTGTTTTCTGAACAATTCCTTAAATCAATCATTGATTTTTTTACGATTGTACCAAGTGAATTAGCGTTTTGTGACTTATTTTCATATTCTTGACTTAAGTCTAACTCTTTTTGTAATAAGAATGGCCAACTTTCTTCTTCTGGCAACTCATGACCTTTTGTAAAACTACATCCGTTGATATATAAGTGATTGTTACCCATACTAATATATATAAATATACTTAAAAAGTTAAAATTTTTTGGAATATTTTTGGACTTTAGTAAAATAAAATGATATTATATAGTATAACCAAAATTTATCGTTATGACAAAAGAATATTTACCAACAGTTGAAGATGCAAAAGAGATAAGAAGTTATCTTGTTGCAGATATGGAGTCAACTAATAATCCTGAAACTATCCAAATCAACAAAGAGATACTTTCTAAACTTAGTGATGAAGAAGTTTACTTTCTTTTTTGGTTATTAGAATTCAAATACAAAGATGGATTCCAAGATGCAGTAGATGAGTTCTACCATAGCGATAGTGGTAGATACGATGACTTTGATTTTGATACCGATGATGACTTGCCTTTCTAAATAACTCATTATTACTTCTTATTGAAATATAATAAAATAATATTATCAGGTTGTAGTTTCTTCCATGAACCATTTGAATTGGAAAATATAAAAAGAGAAATTATTCCAACTTATATCAAAGAGTTTATATCAGATGCAAATAATATATCTGATGTAGATATTCATAAATTATATTATGATTATGTTAGTAGTGGTAAGATAAAAAACTATCGTGATTTTAAATTAGCAAAACAACTATTTAAAAAATTTAATAAAGAAGTCATTTCATTTACAAAGAACGGTAACTCAAACGATTCAATATTAGATGATGTGATAAATTATCTTATTGAAAATAAAAAAGATACCAATAATATTATAATAGTTGGATTAACTTCTCCACATAGAATAAGAAGATATTATGATTATAATAAAAAGTATATTGATATTAAACCAAAGTGGTATGATATAAGTACAGACATAATGTCTAATGATTACATTAGTGATGAGGATTATAAAGATATAGGTAAATACTATGAGCTATATTTAAAATATTTTTATGATACCGAAGAACATATAAAAACACTTAATAACAAACTTGATATTATAAAGTTTATATGTAAAATAAATAAACATAAACTAATAATAATAGACAATTTATTATTTTTATTTGATAATGATAAGTCAAAAAACTATCAAAACTTTGTAGATAGAAATAAAGAGTATTTATTTTACTTTGATGAAAATAATTTTAGTTGGCCAAAATTTATAAGGTCATATGATACAGGTTATAGTTCACACCATCCAAATAGTTCGGATATTTCAATATTAGTAGATTTATTTAAAAAAAAGCTTGACATTGATTAAATAATTCACTATTATATAGGTGTTGAGTTAATGATAATTAAACCCCTTAAAATTATGAGATATAGAACTTCCCAATTCGAACAAGAAAGAATGTGGCGTGAACAAGAACGTCAAGATAGATATGATTTCAAAAGACAAGAATTAGAGTCTGAACTTCAACATGAAGATAGAAGTTGGAGCAACCAACAACAAATGAAAGAGATTCATAGAAGAAGAGCTCAAGTTGAGTTGGAAAGATTAAACAAAACATTAAACAACAAATAAACCTTACTATTATGAATAAATCATATGATGAATTAATCGGAACTGTAATTACCACCTTACTTCATATTGAAGATTATGTTGGTGAGAACGAATCAAGTATGTTAGAAGAAGTTCGTGACATACAAAATAGAGTGTATTCTTTTGATAATAGAATGACTCACGAAGACCATTTCGAAACTAATTAAAAAGAGGTAATATTATGAATACATATTTAGTAGATTTTCTTGGATGGGACTATAGTTACGGTGACAAAGATTTGATTCAATACCAAGTAAAAGCTTGGAGTGAAGAAGAAGCTCGTAAAAAAGTTCTCCGTGATAGAAGTCATCGTGTAATGTCAGAAATTGGTGTTGAATTGATTTCAGAATATTCAGAACAAGACCACGATGAATTAGAACTCCGAATGGAACAAGGAGTTTAAAAAAAATAAAAAAAAATAAAAAAAACAATTGACATTGATAATATTTTTTCGTATCATATAAGTGTTGTGAGAGACAACGAAACCCTTAATTAAACCCTTTCTATTATGTCTAAAAAATTCAAATTTCAAATCGACAATGTTATTTATTCCCTTCCTAACAAATATCTTCAGACTGAAGATTGGAACGGTGAAAAGTTAGATAGTCCTCAAATTTATATGAACCAAGTTGCCACCGCGAGTGTCATCAAACAATATGTTAAACATCACTATCCTTCTGTGTTTGTTTCTTCTTCCTCTTCAAGTTTTAGTGGAGGAAACTCCGTTTCAATCAACCTCTCTACTCCTCTTGGTAACGAAGTTGATGATGAGATTTACAGAGATGTAACTTCTTTTGCTAACAGATTCCAAATGGGAAGTTTCAACGGTATGATTGACTTATATGAATATGACCCAAATCGTGACTTCCAAACTGATAACGGTACTACTCTTGACATTGGAACCAAGTGGGTTACTGTGAGTAACAGACCAAGTTTCGGAACAGTTCCTGATATTGTTAGAATGATTGTTGAAATGACTACTACCGAGAACTATGTTTTCGGACAGATAAGTCTTAAAGAAGCGATTGACAGAGTTCTTGACTATAAAATCCCTCAGTCAAAAGTAAACAAAGCACTTTCACTAATTGGATAATGGGAAACGGACAAAACGGAAAGGGGGATTCATCTCGACCCCTTTCCATTTCTAAAAAAGAGTTCGATAAAAGATGGGATAAAATCTTTGGTAAAAAAGATAAAAAAGATAAAAAAAATACTTGACATTAATAAAATAATTCACTATTATATAAGTGTTGAGTTAATGATAATTAAACCCCTTAAATTATGTCAAACGGAAAACTAACACTAACATTTATTGATACCAATTCACACGGATATTTAGTTGTCCATAGAAACCTTGTTCACATGACAGGTGTCAATGTTTCAGAATATTCTTATTACAATCCAAATACTCAGTTATATTTCTTAGAAGAAGATTGTGATGCACCATCTGTTCTTAAAGAACTAAGAGAAATGAGTAGAGTAGAAATTACTACTGAATTTCAAAACGATTTACCCTTTAACTTAATACGAGTAACACAATGATAAAAGTATTTAACCAATCTCAACTTGCACAACAACAAGCACATGGTCTTGTTGTAGGAACTTCACTTAGAAATAAAATTCACGGATATAAATTTCGACAATTAGTAGAAGTATTAGGACAACCAACCTTTCCATACGAAAGTGTTGATGGTAAGACTACCAAAGAATGGGTAGTATTATTTAATGATGAAGTATTTACTGTGTATGATTGGAAAACATTCGATGAAGATTATACTACGAATCAACTTACTCAATGGAATGTTGGTGGTAAAACATCAGCAAATGAATTTGTACAATATTTAGAACGAAAATTATGGGAAAACCTTAACAATGGATAACTTAAAATCAACATACGAAATAAATAACATTATATACAGACGAGTAGATGTCAGAGGACCAGAAGAATATGATTATTTGTATTCAAATGGTCTTGCAACTCGAATCGGTAATAAGACTGTAGCTTATGTTCATACTAAACATTATGCACTGGCAAAAAGATTAATTGAAAATAAAAGAAACCCTATACGGAGGAGAGCTAATGTCTGAAGAGCAACTAAAAGAACTAAGTATAAACTATTTCGACGCTTTTAGTAATCGTGATATTGCACGATTATCTGAAATGTACCATCAAGATATACATTTAGTAGATTGGGTAGTTGATGTAAAAGGAAAAGGAGAAGTTCTTCATGTTAATAGAAATTTGTTTGACCTTGATTTCGAATTAGAACTTTTAGAAATAGAAGAAGTACAAAACACTAATGTTTTAAAAACTATTAATAGAATTTCTATACACATTAAAGCACAACCACCTTTAAAAGTTTTAGATGTAATTACTTTTGATGAAGATGGTAAGATAACAAAAATATACGCAATGAAAGTATAATGGAAGTAAAACATTATTCAACACCTTATCTCCAAGCTAACTATCAATACTTTGTAGAATATGAAAATAAAAGATATATCTACAATAGAATAGTTGACAACAAAGGTAGTGAATCTTTTTTAATAGATTCTGAATCTAATGAACCATTATCATATGAAAGTAATTTCAAGTTAGTTGATTATTTAGATGAACAATTCAATAATCAAACTTTACATGATTTGGAGATGGTGAAATAATGAGCACTCGATATATTAAAAAAGATAACAAAATAATTATAGGGCTTGCCAAAAATGCAAGTCAAAGTATCAAACAAATATCTTTAATACATGACTGGATGATTCGTGAAGAAGACCATCATATAGAAGACAACTTAAATTTTTTAGAAATACACAATCCAAATGTAACTGTATATTTTCCGTTACGTGATGTAGTTGAAAGAGCAAGGAGTGAGTTTTTTCAATTTTGTTATGATGAATTTTTAGTACAAAATGAATATACTACAATAGAAGAGTTTTTAGAAAATACAATCAAACCAAACGAATTTATACCAGTATGGAATTATTTCTTTAATACTCCAATGGTATATTTTATAACAAATATACTTTGTAATGATTCATGGGATGGTTGTAAATTTTTATTTTTTGATTTAAAAAATTTTAATACAACATTTACTGAATATGTCGGATTTGATTTTGAAATACCAAAGGTTAATGATATTAGTAGTCGTAAAGAGAAAATAATACTTAATGAATTAATATCTGTATCTAAGTTTAAAACCGATTATATAAATAAAAACTTTTTAAGACATTTATATTCAGTTGATAATTTAATATTAGATAAAATAAAAAAATCAAAACATTGGATAGATTTAGATGGGTAATATAGAAGCACTTAAAACATATGTTTATGGGATGATGGTATGGTTAGTATTATCATTTCTTCTTATGTTAATAATAAATTTAATAACACCATTACAAGTTTCTTATTTAGAAAGTTGGGGGATGGTTATGTTCTGTATTGCCTTCAATAGTGGTTGGAACATTTATTATGATATAGAAGATGAGTAATCAAAAAGAATTAAATAAACTACGTAATGAAATAGAAGAATCACTTAGTAGACTAAAACAAATAGTAGAAGATATAAAATACTTAAATAAAAATACTAAACAATGGATGATTACCAAGGAAAAAAACGAACAAGTATAGAGTTTTCAGAAAAAGTCAGTGCATGGTCTTTTGTAATAATGTTAGGTGCAATAGGCCTATTCTTTTTCTTAAAACTTATGTTAACATAACATTAACTTTCATCAAGAATTTATATTTGCAATACATATACTTGACATTAATTATATGGTTACGTATAATATAATATAACTAAAACAATAACAACAATAATAATATGAAAAACATACTTATTGGATTAGTGATGGCATTGACATCACTATCATTACAGGCACAAGTTACAGGATATGTAACGGATGCCGAAACAAGTGAGCCACTCGCAGCTGCAACGGTAGTACAAAAAGGAACCACAAACGGTGTTAGTACCGGTTTTGATGGTTCCTTTTCTATTTTAGTAGAGGCGGGCGACTCATTGCAAATATCCTTTGTTGGATATGAAACACTAACCTTAGCAGCCGTAGATGGTATGGTAGTTTTACTACAACCAGAAACTGGTGTGTTAGGAGAAGTAGTTGTTACCTCTGGTGTAATTGACGTAGCGAAAGTTCGTGAAACACCAGTAGCAGTATCAACAATCTCTCCATCTGAAATCGCTCTTAAAGTAGGTAACCAAGAGTTTCCTGAAGTGATGAACAGCTGGTGTTTATGCGACTAAACAAGGTGGTGGGTATGGTGACTCTCGTATTACTCTTCGTGGTTTTGACCAAAGAAATACTTCTTTCCTTATTAACGGACAACCTGTTAATGATATGGAAAATGGATGGGTTTATTGGTCTAACTGGCAAGGTCTTACAGATGTCGCTTCAGGTATTCAAATCCAAAGAGGTTTGGGTGCTTCAAGACTAGCAGTTCCATCAGTAGGTGGTACAGTATCAATCTTCACTAGAGCCGCAGAACGTGAAAGAGGAGCATCTGTTTCTCAAGTTCTTGGTAACGATGGATACTCTAAAACATCTATTGTATATAACTCAGGTAAAAACGCCAACGGATGGGCTTCATCATTCTTACTTTCTAAGTGGGCTGGTGATGGATACATCTACAATACCGCTGGTGAAGGATGGACATACTTCGGTGCAATCGGATATGAACCAGAAGGATCAGCACATTCATTAAACTTATCTATCTTAGGTGCAGGCCAATGGCATCACCAAAGAGATGTATGGGTTTCTATTCGTGACTTCCAAAACTTCGGTGATGAGGGTATTGACCAACGTTGGAACTCAAACGGTGGTGTGTTAAATGGAGAAGAGTTCTCAATGAGACGTAACTTCTACAACAAACCATTAGCAACCTTTAACTGGGATTGGGAACTAAGTGAAACTCTTACACTTGCTACATCATTATATGGTTCAGCAGGTCGTGGTGGTGGAACAGGTCCTCGTGGTAGAAACTACTACAATGCAGAAACAGACATCTTACCATATCGTAAAGACCTTACGACTCATTACTTAGAAAATGGTCGTGGTTCAAGAACGGCAGAAGGTTTCATTGACTTTGATGCAATCGTAGCATACAACCAAGCTAACACAGACCCATATACAGGTGATGTTGGTAAATTCGGTGGGCTACTAATTGGTTCTAACGGATTCAAAGATGATGGTGTAAATAGAGCTTCTTTAGTAAGACGTGCTTCTATGAACTCACATGATTGGATTGGTGGTATCTCAAACTTAGAGTTTGAAAGTGATAATCTAAAAGCTTCTGTTGGAGTTGATTTACGTAACTATAAAGGTTACCATTATCGTGCTCTAAATAACTTGATGGGATTAGATGGTTACTACTCAACAGGTAACAAAAACTCAGCAGGTCAAATCATCGAAACAACAATCGATGCTTCTCCATTCCAAGATACAGGAATTAGAGGACCAAAGATTGACTATTATAACATTGGTTATGTAGGATGGTATGGTCTTAACTCAATGGTTGAATATAAGACTGACAGATTTACTGCAGTTCTTCAAGGTGGTGTGTCTAATCAGACTTTCCAACGTGAAGATTTATTTGACCAACCAACTTTACCTTTATCAGAAAAGGTATCAGTAGGTGGTGGTTATTTGAAAGGTGGAGCTAACTTCAACATTGATAGTAGAAATAACGTATTCTTCAATGCAGGTACAATTTCTCGTCAACCAAATTTTGATGGAGTTTTCCCAAACTATGCTAACTTAAAGAACGAAGATTTACAGAACGAACAAATCAACTCAGTAGAAGTTGGTTATGGTTTCTTAGGGCCTCAAGTTCGTCTTAATGTAAATGCTTACTCTACAGTATGGGGTAATCGTTTCGTATCACGTTCTCTAACTAACTCTCAAGGAGTTGATGGTTTTGCTCAATTCAAAGATATTGATGTCAGACACAATGGTATAGAAGTAGAAGGTGATTATCAACCAACTAATGCTCTTAAAGTATCAGGTATGTTATCCGTAGGTGATTGGAGATATACTAAAGACTTTGAAGCAGAATTGTTTGATGAGAACCAACAATCTGTCGGTACAGGTACTCTTTACCTAAAAGATGCAAAAGTAGGAGATGCAGCACAACTTACTGCATATACTGCGGTTGATTATCGTGTTACAAAAGGAGTCAATGTTGACTTGGGTTACCGTTTCGTAGATAATTTATATGCTGATTATTCAATAACTGATTCAGACTTTACACAACCTGATAACCAAGGTGCATTAAAACTTCCATCTTATGGATTAGTTGATGCTGGTGTAACTGCTCGTTTCAATTTATTTGGACAAGATGCATCTCTACGTCTGAATGTAAATAACTTGTTTGATACAACTTACATTGCAGAGTCTAACTCAAACATTCATGCTACTGATGGTTCAACTACTTGGAAAGGTATTGACACTCGTAACTATGTTTGGTTTGGATTTGGTAGAACTTGGAATGCTTCTTTGAAGTATGAGTTCTAAATAAAATCTATTTGATTTTAAAGGGGATTTCCAAAAGGATTTCCCCTTTTTTTATTTATGACACCCAATATTGTTCACCAGTTGGGTGTGAATATATGAAATTACCTTTTGAATATTACTTTTTATATTTATTATTGGACAGTCCGATGTTTTATTAAGGAGGAGGTTATATCTTTTCTAACTAAACAAAGGAGGGAACATATGGAATTTTTGAACAAAATCGGCTCTTGGGCTGACGAACTAACAAAAATTGGTATTAGTATCGTAGCTCTTGGAGTAGTACTTGAAGTATTATTCGGAGGAATCGGTATTCCTTTTTGGTATGAGGTATCAGTAGTTGATAACATCATGTCAATTCTTGAAGGGTTAAGCAACGAAGGTCTTTTAGGCCTTGTAGGTGCTTTTGTACTTTACCACATAATCAAAAAGTAGATATACTGATTGATTCCATATAGCGCATATGAAACCTCACTCTAATAGGTGAGGTTTTTTTTTGACATTTACTTTATCTTTTGTTATCTTATAGTAGATGAAAACACTATTAAGATATATCCTAAATACCTACCACTTTTTTGGTGGTCTTATTTATATTATTGGTATTCTCTATAACAATTCTAGAAACAAAAATAAACCCTATATGTGGAAAGATTTAAAACCAGCTATTTATCTCTTAATTGTACTTTTAACTATGGCCTTAACAAGTATGTAAATGAGTAAACTTATAAATCTATTTGGTGGGCCTGGTATTGGAAAGTCATCCATAGCTGCAGGTATAACCTATAAGTTAAAGAAAAGACATATCAGTGCAAACAATCCTTACGAGTTTCCAAAGAAGCTGGCATGGGATAATAACATGGAAGCTATATCAGACCAGTTATATGTATTTGCAAATCAACATCGTGGTATAGTTTCTTGTTATGGTAAAGTAGATTATATCGTTATTGACTCACCAATACTTTTCTCTTTGATTTACCACACTTTATATACCTTAGATTTTCCTGCTAACTTATATGGTGAATCATTTAGAAATCTGATTGTTGATTTACATAAAAAATATTATAGTTTAAACATTTTGTTAGAACGTGGTGAAACAGTTCATAACGATGATGAACGATTACAAGATTACGAACAATCTTTAAAGATTGATAAACAATGTAAAAAGATTTTAGAAGAACATAACATAGAATATCATACAGTAAAAGTCGGTGAAAATACTGTTGATGAAATTATTAACTTATTAGAATTATGAAAGAACATTTACAAAAATACTTAGGATGGTATATAATGATTCCATCCATCTACTTAGCATTCGTAGGTCAAACAGAAATATGGTTAGTCATATTTGTTTGTTTGTTAAAAATACCACCATTTGATTTGGTTGGTAGATATGAAGATTGGTTAGAAAGAAAGTTCAGACCAGAAGAAAAAGCTGAAAAGATAAGAGAAAAATTAAAAGTAAAACCAAGATGGGTTAGAGTTGCATTTATAATTGGTGTATTGATACTCTTGGTACTTTGGACACTATATGCACCCGAATGTGAATTGTGTTAAATGAAACGAGGAGTGGCGCAGTCCGGTAGCGCATTCGCTTTGGGAGCGAAGGGTCGCAGGTTCAAATCCTGTCTCCTCGACATAAAATTATTATGAA
>Ga0213859_10001346_pt1 | contig 10954 bp, 6 predicted proteins | sample PICome_2_FD_160133 | JGI IMG/M metagenome (GOLD analysis project Ga0213859, IMG submission 160133) | Coastal seawater microbial communities near Pivers Island, North Carolina, United States - PICO304 | ecosystem: Environmental > Aquatic > Marine > Coastal | place: USA: North Carolina | collected... | reverse complement strand
AACATATAGCTGTTAATTTACCTAGCGTGTTTAATGACATTGGATAAATATTTTATTAGGAGGATTTATGTCTAATACTTGTCTTACATATTCGCCGTCTATAAACGGTCAATGCCTGGTAGATAAAACTACCTTGAACAAGGCAAGAGTATCAGATAATCTTCCACTTAATCATAACGATGGTTCATATACATTACATCAGATTGATGCATGGGCTGATGATTTTATTAATTCATATTCTAATGAGGCTGCAGAAAATCCTATTGTTAAGGCTGAAGCAGCATATGGTGATTCGTTATACATTTCATTAAATGATTTAAACGAATTTCTTGGTGCAACAAATATATCTCAATATTCTGATTTATCAGATAGAGTTCAAAGAGGCCAAATTGGTGCATTAGAATTTGTCGATTTTATGAATGAATCAAATTATACTCCTAGTATTATTGATAGCCAAATAGCTGGCAACAATGATAATCTTTTATTCATGTTAGATGGATATTATAAAAATACGTTTTCAAATAGTATTTTAGGTGGTTTCTGTAAACAAATAGAAGGTGTGTTTGGTGCAATCGATGCGTTTTTTGATATCGTTGATACTATTCAAGGTTTTATTCAGGATGCTTTAAGCTTTATTAATCGTCTTCGTAGTGGTAAATTCTTTAAGGATGCTGCAGAAGAAGGTTTGGCAAAGGCACTCATTAATTTAATCAAGGAAAAAATAGGAAATGTTATCGAAGCAATATGGACCAAGGTGACTCAAACATTAAGTAATTTTAATCTTTTAAACTTTGTTAATTGTGCTGAAAATTTCATCAACGAAAATGTAGCAAAACGTGCTAGAAAAATTCAAGATGATGCAGATGCCATTATGAATGAAGAAAATAAGGAAACAATTAAGGATCGTTTAAACAAATTATTTGATTATGCCGTAAGTCTATTTGAAAGAAAAGGCCTTGCTGAAATTCAATTTTTGGTATTACGATTCTGTTCATTTATTTCAAATGTTGAAGCATTGATTAATGATGTTAAAACACCATCACAAAATTTTGCATTAAAATATGAAAGAATTGTGAACAGATTAGGAAGGGCATCAAACGCCGCATCTGCAATATTTGTTAAAAAGGGTGCCAAAAGATACCCTACAGCCGTAAGAAAACAAAATGCCGAGGTTTTAAAAGAAAAATGGAAGGCTGGAGTAGACGAGGCTGAGTCAGGTGACACACCGCAGGAAAATAGTTATCCAACTCCAAGTGGCAATAAGCCAAAGAACCCGCCAGCAGTTACCTGCCAGGAAATTAACGCCATACCATCATTTAAAACAATCGTTAACGGTGGCTCAAATGTGTTTACGTTTCCCAATGGCAAGGAAGGTTTTTATGACGGTGAGAGTGCCTGGAAGGAAATGGATTGCAATTTCTTAGTTAAGATTATGCGGATACAAGCTGTTATTGGGAAACCATTTGGTATTACAAGTGCTTGGAGAAGCCAACAAGGAAATAAAAAAGCAGGTGGTGTCGACAATTCGTGGCACACCGAAGGGAAAGCTCTTGATATTACAGGCCTAAATAATACTGATATAGTAACCTTAAGGGGTCTTGTTCCATTATATAATTTTGAAGTAATTTCTTATAATTCACATATACATATTGAACCAGCACCGGCAGGATCAGAATAATGCCTATTACAGTTTTTACACCAAGAACCAAAAAATTAGATCTATATTCTGATTTGAGGAAGGATCTTGCTATCAGTCCATTGTCAAGTGATCTGACAGTTTTAAAAAATGATGATGCCGTAAAGGATGCACTTAAAAATTTGCTTTTAACCGATCGCGGCGAAAGATTGATGCAACCAAACCTTGGTGGAAATATTAGAGCATTACTATTTGAAAATCTGACTCCAGCTGTGTTACAAATGATTAAAACACAGATTGAAGAAACAGTTAAATTATACGAACCGAGAGCTGAATTAATTGATGTTACTGTTGCTGCAGATATAGATAGTAGCAATGTTTCAGCAAAAATAACTTTTTATGTGCGGAACCAAGAACAACCTATTACACTAGATGTTATTCTAGAAAGGACGAGATAAGATATGGCTACTCAAACGCCCATCACTGAATTAGATTTTGAGTTGATTAAATCACAGCTCAAAACTTATCTGAGGCAGCAAACTCAATTCAAGGATTATAACTTTGAAGGGTCCAATATGAATGTTCTCTTGGATGTCCTTGCTTATAATACCTATCACAATAACTTTTATACGAACATGGCGATTAACGAAATGTTCCTTGATTCCGCAGTTCTGCGTAATTCGGTTGTATCACATGCTAAGGAATTAAATTATCTACCTCGTTCTAGAAGATCTGCAAAGGCAGTTGTAAGTTTAACAATTACTGATACCGACGGTGTATTACAAGGACAAACAGTTGCAATACCGGCATATACAGATTTCAGAACTGCGTTTCAAGGTACCAATTTTAATTTTGTTACCATGCAACAATATATTGCTAGAAAGACTGCACCTGGTGTTTATCGCACAGAAAATATTGAAATTTTTGAAGGCGAAATGCTCACAAGTTTTGAAAGAGAAGGCTTTATTGTTGACGAAGATGGTATTTTAAGAGTTGCTCTTACTAATGATAATGTTGATACAGATTCATTAGAGGTATTCGTTGATGCTGAGGCGACAGATAATGAAAATGTATATACTTTCCAAAAAGATATTTACGGTGTAGGTCCTACTGATAAAGTATTTTATGTGGAACCTTACCTTGACGATAGATATTCAATTTATTTTGGTGGTAATGTTTACGGTGAACAGCCATCAGAATTTGAAGATGTAAGGGTACGATATAGAATTTGCTCGGGAGATGAACCAAACGGTGCATCACAATTTACAACCACATTTCTTGAAACAGTTACAATTGCTGTCGATACAATTAGTCCAGCAATTGGTGGTTCTGAAAGAGAATCATTGGAGAGTATTAGAACATTTGCACCAAAGGCATTACAGATTCAAGAAAGAGCAATTACCACAAGCGATTATGAGGTTTTACTCAAACAAAGATTCCCAGAAATTTCTGCCGTATCAGCATATGGTGGTGAGGAATTGGAACCACCTCAATTCGGTAAAGTTGCCTTAGCAGTTTATCTTAGAGATGGAGCAGATTTGCTTTCCTCATCTGTGGCAAATCAGTATTTAGAATATCTTAAGGATAAGACACCATTAGGTATTGAACCTATATTTGTTCAAACTGAATTTATATATGCATGCATTACTGCAAAGGTTTATTATACGAAAAAACTTACAAGCATGTCTCCAGATGAGATTGAATCAAAAATCAGAACAACTATTGCAAATTACTCGAATGCTAATTTAAATAATTTTGACACCACATTAAGAGTATCAAAATTAACAGGCCAAATTGATAGCCTGGATACAGCAATTCAAAGTACATTCCTTGATGTGTGCCCTGTTATTGAATGGTCACCTACTGTTAAGGTTTCTGGAAGCCCTGTATTTAGATTCCAAGCTGAATTGGTAAAACCATATGCATATAAAGCAACAAATGGTTTTACAGATTATAAGCCGGCATTTAAATCATCAGTATTCAAAATTAAAGGTAATGGTTCAGAAGGTGTTCCTGTTTATTTACAGGATGATGGTATGGGCAAAATACAGGTTGTCACAGACAGTGCTAGCGCACCACAGGTTCTTTTCATCAACGTTGGAACCATTGATTATAAGAAAGGTGAAATTAAACTTGTCGACTTTACAGTGGACTCATATGAAGGTAATGCAATTCAAGTTATGGTTAATACAACACGCCGTGATATTACTGCGCCGACAAGTAGAGTATTCCTATTGAGAGATGATGATGTACACGTTGAAATCATTTCAGAAGAAGATCTTGAACGACAACAGGCATCATCAAATGTAGGCACCGCTGGCGGCACAGTGATTACTAATTATTAAAAGGTTTTAGGCAATGGACGTACAAAAGAAAGTTGCATTTTTTATTGAAAAGCAATTCCCTGCCATTTACAGGGAATACGGTCCTGAGCTTGTAAAACTTGTAGAGGAATATTATAGATTCCTTGAGGAGGATTCGCGCCAATCTCATTATAATAACAGACGATTATTTGAATATAGAGACATAAGCACCACTCTAAATAGTATGCTTATATTCTTTAAAAACAAATATTTAGCAGACCTTCCTTTGGACGAGGAAAATGTAAGCTTTCTTGTTCGTAATATACTTGATTTGTATAACAGAAAAGGAACCAAGGAAGGTATTATTCTATTTTTCAGAATCTTCTACCAAGAGGATGCTGAGGTTTATTATCCAGCACAACAAATACTAAAACCGTCCTCGTCAAAATGGCAAACAGGTGTTTATCTTCAATTATTTCCAAATGATAATAAATTTTCAGACGTTGATGGGAATGTATATACATATGCAGATCTGACAAGTAGAAATATTGTAGGAACTTTATCTGGTGCTAGGGCGGCTGTTAATAGTATTAACCTTGTACAAATTAAAGGCACACCCACACCTGTTCTATTCATTGATGCTCTGCAAGGCAATTTTACAAAATACGACGATATTAATACTCTTATAGATGGAAAGGTGGTTACATTCGGTAGAGTAAATGGTTCATTAAGTGGTTTTAATGTTAATGATCCTGCTGGACAAACAAACATCAGAAAAGGATCCATTTTTGATGTCGTGAGTGATGGCGGCCGCGGTGGTAAAGCCATTGTCACTGGTGTATCAACAAATCCAACTGGCCAAGTAGAATATAACGTATTGGATGGTGGTTTTGGTTATACAGTAGAAAATACAAAATTAATTGTATCAAACCAATCCATTATTATGGATAATACTGAAAGAGTATTTGTGGTTGGTGAGAGATTAAAAGACACAAATGGCAATTCAGGTATTGTAATTGGTCAGAACGATTTTTCAGTTGGTGTTCTTATGGATCCAGGTGATGAGTTTGTAATAGGACCAAACATTTCAACTGACGATCGTAATCCCAATATAATTATTACCAATTTAGGATCTCAGGCAGTAGCAATTACTGATATAACACCAGTCAATAATACTTCACCTGGAAACAATTTTGCTGATACTGGGGTCCAAAGTGATGTAAAGATAAGTCCTCTCTTAAATCCGGAAGTGGTAAGTCTTATAACGGATCCTATTGCTGACTTTTTAAATATTCAGCTTCTTGGTGAAGATATTGCGTCTGGTGGAACTAGCACAAATCTTGTTGACTATAATTCTGGCTCAGGTACGATGTCTGGTTCAGAACCAGCACCTAATTTCTTTACTGTATTAACTGATGCATTTGATCTTACACCATTTAATATTGGTCGTATAGATGAGTTCATTAATACAAGTCCAGGTAATGATTACAGAAACGATGTTTTTGCATTAGCCAGAGATGAGGTAATGCAAAACTTTGATAGATATGACCAAATCATATCTTTTGACCCTCCAGAATCTGCCAGCGCATTTTCGGTTGATGAAATTATCACCGAGGATGTGACCGGTAAAACCGGTAAGATTTTGGAGATTGATCAGGATAAAGGTACGATTAAGGTTCGACCATATAGCTATTACGGCTTTACCGGCAATGATATAATTGGTGCTCTTGCTGGACAATTTGCTGTACTTGATGTCGCAACAGATTATAATTCTAAACAGTTTGGTGATAACGCTGTTATTGAATCAATTACAGATTTTGCTGAAGGTAGAGTAGAAACTGCGGCAATATATAATTCAGGATATGGTTATGTGGATCTTGCTGATGCATATCTTGCCGATGATGATGGTGCAGTTATAACCAGAGGCCAAATAAATGTTATTTCACAGGGTGTCACCTCTGGCTATTGGGCTGATTTTTCTTCTCATCTAAATGGCTATAAGAAAACATTGGCTGCTGACGGTGAGGATGAGTATTATGACGGCGGTATGAAAGTTCAGGATAGTGATTTTTACCAGGAATTTTCATATCAAATTAAATCGACATTGCCATTAGAAAATTATGAAAAAATTCTAAAAGAAAATGTTCATCTTGCTGGCACAAAACTATTCAGTGAATTTTATTTTAGATATAAAAACGAAAGCACATTAGGTGTTAATTTCACTAGATTATTTAATGACAATGGAAAAGGCACACCTTTGGATCAACCAGATCCGCAGGCTATTTCAACTGATATTACCAACCTTTATGTTGACAGTACTGAAATTACCTCAGATAATAGAATTCTTAGAAGCGGCCAGACTTCGTATTCAATAGGTCCACAGGGTGGTGTTACCAGTATTAATGAAGGAACACCATTAACATTTGTGGTAAATACCTCCAACCATCCAGGAGGAACTCTTTATTGGTCAGTTTCTCGTATAGAGGACTTTACGTTTGATTCTGGTAATGTGATTATGAGTGGTGATAATGGCTATTTTCAAGTTATACCAACCGCCGATAGCACGACAGAAGGTGCAGAAACATTTACGGTTACGCTACACACCGACAGTGGAACTGGTCCGGTCGTCGCAACATCCCCGCAAATTACAATCAATGACACGTCAACGGCATAATATAAATAATTTAAAAAGTTGTAGGAGACAACATGGCAAAGCAATTAGTTAACATTGGTGCATCGCCCAACGACGGCACGGGTGATCCATTGCGCGATGCGATGGATAAAATCAATGATAATATGAATGAAATTTATAACGCTATCGGTAATGGCGACGAGCTTACTGACCTCGTCAATGTCGATGGTGAAATCCAGGCTCTGGGTGAGGCAAATAAAATCTCCTTCTGGTATGAAGCACTTACTGATCTTCCTAACTCGATTTTAAACCAAGGTGCTCTTGCATATGTAGAAAACGAAGCTGCGGTTTACTATTCACATGGTTCTCAGGGTTGGAAAAAATTACTTTCAGACAATTCTGCTGGTGATATTCTTGGTTATCAAGATAGTCTTCCAACTTATCCCGGTGTTGGTGGTGGGGGTGGTTCTACCGCTGAGGCTAATGCGTACTCAATGTTTGCCGTTGCAGGTGAAGATAATATAGTTGCAGCAACATCGAATTCTATGCTTACATTTGTTGCTGGAAATAATATTACTCTTACAACAAATACAGCCACAGAATCAATAACAATCGAAGCCGCTGGCGGTGCTAGTGGTGGTAATGCCTTTGGTACTATTAGGGTGGCTGGAGCAACTGATGTTGTCGCTGATACCCAAGGAGATGTTTTAAATGTTGCCAACGGCGCAGGTATTCTTCTTTCCACAAATGCGACAAACGACACATTAATCATTACATCAAGTGGTGGCGGTGGCGGTGTTGGTTTAACTTCTAGATCAACAGCACAGGTTACAGCGGCAAATATTGCTGATGCGACAACATCGTATCAAAATATTGTCGGGTTTAAAGGATATGCATTACTCAAAATAGAAGTTGATTCTGCGGCTTGGGTAAGAATTTATACTGATACTGCGGCAAGAACAGCAGATGCCGCAAGACCTCAACTAGAGGATCCAACACCAGATTCAGGTGTTATTGCGGAAGTTGTAACCGCTGGTGCCGAGGTTATTAGAATGTCTCCTGGTATTGTGGGCTTTAATAATGAATCCACACCAAATACAAATATTCCTATTGCTATTACAAATCTAACTGGTGGGTTGGCTTCAATTACAGTGACTCTAACCCTAATTCAGTTGGAGGCCTAATACATGGATCCTAAGGCTCTACATGAATGGGTTGTTACTCTTCATCGTAAAGAAGATTTAGAGTCTTTTTATGATGACATGGAAACACCTGGTGGGAATTTGTTTATTCCTAACAGAGCCGTTGATGTTGCTAATAAAAGACCAATAAGTCGTAATACACATTATATGTTGACCTACGATGAGGCCGAGCTTGTAAAAAACGACGATAGAGTTTGGGATGTAACATTACATGATCTTATGATACTTGCCACACCAAAGCCCTTAGGTTATAAAATTGAAAACAAAGATTTTAGTAAATCAAATACTACAAATGCGGGGCATACCCAATGGGGATTTGTAACACATTCAGATGATACTCTTAGATCCACATGGTCTTCCACCAGTACGACATCATTAACAGGAGTTGATCTCACCATAACAGCATCAGGTAAAAATGTTGATGTTCTTATAGTTGACGGTCATATTGATCCAGATCATCCTGAGTTTGCAAGATTTGCTGATGGTGGTGGTGGTTCACGAGTACAGCAAATTAATTGGTTTGACTATGGTGGTTCTGGAACATATGTATATACGCCATATTCTCAGGTTTCGGATCCTCCAGGTGGTGGATTATCTGGGGATAATAACCACGGTGCTCATTGTGCCGGTACTGTTGCCGGAAATACTCAAGGATGGGCTAGAGATTCAGACATTTATAATATAAGCCCTTATGGTTCTAATCCCAACGGTAATATAAGTACTACGATGTGGGATTATATTAGAGCCTGGCATAATTCAAAACCTATCAACACAGACACTGGTCGTAGGAATCCAACAATATCAAATCACAGTTATGGCTCTTCGCTTACACATATTAGAGGTGGCTATGGCTCGATTGCATTTCCTTATGAAATTACATATAGAGGTACAACAGTATCCGTTCCATCAAATCAGGAATTAACAACCGCTCAGTTGGAAGCCAGAGGGATTAATTGTTATCAGACATCAGTCGATACTGATGGTGATGGCATTGCGGATACAGTAGTTGATGCCTGCGATACACAATATTATGATACAGCAAGATTTGCTGATATTCAAGATGCTATTGACGACGGCATTATTATATGCTATGCCGCAGGTAATGAAAATGCTTTAATTACAAAGGCAGGTGATGTTGATTATGATAATAGACACAAATGGCTTTATTTAAATCTATTCACATATGATCTACCTTACCATAGAGGCAGTTCCTCTGGCCAAGGTGTTGATAATACAATTGTTGTTGGTTGTGTCGATAATTATATGCAAGGTAACGACCATCGCAAAACAAGTTACAGTAATTGGGGAAGTGCAGTTGATATATTTGCTGCTGGAGACTACATTCAAAGTGCTGTAAATGATACGACAAAAGTTTCAACCGGTTTATCAACTGCTGCAGATTCAAGAGGTGGTACAAATCCACTGGGTGTTGCTTATGGACAAAGTAAGTATCCAGGCACAAGCATGGCTTCACCTCAGGTCACTGGTGTTTTAGCATTATTGGCTGAAACGTGGCAGGGAATGACTCAAGCCGACGCTCAGGCTTGGGTAAGAGAAAATGCACTGGTTGATAAACTATATGAATCTGGGACGATCGACCCAACACAATTATATAATCTAGGAACAGCAGATAACTTGATGCTCTTCTGGAAAAATCAACGAAAAGAATCGGGTTCAACTTATCCGTTAAAAACAGCAGGACGAAGAGAAAAGTCTTCAATTAAATATCCTAGGCCTAGAATTAGGCGTAGGGGTTAGAACTTTGATATAAATAAAAAATAAAATCTATTTTAGTGGGATTAGCATGCCAGAAATTTTGACCACAAATTTTAAAACCGATAATGCGAGACGCTTCGTAGACGACGTATTGTCGAACGATTATTATGTATTCATTTCTGGGACTACTCAGGATGATGCTGAAAATTCCATTCGCTCAAAAATGGAATTTCTAGAAAAGACAATATTCGGCAAGAAGGTATATGACAGTGATGTAAAATTCATGGTCAAATATTACCCTTGGCAACGAGAAACGGTATATAGTAAATTTGATGATATTACCGATTTGGAAGGAGTAAATTTTTATTCCGTAGTCGGTCCAACAAATCACAATACAGGTGACTACCGAGTATATAAATGCCTAGATAACGGCGATGGGTCTCCATCAATAAATGCTCCTCAGTGGGATGCAGATACACCAGATCAGCTATATGATACACAGGATGGGTATATCTGGAAATTCATGTATTCAATGACAAGAATAGAATTTGATGCATATAATGCATTAGGCTATATTCCTATAATCGGAACATTTGATACGGATCCTACTTCAACCACTGGCGGATCTCCATTTTCAGATATAGTTATTGAAAATTCAGAATCAAGTAATGGATATAAAACCGTTACTGGTAATTTAGATTCAGTACCATCAGATAACCCTACATCAAATATTTCATCTTTTTATGCAAAATTTACAAGCGAAACTTTTGGCTCATCGGTCGGTTATTATGTTGGTCAAACAATACTTCTTACAAACCCAGTAGATAATTTTACAGATATTTTTACCATTTTAGTTTATACATATGATGAAAATACAAATAGAGCAAGGTTTATTGTACAAAATAAAACAAAGCCAAACTCACAATATTCTGGTTATACTGGATTTGGAAGTAATGCAAAATTTAAAGTATTACCAAGAATTATAATAAGTGGCGATGGTACGGGTGCAATCGGTTATCCTATTATTGACAATGGCTCAATTACTGATATTGTTTTACATAATCCTGGAGAAGGCTATAATAATGCTGTTGCTGAGGTAAGAGATCCAATTTATGATTTTGATCCTGATAATCCAAATACAGTTGATGTGAGAGCAATTATCAGACCTGTTCTTGCTCCTGTTGATGGACACGGAACTAATTTATTAGATGAACTAAAATGTAGACATGTTTTGCTATATGGATATATTACTGGTGCAGATAATACTCAAATAGGTTATAATAATACATATTCAAAGGTTGGTATTGTTAGAAATCCTACCTTTGATATTTACGATCCTACCACCGAAACAACTACGTTTACAGTAACAGTGGCCACTGGCACAAATGATTATGGTGCTGGTAATAAGTATTATATTAACGGTTCAGTAAGCCCACAGCTTACACTTGTGGAAGGTCAAACATAT
>Ga0213859_10001345_pt1 | contig 10955 bp, 8 predicted proteins | sample PICome_2_FD_160133 | JGI IMG/M metagenome (GOLD analysis project Ga0213859, IMG submission 160133) | Coastal seawater microbial communities near Pivers Island, North Carolina, United States - PICO304 | ecosystem: Environmental > Aquatic > Marine > Coastal | place: USA: North Carolina | collected... | reverse complement strand
CTGTAAAGACAGCGGCTTTTTTAAACAAAATAATATTCCTTTATGCGTACAGTATAGCTTGAAAACGTTACACAGTCAACCGTTTTTTTCCTGTTTTTCCTTTTGTTCAGCCATTCTGCGTTCCCATTCACCCTGATGTTGGCGTGTATAACTAGGATTCATGTCGTTCATTTCAAGAATATCGTCTCTAATATTCTGATTACGCTTTTCTATATTAATAACTCTTACAAACGAATTTGTTACTGCCGCAGTATAGTATGCGAAAGGGTTGTTTGATTTTGATTCATCAAATTGTAATCCAATTTGTGTAAGTTGGAGTATTGCTTGTCCTCGCATTTCGTCATTATAAGTATATCCGCGTACATTACCCCGCGTAGCATATCTATCACATAACTTCATCCACATCATAGCAAGTTTGTTTGTTGCTTTACCACCTGTCAAACTAAAATATCCATTTTCCATACCACCTTCCCAATGAGATTTGCCAACTACAACAAGTTCACCATCGTCATTAAATTTATAATGTACGAACGGAGGAAAGTTTAACTTTACTTTTGTATCTGCTACTGTTTTGGGATTCTTTTTTCTACCAGGTTCTTCTGGAATATGATCAAATGTCATAACTCTAAAAATTAGTTCTTCTTTTTGAATCTTTCTATAGTCTATTTCAAATTCAGCAAGTTTTACTCTTTTACCTTGTTCTTTTGCTTGTTCAAAGTTTTGTTGCTGTAATCTTTTTGCTTTATTTCTTTTCGCTTCTGCTATTGTTCTAACATTTATTTTTTCGATGCTAGGTAAAATTATATCAAATTGAGCAAATTCAGGATCTGTAAAACTACAAAATGTAGATTTGGATTTGTGTATCTCTTTTAATATATCTTTATTGTTTAAATAATTAACTCTTTTGGCCATTAGTCCTCCGATATAAGTCATATTTTATCATATTATAAACTACTCTGTTAACTTTGTCAACTAAATAGTTGTAGTAATAGGAGATTATTTTGGCATACGAAACCGTTTTCAAAAATGGCATCATTTCAAAAGATGGTGTAAACCAAGGGATTAGAAGGAAGATAGCATCACCTGCCCCAGGACAAAGTACAGCGTCCTTTAATAGCGTATCTGAGGCTATAGATGCTTTACCAGGACCAGTCAAAGATATTGGACAAAATTTATTTAATGGTCTTGGATCTGGCGGTAAAAATTTCATGAGTGCTATGCGTGGCGGTAATTTACCTTTCAACCTTGGGGGGAAAGCACCTAGTGAATTAAAGTCTTCTAAAGCAACTTTTTCAGGGGCAAATGTTGAAGAAAAAGATTGGCGAGTATCTTTAAGTGTACCTAACCATCCTAGTTTTGCAACTTCAGATATTTTAGAGCCTTTAGCAAGCACAGGCAACAGATTTGTTTTTCCTTATACACCAACAATTATTTTACAACATTCAGCAAATTACAGCAATGTTTCTCCTATACATAATAATTATCCTTTTTTCGCTTATCAAAACTCACAAGTGAACGAGCTTGTGATTGTTGGACAGTTCTATGTACAAAACGCATTAGAAGCAAGATATTGGGTTGCGGCATTACATTACTTAAGATCAATTACTAAGATGGACTTTGGAATGTTTGGAACAGGCGAGCCACCTAGAATCGTTAAATTAAATGGTTATGGTGATTTTGTATTTAATGACTTGTCTTGTGTTGTAACAACCTTTACAGTAGATATGCCAAATGAAGTAGATTATATTGCTACAGGACTTGGTAATACAAATGGAGATCCAGCAGGATCAAAACATATCAGTTGGGCACCAGCAGAATCGCAATTTAGTGTTAGTGTACAGCCTATCTACAGCAGGAAGAAAGTATCAGAATTTGTTTATGGTAGTTTTGTTAGAGGTGATATGATTGACAAGGGATATATTTAATGGCTAATCATCCATACACAGATACAAAAATTTCTAATACAGGAGCATTAGGGCCTTTTCAAATCCGTCCTGTGCCAGCGTTTTCTGATGATCCGCTATATACTATTGAACCGCAATACTTACATAGACCAGATTTACTTGCGTATGATTTATATAAAGATAGAAGTTTGTGGTGGGTATTTGCGCAAAGAAATATGAACACAATGGAAGATCCTATTTTCGATATGGTACCTGGAAGACAAATTTATCTACCCGATCCGAGTAAAATTAAAGATGCGCTAGGAGAGTAGTATGGGATACAACCTCGGCGATCCACCATTCAAAACCGATCCTAAAACAGGTAAGATTCTTGGTGCGAAATATGTGCCAGATAGTGATATAGAAAAAAATGAAAATGCGGTTGAAGGTGACCCAGAAAAAGCAAAAGCATTTTTAAGAGATATTGGCTGGAGTCGAGGCGCTGATATGATTGAAATTGCTCAGGCCGGCGGCAATCCTCTGTCAGATATTGTAAACATACAAGGTGCTTCATCTTTAGTAGAGCCAGGCGAAAAAGGTGCTACTACTGGCATAGCAGATGGACCTACTAATGCTGAGGCAGCCGCAGGGGCAGGAGCTTATTATGGCGAAGCTACACCAGACGATGGCTACAGTTTTGACCCAAGAATAGAAGCAGTAGGAACAAATGTATTACACGAGTATGCTAGTACAAATTATATAGTAACTTTTGGTTGTCTTACTCCTGAAGAATTAAATAAGCCAGACACTACATATAGAGCAAGGCCAGGACCCAGACCAGAACACATAATTTTAAGTAGTAGTGGTAGGAAGACATATAGAAGAATTCCAACACTTGCTGAAACAACATTTAAAGTACACCCTAATTATTATATAGATGAACTAGAAATAGAAACAGTTATTGCTCCTAATCCAAAAAGTAGACAAACAAACTTTTTTAATTTTAATTTTACTATTACAGAACCATACAGTATGGGTCAACTCTTACAATCTATGTCAGTAGTTGCCAAACATGCTGGCTATGAAAATTATCTAAAATCTCCTTGGTTGATTATGATTGAGTTTGTAGGCTTTGACGATGAAGGTAATACTATTACAACCGGAGTAAAAAAACTTTTACCAATACAATTATTAAAAGTAGAATTTGGCACAAGTGTTGAAGGTAGTAAGTATGTGTTCCAAGCAACAGCATATAACGATATTGCTTTTATGGATAGTATACAAAGTCTTAAAAAAGATTTTACAATTTCTGGACGTACTGTAAAAGAAGCATTACAGACCGGACTCAACAGTTTAGCATCTCATTTAAACACAGCAGAATTAAGAAAAAAAGCAAAAAGTGAATCTAAAGCAGAAGTAGACGAATACATCTTTGTTATGCCTACTGCTAGTGCTAGTAGTGTCTTAGAAGCACTTTTATCAGCACCAAAAAATCTTGGTAAGGCAACTTCAGGAGATTTAAGTCTTAAAGAATTTACAGATGAAAAAATAAATGAATACTTTGAAACAGGAAGCGAAGGGTATGAACAAGATAATTCTGATTTCGGAGCTAGAATTATAGAACAAAAAAGAGCGTTTGTAGAAGATAGGCTAGGATTTTCTGTTAAAAGAGGAAACCTAAGTGAAAATATTAAAAGTGTGTTAGCAAATGCTAATGTACCAGCAAATGTTGTAGGAGAAGCAAAACTTTCTCCTATCGAAGCATTAGACGCAGGCAATATTCCTTTTGGTTTACAAGAGTTTGCTTACAATAAAGAAAGTGGATTGTTAGAAAGAGGGCGTACTGTGATTGACCCAAAGCAAAGGACAATTACTTTTAAAGCAGGTACAAAGATACAGCGACTTATAGAAGAAATAGTAATGCTTAGTGATTATGGGCAAGCAATATTAAATGCAGATCGGACCGATGACAAAGGAAGATCTCCTTGGTTTAGGATTGAATCAAGTGTGTACATCGTAGATGATAAAAAATCTGAGATAGTATACGGAAGAAAACCTAGAATCTATATGTATAGAATTGTACCATATATGGTACACAGAAGTAAATTCCAAATGCCTAATGATCCTCCACCGGGTTTTGACAAATTAAAATCTCAAGCCGCAAGACAATTTGATTATATGTACACTGGCAGAAACAACGATATTTTAAATTTTGATATTACGCTTGACAACGCATTTTATGAAGCACTCGCTATTGATGTAGGTAATGATAGAAGTCAAGGTTCAAAAGGAAGTGGTACAGTCAAAAAAGAAGCACAAGTAGTCATGACAGGTACTGGCGAGGAACGGCCTGCTATCACAGCTTCTGAAATGAAAGAAGTAAATGAAGATTTAGCAGATACTGCCGGAGCGTTTGATGAAACAACAGCAATCCAAGTTGCTAGACAATTTAACGAAGCTATTGTAAATTCTAGCACAAATTTACTTAGTGTTGATCTTGAGGTTATGGGTGATCCTTATTTCATTACTGACAGTGGAGTAGGAAATTATAACTCTGATGGTACTAATTTTATTAATATTAATGTAGACAATTCTATTAGTTATCAATTGAGTGAAGTTGATATTATAATAAATTTTAGAACACCTATAGATATAGGAGAAGGAGAAGGATATCAATTTGATGGACCTACTATGGGATTAGAATCATTTAGTGGATTATATCAAGTATTATCAGTGACAAATATTTTTTCCGGAAACGTATTTACACAACAAATGAGATGTATTCGCAGAAAGAATTATGAATTGTCTAAGTATAAAGAAGATAAAGACGGAAAGGCTGCCGAAATAGAAGCTAAGAGGAAAAAAGCTCTCGCTCAGGATGGACTTACAGAAGAAGAAATAGCATTTATAAAAGCAGATAGGAATATGGATGGAAAATTATCTGTAGTCGAAGCGGCGTCTCAAAATTTAAGTGTAACGGAGGCGCAAAACTTAGCACAAGGTAAAAAAGGTAAAAACACAGTACCATCAGACCAAGCAAGAGATGGTGGTAATCCAGGAGGAGCTCAAACAACAGGCACGAGTACAACAACTAATCAGCAACAAGCAGACGAAGCTCAAGGCACAAGTTCTAGCTCAACAAGTTCTAATACTCAAAAGACAGTTCCAGCTCGAACTGGAGGTGATGGTTCAGCAAACATAGATAGATACTATAGATACGGAAATAATAACAGATGAGCACAAATATAGATAAAAGATCGGCGGGTGCTAAAACCATAGAAATGCCACCTGGACCATATGTGGCAAAAGTAATATCACATCTTGACGGTAGAAGATCCGGAGCACTACAAGTTCAACTATTAAAAACCGCAACAGCTGGCGGAGCAGAAAAAGAACTTGGCGAACTACATACAGTACGTTATTGTATGCCATTTTACGGAGTGACGGATGTAGCTAGTAACCGTAATGATAATTTTTATTCTAGCTCACAACAAAGTTATGGCTTTTGGGCAGTACCGCCTGATCCAGGGACTAAAGTTTTGGTTATATTTGCTGAAGGAAAAATAAATCAAGGTTATTGGATTGGTTGTATACAAGATGAATTTATGAACTTTATGGTGCCTGGAGGTTATCCTACAGCAAAAAGTGAATATGTAATTCAAGAAACGTTGACAGATGAATATAAAAACAAACCATTACCTACTGGAGAATACAATAAAGTTTTAAGTGATCGTAAAGGCAATAATCCTGATAAATTTTTAAAGCCACACAATCCGTTAATGGCAACAATACTTTCAGCACAAGGACTTCTTACTGATCCTGTGCGTGGGCTTACAAGTAGTTCTGGTAGAAGAGATATTCCTAGCACAGTATTTGGTTGGAACACACCAGGACCTTTAGACAAACGTGACGGCGCACCAAAAGGAAAGTACGGACCAAAATCTTCTCAAGTAGATTATTTTAGAAGTAGATTGGGAGGAAGTGCTTTTGTAATGGATGACGGAGATCCGACAATACTTAGATCCGGACTTCCACAAGATACAGGATCTAATTATTTTGATGTTGAAACAAGTCCAGATAAATTTAAAGAATCTGACCCAAGACTGCTGTTCAACGAACACGTAAAACTAAGAACTAGAACTGGTCATCAAATTCTTTTACATAATTCGGAAGATTTAATTTATATAGGAAATGCCAGAGGTAGTGCTTGGTTAGAACTTACAAGTAACGGCAAAATTGACATATACACCGATGATAGTATAAGTGTTAGATCAGCAAATGATATTAACATGCACAGTGACAGAGATATCAACTTTAGTGCGTCTCGTAATGTTAATATAAATGCTGGATTAGACATGAAAACTACTGTTGTTAGAAATAGTGATACTAGAATAGGTGTAGACAGCAAAGTAGATATAGCTGTAAATTATGATGAATTTATAGGTGTTAACAAGAGAGTATTCATTGGAGCAGATCAAGATCATCAAATTAAAGGCACTGACAGAACTACTATAGACGGTGACTATAATTTACAAGTTGGTATTGACGGACATATTGCTATTAATGCTAATTTCCATAGTAAAGTATTTGGAGATTATAGACAAACAGTAAACGGAGCGTTTAATTTAAACACTACTGGAGATAATAAACTGACTAGTGGTGCTACCACTCAAATCAAAAGCACAACAAATAATAAATTAGATGCTGGTGTTGATACAGAAATACTTTCAGGAACAAATCATTTAGAAACAGCTGGTAACCACATACATATGAACAGCACAATACCTGCTACAGCAAGTGATAGTGCTGATTCTATAGGAGATACATTTGTAAATCCTGTATCCAATGCGGCAGTTGATGAATCTGATCAAGTTTTAGATAAAGACGGCACAGCAATTGACGGATTGCGTGTCACAGCAGATGCGCAGAAAGCACTAGTAGCTGAATATGCTCTATTCCCTAGACGTGTTCCTCGAAGAGAGCCTTGGGCAGAACACGAAAATTTAAATCCGTCAGCACATTTTCCTAGCTTGACAGAAGCTATACAAGCACCTCCAGAAGCAGTTAGAAATATTCCTGTCCTAATTAACAGCGAAAAAGACCAACCACAAGTTACTGAAACTTCTGGACCTGTAATTGCTAATAGTCCGGCAGGTAAAGATAATCCACAAGTGGTAGTACCGGGACAAACTGGCCCTTCAGGAGGCAATCAGCCAGCGCACCCTGTTGAAGTAGATAGCATGAAGAGGTATTTTTTAAGTGAACTAATGTCAGCACTAGGACTTAAAATTAAAGATCCTGACGGTACTCCTATAAATGCTCATGCTATAGCTATGGCAATGGCACAAGTTGAAGCAGAATGTGGATTTAAACCTAGAACAGAAAGTATGAATTATACAGCCTCTAGACTAAGAGCAGTATTTCCAAGTAGAGTAAAATCTGCGCAATTTGCTAACGACCTTGTTGCGGCAGGACAAGCGGCTATAGGTAATACGCTATATGGAGGACGTTACGGCAATGCTCAAGACGAAGGGTACAAATATAGAGGTAGAGGATTAATTCAAATCACATTCAAAGCAAATTATGAGAAATACGGAGGATTAGCTGGAGTGGATATTGTAAACAATCCTGAAATGGCAAATGATCCAGAAGTAGCAACAAAAGTAGCAGTAGCATATTTAAAAAGTAAAAGTATTCCTTGGGATTCACAATCTTTTAGTCAGTTAGGAGAAGCATTTAGAAAAGCAGTTGGTTATGCTAATCAAGGTGGAGCTGAGACATTTAAGAGAGTGGGTATAGGTAAGGGATTCTACTCTAAACTTATTAATGATGAACTTACACCATTAGCAAGTCTTACTACAGTAGAATATCCTGGCACAGGAGAAACAACGGTACAGTAACATGCATAAATTTGTAGTAATGAAAAATAATGAACTATTGATGTACACAAAGTATGAAGATATTCCTTTGGATTTTGATCACGTAATAGAATTCATGCCTGGCATTCCACCTGAACCTCATACTGAGGAAGAACACGAAGAAATAGAACAATGGAATTCAAAATTACAAAGACTAATGGAGATTGAACGTGCCCGCAGTATGTAGAGGTAATAGCGTAGATTCTGATACACCACACTGTTCTACACCAAAAAGGGATCAGTGTAGCGGAGATGTATTTGTTGACGGTACAGGAATATCTCGTCAAGGTGATAATAACACTTCACATAAATTACCACCAGCACCTTGCCCAAGTCACGCGGCACCGATTACTACAGGAAGTACAACAGTATTTGTAAACGGTAAAGGATGCGGCCGTGTAGGCGATGCTATCACAGGTTGTACTAGTGTAGCAACAGGGTTTGAAAGAGTTTTTGCTGGCGGATAATATAAGGTAAATATTAATATGGTAGACTTGTATAAAGAGATAAAAATAAAAACAGCAAAAACGCCACAACCACCTGTACGCCAAAAAGCATACAGAGGTTTTAGCACCATTAATCCTGAAAATAATACCTTCCAAGCATATGATCTTAGTTTAATTAAACAAGATTTAATTAACCACTTTAACATAAGGCAAGGTGAAAAATTAAGTGATCCTACATTTGGATGTATTATATGGGACGCTCTTTTTGAACCTCTTACTGAGGAACTTAAAGAAGCAATAACAGAAAACGTAACTGCTATAGTAAATTTTGATCCTAGAACTTCTGCTACTGAAATACAAGTAAGTGAATACGAAGCAGGACTTCAAATTGAATGTACAATAACGTATCTTCAATATAATATTAGTGAACAACTTAGAATAGACTTTGACAAAGACCTAGGACTTGTGTAACGAAATTAAACACTACTATTATTCAAAAGAATAAATACTGTAAAGCAATTTTGGAGAACATCCTATGTCGTCAACTGATAGACAAAATAGATTATTACTAGCAGAAGACTGGAAAAAAGTATACCAGAGCTATAGAAACGCAGAGTTCAAATCTTATGATTTTGATAGCCTTAGAAGGGCTATGATAAACTATTTGCGTACAAATTATCCAGAAGATTTTAACGACTATATTGACACTTCAGAATATCTTGCTTTGATTGATATGATTGCTTTCTTAGGGCAGAATATTTCGTATCGTGTAGATTTGAATGCTAGGGAAAACTTTTTAGAATTAGCAGAACGTAGAGAGAGTGTACTTCGTCTAGCGAGAACGCTATCATACAATGCCAAACGTAATCAGCCTGCTAACGGGCTTTTAAAATTTGAAACTATCAGCACTACTGAATCTATATCAGATAGTAATGGATTTAACTTAGCAGATCAAACAATTATCTGGAATGATCCTAGCAACACTAACTGGGCAGAACAATTTAAAAGGGTTCTTAATGCTTCGCTTCCGGCCAATAATACAATAGGTAGACCGGCTAAAACAGCAACTATCAATAGTGTGCTTACACAACAATATAGATTTAATGCTAGAACAGATGACGTACCTGTATTCGGATTTAATAAAGCAGTCAACGGATTGCCTACACAATTTGAAATAGTAAGTACAGACATTGATTTAGATATTAACAGAATCACAGAAGAAAATCCTGTCCCTGGAAACACAATGGCTTTTCTTTATAGAGAAGACGGCCGGGGAAATGGTAGCTCTAACACAGGATACTTTGCACACTTTAGACAAGGACTTTTATCAAGCTCACAATTTACTATTTCTAATCCTGTAGCAAATCAAAGAATTGCGATTGAAACAGAAAATATAAATGATTCTGATGTTTGGTTGTACGGATTGACAGCAGGTGGAGTAGAAGAAGTTCTTTGGACTAAAGTTGCCTCTACAGAAGGCAACAATGTAATTTACAATAATATAGCAAAAGGTATCCGTAACTTTTATGTTGTCCAAACAAGACAAAATGACGAAATAAGTTTAGTGTTTGCTGACGGAACTTTTGGTAATATTCCAGCAGGTGGCTTTAGAATATATTATAGAACAAGTGCTAATAGGTCAATGAGAATCAAACCTGAAGAACTTACAAATATTACATTTAATTTAGATTATATCAGTAGACAAGGAACTTTAGAAACACTCACTATTGGTTGCGAATTAAAAGAACAAATAACAAACGCTAGTACTTCTGAAAGCACAGCATCTATAAGACAAAATGCTCCGCAAACATATTACACACAAAATAGAATGGTAACTGGTGAAGATTATAATATTGTTCCTTTAACAACTAATCAAGAAATAATAAAAGTAAAATCAATTAATAGAACTACAAGTGGTATAAGTCGATATTTTGATTTGAGAGATGTAACTGGCAAGTACTCTAGTACAAACTTATATGGCAGTGACGGTGTAGTATATGGAGAGTCATTTACAAATAAGGCAAGTTTTAATTTTGCTACACAAACTGATATTGAAGGACAAATTGAAAACTTAATTTTACCTATAATTGGAAAAAGAGCAACAAGTAATTTTTACTTCAATAACTTTGCTAAAATTATTGTAAGTGACTTGAATGCTACTTTTGTTCAATCAACATCGGCTACAAATAACAGCACAGGGTATCTACAAAACACTAACCAAGTACCGTTTGAAACAGGCATATTCACTACTGGTTCTTTGAAATATTTAGAACCAAATGCGCTGTTGAAATTTAAACCTCCAGCGGGATTTTACTACATCGGTGATGGAAAGCTGACTGCTGATGCTAAGGCAAAAGGCGCCAAATCATATATGTGGGTCAGAGTAATCAGTGTACAAGGAGCAGGTACAACTCCAGATGCTGTCACAGGCGAAGGGCCTATTTTATTCAATGATATTGTGCCTAATGGAAGTTTCTTAGAAGAAGTTAAACCAAAACTTGTAAAAGATATTACAGCAGATGTAAGACAACAAATTATTGATCAAGTTTTTGCGTACAAAACATTTGGTATTAGATATGATCAAAATACAAGACAGTGGCGTATTATTATTAATGAAAACTTAAACATTTATGATGAATTTAGTAATGGTAAAACAGGTGATGTTACAAACAATCAATTAGATGCTAGTTGGATTTTACTTTTCCAAA
>Ga0213859_10001333_pt1 | contig 11013 bp, 18 predicted proteins | sample PICome_2_FD_160133 | JGI IMG/M metagenome (GOLD analysis project Ga0213859, IMG submission 160133) | Coastal seawater microbial communities near Pivers Island, North Carolina, United States - PICO304 | ecosystem: Environmental > Aquatic > Marine > Coastal | place: USA: North Carolina... | reverse complement strand
TACGTTTATGCGTGGGCTGGAGGACTCCACTCTGTTTGATCGTCTTAAGAAGACTATTGAGGGAGAGGCTGAAGATCCTGACATCAACCTGTCTTCTTTGGAGGACATCAAGTCCGCAGAGAGATCATTCAAGAAGAACATCCTAGGACAAGACCAAGCTATTGCCAGCGTCATCAAGGCGCTCAAGCTTACAGCTACGGGACTGTCACAGGGAACCTCGTTCTTGTTCGTTGGTCCTACGGGAGTGGGTAAGACTGAGCTTGCTAAGATCCTAGGCGATAAGTACAGCGGTAACTTCTACAAGGTCAACTGCGCTGAGTACGCTGGAGGTCATGAGTATGCCAAGCTTATCGGTTCTCCTCCAGGCTACGTCGGACACACTGAGAAGAGCCTGATGGCTGAGAAGGCAGAGAAGAGCAACCGCTGGGTGTTCCTGTTCGACGAGATCGAGAAGGCCCACCACAAGCTCTACGACTTCCTTCTGAGCCTCTTGGACGACGGCACCTGCACAGACAACATGGGCAACGTCCTAGACTTCTCTCAGTCGCTCTTTATCTTCACTTCCAACAAAGGTATCGTGGAGTCCAAGCAACGCCGCCTGGGCTTCACACAGAACGATCCTACGGAAGCTGAGGAGAAGGATGCAGTCAAGACTTCTGTGAAGGGCCACTTCAGCCCTGAGTTCATGAACCGTATTGACGAGGTAGTTGTATTCAATGCACTTACCAAGAAAGATGTAAAGAAGATTGCCAAGCTACAACTGGACAAGCTTCCTATCGAAGTTACTGACTCCCTCCTTGAGTATATTGTCAAGCACGGATACTCCCGTGAGTACGGGGCCAGGAACATCGCTAGGTTCATCAAGAACAACATCTCGGATAAGATCGCGGATGCAATCCTGAACGGCAAGGTTCCGAAGAAGGAGGGAGCACTCTATTCTCCCAAGGTGACGAAGGACGGAGTAAAGATTTACGATGTCAAGAATTTCGAAGCTGATGCTTGAAATGCACCACTGAGTTGGTATAATAGGGCCGTCGAGGAGGAGCGAGCAGGTAACTGCCGCTGTCAGAACACACCTCCTCGACTCATGACTACCTCCTGTAGCTCATTGGTCAGAGCAGTGTTCTTATAAAGCATTGGTAGTGAGTTCGATTCTCACCAGGAGGACCAAGCGAGTGTGGTGGAATTGGTATACACATCAGACTTAAAATCTGACGCCGAATGGATTGCGGGTTCGAGTCCCGCCACTCGTACCATACAAAGGGGAAGCAATGGTATTGACAAGTTGAGCAGCGAAAGCAGGATGATTAACGCCCAAGTGAAAAGTCCCGCTCTTCTTGGACGAGGGTTCGACTCCCTCCTTCTCCACCATACACGCCAGATTAGCTCAGTGGTAGAGCACTGCTTTTGTAAAGCAGCGGTCGTCGGTTCAAGTCCGACATCTGGCTCCACATACAATTCCCGAATAGCTCAGTTGGTAGAGCAAACGGCTGTTAACCGTTAGGTCGTAGGTTCGAGCCCTACTTCGGGAGCCACCTTTTATTATGCAAGTACACAAAGAAAACAATAACGGATGCTGGGCTGCACTATTTATCGCTATTCTATTGCTTTTTTGTGCCCAAGCATGTAACATTTAACTATAACGGGGTGTGGCGCAGCTTGGTAGCGCGTCCGCTTTGGGAGCGGAAGGCCGAAGGTTCGAATCCTTTCACCCCGACCATACAATGCGCCATTAGCTCAGTGGATAGAGCAACGGACTTCTAATCCGTAGGTCCCAGGTTCAAATCCTGGATGGCGTACCACTATAATAAGACATGAATACACTACACAGATCTTATATTCCTTCCGAATGGTCACAAGGAGTTGACCATTTAGATATCCCTTATTTTACTTTTTCTGACTTTCTTACTGAAGCCGAGTGCGATATAGTAACAGGTTGGGGAGATTTGCAAGAACTAAGTGATGGAGTAATAATGAGGGATCAAAATAAAAATCTTGTTCCTTCCATAAGAAAAAGTAAAATTAGCTGGCTTCCGGTTCATGGGTGGGACTGGATTTATGATAAAATTTATTCTTCCGTAGAATCTACCAATAAATGGGCTTATGATGTTAGAGGTTTCGGTGAGTTAATACAGTTTACCGATTACGATTCAACCGAAGGGGATTCTTTTTACACATCCCACAAGGACACAGGGCCAGGGTTCCACCATAGAAAAATTAGTTTTGTAATTCTTCTAGATGACCCTAAAAACTTTGATGGAGGGGATCTAATCCTGGATAATGTTGGAAAACTTAATTTACCTAGTAAAGGATCAGCAGTAATGTTTCCTGCTTTTATGCACCATCAAGTAACTCCTGTAACTTCAGGCCGACGCAGAACTCTAGTATCTTGGGTAGCCGGACCAAAATTAAAATGAAAGAAGAACTACTAAAACACATCAATGATCAGGCAGATTACTGGATTGACCTCTATAATAAATCGCCCATCAATGATCGAAACGAGTCAACTTCAGACTTTGCAAAAGGATCTTACATGGCATACCTAGAACTTAAACACTACATTGAACATGAAGCAAAGCGAGAGCTATGACAGTATCGGCTGGGACGTAGGACAGCTAGTACAAGCTAAACAAAATGCCTACGGTGATTCCTTTGGTAGGAGCGGGGAGTGTCTTCGTCAGATGTTTCCTAACGGCATACAATTAAATCAATATGATGATCTATTGACAATCGCTCGTATACTAGATAAACTATTCCGAATCGCTAACGACCCAAAGGCTTTCAGTGAGAATCCGTGGCAGGACATTGTAGGTTACGGGCTCCTGGCGATGAGACGCTACGACGAGAAAGATGACTGAATGTATCAATTGTAACGCATCGGGAGGATGCACTGGGCAATGCTCGCCCATCCCCAAATCATGAGTAAAGCAGAACTACAAAAAGAAAGAGAGCGCCTAGAGAAGAAGCTAACCTTTGCGGAAAATAGCCATGCCAAGCAGTTTGCAGGTTTCATAAATGAAGGGAATTACCAAGATTCCTATAATAATGTTATGGCAATTTATCATGACCTTGCAAAAGTCTGCGACGAGTTAGGTGATCCTATTCCGATCAGGATCTAAGAAGAAATAAATCGTTAACGAAAGCCACTATGGCACTAATGATTCCACCAGCGCCCAGGCCCCACATCGTGGCCTGGGTTTTTAGTTTAACAATATCGTGGCTGAGGCGGCTTTGGTTATCGGCAAGCTTATTGATACCTGCTAGGAGCTTCTCCTCAGTAGATTCAATGTCACCATGAAGGCGTTCTATTTCAGATAAAACCAACTCTTTATATCTAACCCAATCGTCTTCTCTGGTGTCGCTCATAACTTTACCTCGTCCCCTATATTATATACTAATTATTGCAATAAACTTTGCTAGTGGTTTATCCTAAAACTAACAATTCCACTTCTTTAGTGATAAGCTGAGACGATCTTTGCCTGTGTTATTACTAGACTTCTGACGGGCACGCATACCTTTCATACGAGCACAGAAAGACTTTCTTCTCTTAGCAGCCTTGGAGCCCTTCTTGAGCTTGCTAGGCTTAGTGGTAACCGCAGTCTTAAGTTTTGAGCCTGGGTTCTGTGCTCTGTATGAGGCTACGCCTTTAGCGTTTAGGCCACCGCTAGGATTCTTTCCCGCTTTCCTTGTCCAGGCAGCACTCTTCTCGATTATCAAGAAACCTAATTGCCTGTACCCCTCTCCCATAGAAACACTGTTATCGAATGCTTGTCCAGCAACAGCCGTGGCTCGGTCTCTTTGTTCCTTTGATTTTAATTTAGAGAGCTTTTTCCTATACCGCTTAAATTCGTCATTTGCTCCAACAACGTCTGGAACTTTTAGACCTTGGGTTCGAGTGCTGTTAGTTGGGCTTCCCGGCCCTCCAGGGATCCGTCCTAACCTAACTGCTCTTTGAGTTCTCTTTCGCTCTTGGGCTTCTCCAGCCGCATATTTAGCAGCGTCTGCTTGGCTAGAAGCTATTTTTCCTCTAGCTTCCGCTGCTTTAAGGTCAGCTATTTTTCTAGCATTTTTAGCCTTCATCTTATTGAGGGCTGTTCTAGCCTTGTAGCCAGTCTTAACGATATCTGCAAGGGGAGCAGCAGCACCCCGCGCCACGGTTTTTACTCCACCGTAAAGATTACCTGCTCCTCTAGCGAGACTTTGGCCTCCTTTTACTACGTCACTGCCAACACCCCTTACCTGCTTAACAGTATCCTTGAACTGCTTATATCTTCTGGCCCGCTTGACACTTCTTCTTCTGGCTGCACGATCTCTTCTTGCCTGTCTATTGGATTCTCCTCTCCAACTAGGGGCACCCTTTTTTGTTACTGGACTAATTTGTGTTGAGTCTAACTTAGATGTAGGCTTGCTACCATCGGGGACATTAGCTGGATTCGGTGCTCCAGGTTTTCTAGTAGACGCACTACTACCTGCGGGAAGTCCTGGGTTTCTTTCAGGCACCGGAGTAAAATCAGCATCAACGGGAGTATTACGCTCGGCTTCACGCCGTTTTGCGTCATTTCTAGCACGCGGTGCAGCAGTATCTCCAACTACTTCGGAGGCGGTGGGTTTTGGGCTTCTGTCTTCTGGTTTTGGAGTAATCTTTATTTTTCTTACTTGGCTAGGATTCGACAACGCTGTAGGTGTAGGAACTAATTGACCGCCTCCAATTTTCTCGTTGATCCTGGAAAGCTCCATGATACTATGACAGAAATCTGTGTAAGCATATGTAACGTCATCTTTAAGACTTTTCTTACCCCAGTTCTTAGCGCCTTTCTTTCTACACTTGACAAGAGCACCAGAGGCGTAAGCTGAAGGCCATACTGAGTAACGAGACTTTACTTTACGATAACACGCATCTTTCTTACCGGATTTCTTTTCATTAATCATCTTCTTTTACCTTTGGTTTTCTTTTTAGGTTTGTCCGTGGGGACATAAGTGGGTTTAGCAGCACCAGATTTAAGTCTCTGGTTGGGATCAGCCCTTCTCTTTCTTGCTTGTGCGGATCTTCTTTGGGCTGGAGTCATTGAAGCTCTTTTTGATGAGGATACACACTTTGGGGTGCTTTTTTGCCCAGGCTGACGAGCACAAGGCTTACCAGAGACTACCTGCACCCACCCAGGCTTGCCTCCTTTTGATCTTGAGTTACCGAACCATGCGCGAAGACCTTCTTCGCTAATTTGCTCCATAGTTTCGCGTAGCTTTCTCTTCTTTTTAACACAGTTGGGATAACGCTTACCGAACATGGTCTTCATGCCCTTCTTTTCATATCCCTTCCAGCAAGCTTCTCCAATGATACTGCCTATTTGTTTGTGGACCGTATAGGATAGTTCGAGTTGTCTTTCTCTTTCTTGTACTTTGGCCTCTCGTCTTGCGATCTCACTCTCCCGTTGACCCGCACCATCGGCCATGCTTTTTCCTAGCTCGCTTCCTACTTTTCTAACAATTCTGCCGCCCGCGCTTCTAACAACTCTGCTTCCAAAACGCCGAGCGCCTTGTCCAGCAGCCGTGCCCGCCCTACGAACGCCTTGTCCAACAACTTTAGCTCCTCTAGCGGCCCCCTGTCCAACAATCCTAGCAGCCTGTGTGCCCGCGCGAGCAGCAAGAGAGCCTCCTGCCATAGCAGCCCTAGTAAGTCCACCTGCAATAGCAGGAATAAATTGTACTATTTCGTCAATTTTTTCTTCAGAGACTTGATTCTTGACACCGTAGTAGTTATCCTGCTGATTTTCAGGAGCCGCGCCATTTCGATCAGGTCGATCCTTGGATCCCATATTCTTATCCTTCTCAATAGAGAACTTATTTAAATACTTTTTCAGGTTGTTTTTCTTGTTTCTCATTGAAATCTATGGGCAAGCGGATATAATATGTAGCTGACCTACTAGGTTCATTGTCTCTTTCCCGCACCAAAAAATGAATATTTTCTACCTGCACGAATGTCCTCAGCAAGCAGCCATCGACCATGCCGATGTTCACTGCTCAAAAATGATGATCGAGTACGCTCAACTTCTGTCCACCGCACACCGAGTGACTGACAGTCCCTGGGCAGAGGATTGCTACCAGATCGCTCACAAGAACCATCCCAGCACGATCTGGGTCCGTGAGTCTACAGACCACTACACTTGGCTATACGACCTGTGGCACAACCTTGCTAACGAGTTCTTCATGCGTCGTGGCAAAGAGCACGCCTCATGGACCAAGCTCAAGCATGTCCTGTGCCATAACCCTCCCCACCTTCCTCGTAACGGCTTCACGCCTCCTCCTCAGTGTATGCCTGACGAATGCAAGCGTGACGACACCGTAGAGGCTTACCAGGGCTACTACGTCTACAAGAAGCTCGTCGAGGGCAAGCGTATCACCTGGGACTGGGACCTTGGTGGCTGTGTTCCTACATGGTTTCAAGAGAAAGCTCTTGTACTTTCTGCCTGAGAGGTTATAATAGACGCATGACTGACCCCAACCAAAGCAGACACCTCTTTTACTATCTCACTACAGCCGCGTACCACGTTGCGCCTGTACTCATCTTCCAGGAGTATGAAGATGCTAGAGACTTTCTAGCTAAGAACCGATACCGTGGGTATGTGATGAACACCTGCTGGGGCTACAAACCAGAAGGTTATCAGGTTGAGCGTGATCTAGTAGAGGATCATCTGGAAAAAGACTGAATAGAAAAACTCCTGAGTGACTAAATAAAGTAGACACTCAGGAGTTTTTCTTATGCCAGTATTTCAAAATGTATCACTTAACACGGGAGACAGCGTAGAGCTTATCCGAGACTTCTTTCGCAACCCTTTCGCCCCAGGACCTAAACCAGAAGTAGCTCACGTTACACTTCCTGATGATACTATCCCAGTATTCATTGTTTTAGGTGATAGCACCTCAATGGGTACGCCGGGAACCGACGACAACATTTTCGTTCCAGAGTCGTATCAACCATATATTGATGCTCAAGGCGATGATTGGCCTCAAACCGCATTTGATGGTTCTGATATAGGATACTTTTGGAATAAGTGGATGTCAACTTCTGATGGTGGGGTGACCTTTGACAAACCAATCCAATCTCTCATTGATTGGAGCACTTCTGGTAATGCTTTCCATCCTTTGCATCCCAGGCTAGGAGGTGATGGGTTTGGCAGCTTCACTTACGCTCCTTCTGGAGACGGCTCTGTCGGGGTAGCTGAAGATATTGTTGCCAATGGCAAAGGCGCTCCAGGTAACATAAGTCCCATTTGGGATTTATTTAGATCACTGAAAGGATTCTTCAAAAAGGCTAACGGGGAGATCATACCTCCGCATATCGTTATCTTGGCCTACGCTAGTCAGAGGCTTGGTACTCGCGGATTAGGTCCCTACAACTATCCACCTAACCTCATTGGAACTTGGGATTACCATGCAAAGCCTTCGGATGGAGGACTTATTGATCAAGGAGCAACTTTCCAAGCACTAAAAGAGGTTCATATAAAACCCGCTGTTGATCACATTGTCAACACGATGGGCAAAAATCCTGTTTTAGCTGGAGAGATTTTCATGATAGGTGGTTCTGAAGCGCAGATTGGGCGGTTCCCTGATATAGAAAATGTGCTTTCAGCGGTTGATACATACTTAGATCACATGGCATCGGTATCTTACATCATTGATAATGATGTACCGTACCCTTCTGTCATGTACGAGCCCTGGATTGGGGGTCTTGAAGAATACGATAAAGAAAGATTAATAATTTTACAGAAGGCTATTAAAGGTCTATTTGATGATGGGTTGAGAAACAAAGTGTTCTTAAATGATTTGGAGCGTGCTGGAACTGATGATGTTCACTTTCTGCCCATAGCGTACAAGACTTATGGGGAACGCTTCGCTTCGGCATACTTAGGTATGTGTAGAACTAGATCAAAGCGCATCTTTGCCCCAACAATGGGTAACATTCGATACGACTCCTGACCTCACAAAAAATTTGAAAGATATCGGACCCCAGGCTTGAAATGGCGTGGGGTTCGTTTATAATGTGGGCATGAAGAACACCGACTACACATTCACGTTCCCGACCGACTCGAAGGACACCAACTCTTTCACGATGGACTGGTATGAAGGTGGACGCCGTTACAGGCTCTACTACAATGACGATGAACGCGCTTGGCGTATCATTCGCCAGCGGGAGAATGGGAGGCATTACGAGACCGTCGAAGTATACGCATCCCTCTGGTGGGCCTTCCAAGGCATCAGTTGCTACAAGGGTCCGTGCGAAGAGGAGACGAAGGAACTTTATGAGGTCATCCGCGAGACCCTTGCTGCCTGAGCGGAAATAAATTTATATAATTTGCCCCGCATCTGAACTGATATACGGATATTGTCACAGTACGCCTAAAGTCCTTAGGCTCATCTGTCGATAATATCCATATGAAGAACGAAGACTCACAACTATTCTGGCTCATTGCAGCCATCATTACCCTTATCACTCTTTACATTTACTTTACTCCGAGGATCAACTTCCTCGACCTATAATGCGTATTGATACTAACATGCCTGATGGCACTGGATTTGTTAACGTCACACTTACCTCCAAAGAGGTTTCAATCTTGCTCAAGCTAGTTATGCAGCACAACACTAGTGCTCGACGACCTGCTCAGAACATGATTACCCTCCAAGACCAACTTAACAAAGCTTACAACAAGAACCTCTGGAACTGATGCTTACCGAACTACAATACAACGAACTCGAAGACCGATACGGCAAACTGATCTACAAGATCGCGCACTGGATCAGTGGCGACAGTGCTACGGCAAACATTGAGGACAACGCCCAGGACCTGTGGCTAGTTCTGTTTGAGACAATCAACACGTTTGCTCGTCTGAACTCTGATGCTTATCCTGATGGGTACGAGGACTTCAAGGACACTGCTCATTGGAACAAGTATGTCAAGACTGCTCTGTGGAACAGCAAGAACAGCAAAGGCAATAAGATCTCACAACGATACAACATCACCAGAGACACGGTGTCTACCTGGGAAAACAGTGAGGTCATGGAGAAGGAGGACTACTCGTTTGAGTCTGTTGAGTTCGATATGTTCCTGGAGGATCTGCCGAAGCTATTGAATGAGAAGGAGCTACAAGTTGTACGCCTCCTTGTGGAGGATCCTAACCTAATCACTGAGCTAGGTCACGCAAACAAAAGTGCATTGTCGAGAGCCTTGGGTATGACCTGGGCAGACGCCGACAACATCGTAAAAGCAATAGGAGCCAAGCTCCAGAACGAACTATGAAGAAACTAAATTTAGCTATGTTAGCAGGTCTAGCCGCCTGTGCTGGTGGAGGATCCTCTGAGACGCCCTCTCTGCCCTCCTCTTACCTTTCGGAGGAGCCAAACGACTCATTCCTCGTACCGAACGTAATTGTCCCTGACGGGCCTCTGTACCTCGTTGAAGGATATGTCCATGCTGGAGACCTGGACTGTATGCTTTGCACGGGTACTGATGGGATTCCGTTCAATGAGACTGGGACGGAGAAGCTGGTCAATGTGAAGATTGATTATGCTGCTGGCTGGGACTGTGATGTTTACATTGGATGGCAGGATGCTGCTGGTAACGGTAACTTCCTTTGGCAAGCCTTTGATCAGTGGGGCCAGGGTCATTTCGAGACTGATGTGATTGTGCCTTCGGGAGCAGGTTGGCTCATGCTTGCAATTGGGCAAAATACATTGAACACTCCCCCTGACTCAACTAGATACACTTTCACCGTGGAGGTATTTTGATGGAAAAGATTTATATTAGCGGACAAATCACTGGACTGAAGAAGCAAACATGTTACAATAACTTCGAGACAGCAATCATGAAGCTCAGGCGCATTGACAAGTACGGAGTCAGCCCTTACCAGGGAGACGAAGGCAAGACATGGGCAGAGTACATGAAGCGAGGTATCGAGACAATGATGAATTGTGACGGTATCTTCATGCTGTCAAACTGGCGCGAGAGCAAGGGAGCGAACATCGAACGTCACCTTGCCATGCAGTTAGGAATGAAAGTAATGTACGAAGATTTGTTTGACCAAGGATACTACAACAAGAATGGAACAGATAACGATTGAAGATTGGGGAGCTTTCCTCATAATGGTAAGCCTTTTGGGGTTTCTAGTTGTGTTTGCTATTTACGTTATTCTCGCTCTTCCAAGAATCTTATGGAGAGCGATTCAACTGACTTACTACCGCAGTCTGTCTAAGCCTATGCAGAATGCTCGCTCGATTGAGGAGCAGAGGAAGCAGACACGAATTCTCATGCGTATCTTGGAGGAAAAATAGGAAATCTGAATACCAAAAACAGCGTAGCAAACCTATTATAATACTCTTCAGGAGACAACCATGAAAGTAGTAGTAGTGATCGAGACAATGGATTTCCAGATGGGATCCAGTACAACGAGAGTAGTAGCTGTGTGTGAAGACTGGACCGCAGCAGAACAAGAGAAGGCTAGACTCAGGGAAATGGGTTCCATGAGTAAGTATCATCTCATTGAAAAGACAGTCACCAAGAGGAAAGAATCATGAGCCACACATTATTTTACAAGATCACCTGTGATCAAGACGACGATTGGACACGCATTAGCCACAGCATGACTTTAGCTACTGAAGTTAAGGATAGCATGGAAGCTAACCACGCTCCAAACACATACTCAATCACCGAAGTAGAATTGTCGGGAACGCCTGAGTTAGTTGATATTTATTGTCAGATGTCTGACATCACCAACCCTGCAAGTAATGGAGAGTGGACCTGATGACAAAGGCCCAAAAAGTCAAAATGGTATGGAACGGATTCGTCCTATTTTTCGCAGGAGGATTCTTCACAGGAACATACATGTACGCAAAGCAAGAAGTAGCAGAGACAAGAACAGAAGATACATGTGATGAACCCTGCCCAGACTGTGTACCCAAAGTACCACTAACAAATCTAGAGGAACAATGACATGTACGCATACAGACGGAGAAAGAAAGTTG
>Ga0213859_10001331_pt1 | contig 11018 bp, 15 predicted proteins | sample PICome_2_FD_160133 | JGI IMG/M metagenome (GOLD analysis project Ga0213859, IMG submission 160133) | Coastal seawater microbial communities near Pivers Island, North Carolina, United States - PICO304 | ecosystem: Environmental > Aquatic > Marine > Coastal | place: USA: North Carolina... | reverse complement strand
TAAAATGGTGCAAAAAAAGACTTGACGAAGTACAAAGTTTTTTTAGACCAAATACCCAATATATTGAAAAACCCTGGGGCGGTGCTGGTAGATTCAAAGACACAATTCCCGTGGAACATTTCTTTGATGCTATAGACATTTATAGACATTTGAAAAAACACACAGAATACAAAATACGTTGCGAAATGAATACACTACACATTTATTCTAATGATAGAAAAATGATTGTAGATTTAGGAAATAAATTAAGACAACGTTATGTTGAATTGTGGGAACCAAATCCAAACAATGTCACACTACTACAAACCAACACAAATATTATACTGGTTAACAAAGCACCCGAATATGAATACAAAATTACACTAGGCAAAAAACCAGGGCATCCTAGTTTGGCAAAGTGGATTGATAATAATCCTAAACTGGCAAAAATGGGCGAAATAGCCAAAGAAGAATGTCTTAAAGGGGGTTATATAAAGGGTTATTATTTCCACGTTAGAGACAACAAAGCATTAAGTTTAGCACAGTTGCTGGTAGGTGATAACATACAAAGAATAGATAAATTTGTGTATGTGCCTACATAGATAAATACTGTATGGAACATTTTATCAATATCATTTACAAACAAAATGCGGATTCTCACGGAATAGCCGAGTGTATTGCAAGTGGCTCAAATATACTTACAGAAAGCAGTATTGATTTTTACACTGGTGAATTAGATACTAGTGAAAAAATTATTACAATGGCATTGCCTGAAGCAGTTAAAGATATTGATAATGCAGCACAGGATATTGCTATGAGGCTTTTTGAATTTGGTTTAAAAGAATTTGATATTGAAATAACAGAAGAAACCAGCGGCACATTGAGAAGAGGTATGCGTGGTGAGGAAGTTAAAAAATTACAACAACAACTAGGAATGCCAGCAGCAGAACAAGATGGTATATTTGGTCCAAAGACAGAACGTGCTGTTAGAACTTTCCAACAAAACGCAGGTATTCAAGTAGACGGTATTGTAGGACGTCAAACACAATCTACACTACTTAAATATAGAGCACCCGAATTAGGTATCAAAAGTGTAGAACCAGGTGGCGGATACATTGATGCGCCATATCCTAAAACACAACCAAAGGCAAAACCCGATGGAAAAACTGTTGCCCCAAAAATAAAACCAAAATTAAGACCAAAACCAAAAGGCGATCTAGCACAACTACCTAAAGGGATCCAAGGCAGGGATATTGATAAGGACGATCCTAGAGACGACAGCGACAGTGGTTTTAGAAAAGGTCAAGCACCAAAAAGTATGTTTGCTACTGATAAACCAGATCACGAAGACAAAGGATACGCATATGTTATTCCAGCACCAGAAGGAGCAGGCTATTCAGTGATTCTTCCAGGTGGACAACTTTGGAGAGAACTTAACAACGGTATGGGCAGGAGCAGTAGCGAAGAGAAAGCACAAGCAGCAGCAGATCGTATTAATAAAGATCAAGGATTAACAGTCCCTAAAAAAGGCACACCAAGCAGTAGATTGGATCAAAAAGGTAAAAAAACAGTTGACCCTAGTCGTGGTTCACCAACACCAAATGTTGATGACAGTGATATTGTACAGCCAGTAAGTGACCCGGATGAGAATGAACCAGATAGTGCTAGACAAAGTCCAAAGATGCCTACACCTGGTCAAGATAGTGAAGTTCCTAGAATGATTGCGCCAAAATTAGATACACCAGGCGCAGAAAAATCACCAAAATTACCAGGTGTTAATGACAAAACACAAAGACAAGATATTGATCAAAAACAGTGGGAAAAGAAATACGGTAGTGCTCCTAGAGATTTGAGCGCAGGACTACCAGCAGAATTTACAACACAATATTTAAATCCAGCACTGGATGATTTAACAAGTGACGCAGCAGGAGATCTTGCTAGTGAAGTAAAAGGCGCACCACCACCTGTTGCTAGACTTGTAATGGATAGAATGCGTCAAATGCTAGGTGTAGAAGACGGCGACGAAATACTTGATATGGCAAGAGAAATTGAACAGGAAGAACCTGATCAAGCAAGTGCGCTGTCTACACTAGCAGAAATTTACAAACAATTAGAGGATACAGCAATGCCAAAAGATGAAAGCGTAGCACCACGTCCGAAAGGTGCATTTATGTTCCGTGAGCGTAACGAATGGAATGCTCAATTTAGAAACACACACAACATCGACGGTACTCCTAAACAACTTACAGAAAGCATTGAAGACTACCAAGTTACATACGAAGATGATGATAAATTTTATGAAGACTATGGAGTTATGTGGTACAACGAAGACGAAACAATTGATGAAGCAGAATATCAAGGACGTAAAGTTAAACTAGGCAAGCCTATGAAAGGCGATGTTAAAAAGTTTAAAGTATATGTAAAGAATCCAAAAGGCAATGTTGTGAAAGTTAATTTTGGACAAAAAGGTGTTAAGATTAAAAAAGACAATCCTGCTAGACGTAGAAGTTTCCGTGCAAGACATAATTGTGCAAATCCAGGACCACGTCACAAGGCACGTTATTGGAGTTGTAGAAAATGGTAAAAATCAACGAATTCCACGACATGGATATTCCAAAAGAAATAATCCCAAAGCCAGATTATGATGTGCCCAGTGATTTGTTGATCTTTATGCGTAACGATCCAATGTTTTATCGCAAAAACTTTTTTCCAGCAATTGAACGTTACAAAGAAGATACAAAAGATACTGCACCTTTAGAAAACATGGTAAAACGTGGTTTAGGTGAGTACTGTAACAAATTCAAAATTGAAAACCCAAAAGAAGAATTAATGGGCGAAGGTGATATTATTGATTTGGTGCGTACAATCATTGCTGACGAAATGGAAGATCAGGATGAAAATAAGTGATATATTGGATAGAATTTGGAAAGGTCCTGCAGATAACTTCAGTGCTATGATGACAGCAGTAGTAGCAATGTATGCTAGAACAAGACGTCATCCAAAATCAGATCCTGCTCCTTATATGAAGATGTTAAAAAAACAATTTCCTAAAGCAAAACCATTGGATATGCGCAGAGCTATTGAACAGGCAGACATATAATGGATATAGCAGAATTACAACATCTAGCAGGGATACGAAACAAGTTTACAGGGTTCACTCCTTATGTGCCAGAAAACATGAGTATTACAGGCACAGAAAAAGCAAAGATACAACGTAAGAAAAAGATACAACCGGGCACCGAAGAATGGTTTAAACTTTGGTTTAGTCAACCTCATTTAACAGGGGAGAAACCTATAGATTGAAAAAATGGCTTTACAAAACTTGGCGCAGTTGGAATCCATGGTACACACTAGAAGTTGATTATCGTGGCACAACCAAGCGAATTATTGTAAAAGACTTTAAAAAGAAAACACCTAAACATATAAAAGGTGTAAACAGTGACGGTGAATGGTTTGAGTTAAAAAGTGAGACACCTATGGACTATTATGTACAAGAATACAAGGCAGATTTACAATGAGAATACACCATTTAGACGAAGGCGTTGGACGTATTGTAAAAGGCGTCAATACTACAGTAGATGTAGGTGTTGATCAAACACGTATTGAAGCTGGTAAGTTTGGCAATAAAGTAGATAAAGACGGGCGTCCTCCAACACTTTCAAAGAAAGTTAAAGGCAATAGCACAAACGTACTGTATAATTTAGGTATGGTAAAAGAACAACGCTACACAGCAGCCGAATGGGCTATTATGGAAGGCGGACATACGTTAGAAGAAACTGCACCACAACCTAAAAAGCCTGGCAGAATATTTGCAGCACTTACAGAAGATGTTGAAATAGACAACAAAGACGGTTGGGGTGCTGTGCCTTGGAATCAAGAAGTAGACTATAGAGGTTTGCGTGTTAAAATGAAACCAAGTACATTCATAAACCTAGCAGCAAGTCGCAACGGTGAACCTCCTGTGCCTAAAGTTGTTGATTATGTCAAAGGTGGAGGTGCTATTGGTGCCCCATTCCTACAAATATTTGTAGATGAAGATGACAGCCAAATACCAGAAGTGCGTGGACACGAAGGACGCAGTAGAATGGCCGCCATACTTGAAGTGTATGGTGATGTGCCAGTAGAAGTACACTTGTTCTTCCAAGGTAAAGTAAATCGCAACAGACACATTACACCAGAGTTTGTTGAAAAGATTCAAAGATATTTAATCAGCGAAAATGACAAAATGGTAAGAGGGCCACTGTTTGAGATTTAGTGAGATCATAGAAAACTTTGCTGACGGTAAGAAAAAAGGCAAAAGCAGACCAGGGCGTGTAAAACGTTCAGGTGCTAGTTGTAAAGGATCGGTGACTGATTTGCGCAAACGTGCAAAGAAGTATTCAGGCGAACGTGGTAAAATGTACCATTGGTGTGCTAATATGAAAAGTGGAAGAAAGAAAAAATAATGGATATAGAGTATTACGTTAAAAAACTTAAAGAACACGAAGAACAAAGAACTAGCACTAACGAACGTAATAACTTTTGGAGGCAATACAATGAAAATAAATGAACTATGTGAAACAACAGCAGCCGCAGTAGCAACAGTAGCCACTCCAGTAGGCGGTATGATCAGTCGTCAAATGAAAAACCCAGACGGTACTGCTAAAAATGCACTAGATGTTGATACAAACCTACTAGGTGGAAAAGCAAAGAAGAAGAAGGCAAAGAGCTCTAAAGATAAATAGTATAGTAATTACTATTGGAGCATTATAATGACTGAAAAAGCCACAAAAGAAAGCGGCCTTCAAAGACATATCGGTATTAAAAAATACGGTAAAAAAGGTTTTGAGGAACTACAGAAGGCTGGTCGCGAAGGCGCAAGCGAAGAAGAAAAAGGCGCAATCAAAGACAAACATCTTCCTAAAAAGAAAACAAATGAAGGATTAGCGGATCTTGCTGATATGGCAGAACGTGATCACGAAGTACAAATGGCACGTAGCGATTTGTATAAGATTGCCAAGTATGCAATTAAACTTCACGAAATGATGAAAAACGTGAGTGAAGCAGAAGGCATTGAAGGATGGCAACAAGCAAAAATCACAAAAGCAGCAGACTACTTGGGTTCAGTATACCACGCACTAGACTATGACACAAAGTTTGAAAGTGTACAAGTACCAGAAGATGCTAAACCAAAGCAACATAAGCGTGTGTTAAGTGACAGCGAAGTAAAATCATACAAGGGTAGTTTAGCAAGCAAACTAGCCGAAGCAAAAGGTGTTTGCCCAGACTGCGGCAATCCGAGTTACACAACACTACCAGAAGAAAAACAAAAAGGTGTTGATGGCAAAGTATGCTGGAAAGGCTACAAGCGTATGGGCACAAAGAAAAAAGGCGGTAAAACAGTAGATAACTGCGTTAAAAAGTAATGAAAATTAAAGAAGTCATATCGGAAAAATGGAGTGCAAAATACAAAAAAAGTATTAATTGCTCAAATCCAAAAGGCTTCTCACAAAAGGCACATTGCGCTGGCAAAAAGAAAAGGAAAAAGTAATGGACTACAATGCACTACAACATAAACTGTTTGCTATGGATCCTACCGATCCAAAAGAAGATTTAGCAAAACTACGAGCACAAGCAGGTGGCAATGCTCCAACACCTTCACCTCAAGTTGACTATATCGCAGAAAGTGCAAGTGTGCCTGAAGGTTCGTTACAAATGGATAAAGATTACAGTGTGAGCGACTTTGCTGCACTTGCTGGAGTTGTTACCGAAAAACAGAAACACGGTGATTATGCTCGTGGAAAAGATCCAATGCCTACAGCAGAACCAGGACGCACCAAGCATCCATTAAAAGATAAACTTGTAGGCGAGGCAAGTCCTGATGAAGAAGATAAATTTCATACTGATCTAGATGATTTAGTACATAAAACATTTGGTCATAGCAGCGATGAAGAAAAATCAGATAAAGATCGTATTGCCGAATTAGAAAAGCGTGTTGAAGCGTTAGAAGCGCAATTAAGTGAACGCACCTTAACCAAAGGTGAAGAAAAGAAAAAAGAAAAATATGTCAAAGGTATGAAGAAAAACAAGGATGATTTTCAAAAACGTTATGGCAAAGATGCTAAAAGCGTGATGTATGCCACTGCTACCAAAATGGCAAAAGAATCAAGTGTTGACAGTATTAAAGATCAATTGTATGCTGCATTAAATGAAAAAATGAGTGACTAATGAAATTAACTGATCTCCTCACCGAAGCACCTTTAGCAAGTTATGGAAAGAATTATGCAGGGCCTAGATTAGGGCCTAATAACATTGGTTTTCCAAACGGAGATACTGTTAAACAATTAAAAGTCGCATTGGCTAAACACCAGCTATATATACCTGGACAACCGCCTAATCCTGCACAAAAAGCATGGATTGGGGATAACACAGGCGAATGGACTCAAGCATTGAGTGATGCAATTATACAATGGAAGCGCAGTATTAATGCTCAAGATAAATCTGCCAAACTAGATATACAAACACCCGAATTAAGTCCAAGAGAGATTGATTATCTTATACATTCAAAACTTTATACAGATGGTAGTCAAGCAGGATTTTTGTTAAAAACAGATTCTGGAAAAAGACAAGGAACCCCAAAAACTGCTCCGTGGCAAGGCAGTACAGTAGATGTAGGAACTGTTATTAACACACCTAAAGAAAGTATAAAAACTGTAAGAGATTTTTTAGCTGCAATAACTTTTAGCGGATGGTCTGTAATTTTAGAAGAACTTTTAGCTAAAAAAAATTACTTATCCAAATCAAGAGGTGCAGAAATGCAACGTATGTTGAAAAATATATATGTAAAGCAAAATGCCACTCCTGTTATCTGGTTACAAAGTTGGGAAGATAATGTATTAAGAGAAGATGGTGAAAACCTAAAAGCAACACTTGAGAACGGCAATGAAATATCGTTTCATCCATTGAGAGAACCATCCTTTGATACCAATTGGGGCAGCATGGAACTTGGCTCTCAAAGACTTTATGAATATTTTCAATCTCTAGGAAATGGACTTTTAAGAAAGTACCAAGCACAATTAAAAGCTGCTAAAGAAAAAGACACCGAAGTCGAAGACCAAGGCAACGAAGTTCCAACTTTCACTCAACAACAAAAAATTAGTGTGTGGGCACGAGATATGAATACTGCTCTTGTTTACGCATGGTATGATTTTAGAGGCATAGATGAAAAAAGTGTAAGCTATCTTATGAATCAGCTCCAAAATTCAAAAGATTGGGATGTAGTTTCGCAAAAATATGAAGATATGTTTAATGAAGATTTGTCTCAAAAACTTGCAGATAGTTTGTCCGACGAAGATTATTATGCATTTGTATTTAGAAAACTATCTATGATTAAAAAAATAAATCATAATCCTTTGTTTGCATCTATTATATTTGGGAAAACAGAAGATTCGATCGATGTTGAACTCAATAATGAAAAATATACTATAATGAAAGCAAAACAAAATGGCAAAATTATAGTGAAAAAAGGCAAAAAAGAAATTAAAAACGCACTTTTAATTGAAGAAATTTTAAAAGCAGGCATTTCACAAACTGGTGGAGTTGTTCCAAACTTAAAAATTGCTTTAACAGATGAAAGTAAAGAAGAAGCAGCAAATTTAGTAATAATATCAATACAACAGATAGCACCATACCTAGTGCCATATTACACAGCACAATCTCCTTTTGATCAATCTATTACTCCAGGAAGAGGACCGCAAAGATTAAAAGGCATTCAAGAAGAAAGTGCAAAATTATTACTCAATGGGGTTAAAAATGAAGGCGTATTGAGTTGGATAGCCCAACAAATTACTAATGATGCAGAAGAATTAATACAATCTAAAGAATTGCATTGGGACAAAAGATGGCAAGAATCAGATGGTGGTGCAAAGTTAGCAGAGTTAGGCGGAATATTAGATGTAACCGATGCTACAGATAGCGAAAGAGATTTGGTAGATAGATTACATAGAGAAGAAACTAGGGAAGATGCTGTAAACGAGTTATTAAATACAAATGCTCCAGAAGAAATGTACGAAAGAATTTATAGATTATTTAAAGAGAAATACGGAGGCAAAACATTTGATAGCAGAGTTTTTGCAGGCAATACAAATGAAGTTCGTGATTTCATAATGACAGGAACAGGAATTACTGATCCAGGATTTCTTCGTGTAGCAGAAACAATTGGTATTGCAAAGTCAGCACCATTAACTGTAGCACAACTATTTGAAGATAGTATGAAAGGCAATTGGTGGGAACTTTTTGGAGGTACCAATGAGGAACTGGCCGATAAACTCACTGATGTTATTATAGATAGGGAAGATTATATACTTGTTAATGAATATTATAAAGGTGCACCGGTAAATGCAGGTAATGATCTAATAGAAGATTTAAGAAAAGAACAATGGTTTGGTTTATTCAATGATACATATTACAATAAATTAGCACAAGCATTAGGATTGCCAACTATCACAGAGTTAGCAGAAGCTAATTTAGACCAAGAATTACTTAATATTTTAGCCGACACTGCAACAGAGCCTACAGAGAAAAATTTAAAACGTTTGAAGAACGTGCTTGGTAAAGAAAGCAACGAGTACTTTTCAACTATATTAGACAATGGTGAAACTAGCAATATTATTAATAGTAAAGGCGTAAGAGCATTTTACAAAATGTTAGATGACATTAGATTAGTTCGTATATACACTGATGAAGAGCAAGACATTTTCTTTGACATTATAGATTCTGTTGATCGTGAACTTTTAAGATTAGTAAAAATTAATCCAAATAATAGAGTTAATCGGGCACGTTACGAAAATTGGAAAGAATGGTATAATTCAGCAAGAGAAAGTTGGTTTGATTAATGGCGTTTTTAGTCCACCCGCTGCCTCCTATCAGCGTATATGTTAGGAAAGAATACCTTTACGATTTAGAAAAAGGACATGGAGAATTTACACCTGGAATTTGGATAAGTGTAAAAAGCACACAATACAAAGCATTGTATTTTGAAACTCTATTAACAGACTACGGAGCACTATATGACAAACTACCTATTTCGGCGTTTGTATGGAAAACTGATCACGGCGAACTTCTTCCGCTTGATGTGCTTCAGCTTTGGGATTGTTTTGATTATGACATTACCGTTGTCCAAAAACCAATCTTGTCTAGATGCGAATTTTTTGGAAAAGACCGACGTATGCATGCCGGTGAATATGAATTCACCATCGATAATTGTCACCGCGATCATTCCGTCCTCGACACAAATTTCAGTGAACACGACCCCGAACACAAGTCTTTCAACGTTATACGACTTGACAACGGTCAATTCGCTGCTCAACCAAATAATAGGGTTATCTGGCGTGATAGCTCTTTAACACCCGAGAAACTACTTACACCTGATTTTAAAGTTTGCACACAAAACTATGCTGTTGAAACTGAACCCAAATGGAGTGTAGGACATACTGACGAATGGCAGTACAAAACACTTGACGAAGAATCTAAATCGTAGTAATATAAACAAATAACCAAGGAGTATTATATGAGCGATCGTGTGTATGGTGCAGAAGAAAAGGCCAAACTAGAACGTCTTGTCCGCGAAGGCGTTACTGTACTTCAAGAAATTGAAGATTTACAAGGCGGATTAAAAGAAACTGTTAAAGCGGTTGCCGAAGAACTTAATGTTAAACCAAGTTTGATCAACAAAGCAATTAAAGTTGCACAAAAACGTGACTGGAGTCGTGTTGCAGATGAATATGAAGATCTAGAAACACTAGTTGCAACAGTAGGTTACGATAAAGACGCATAATGTACCGCATATTTGACGGTGCTTTTAACATCACCAACGTTTGTAATTTAACTTGCAGTGGTTGTGAGAGTTTTAACAATTTTAACTTTCGCAATCACTTTCGTTTTGATGATTACAAAGACTTGTACAAACGTTGGAGTGAACTGGTAACCATAAATGTTGTAACCATACACGGTGGAGAACCATTTACTAATCCAGATATACTTAATTGGGCACGTGGTTTAAAAGAATTATGGCCCGATGCTAACAAGCACTATGTTAGCAGCAACGGCAGTTTGTTAAAAAATCACATTGATACTGTAAAACAACTTTTAGATTCGGGTTGGTATATAGATATTAGTGTTCATGACAGAGTATTGTACAATGACATAGAACCTGCTATAAAAATTATATTAGAAGATCGTCCATATCGTGTTGTGCAAAACGGTGAAGATACAAAACTTGTAGGACACAACAACAATCAAACATATTTTAACATATACGAAACCATAGACTTTATCAGCAGTGCTAGAGTAGGCATAGACAAAGGCAAATGGCAGTTCCACAACAGCAATCCTCGAGCGTCACACAGAGTTTGTTTAGGTGGTGAACCTCCTTGCACACATTTTAATAAAGGTTTGATGTATCAATGTCATTTGACAAGTGTAAGTGCAGACTTAATACAACAGTTTCCATTAGAACAACGTGCAGTGGAATTATTGCAACAGTACAAACCAGCACATCCAGATGACGATTTAACAGACTTTTTCCAAACACTACACAAACCTATGCCACAGTGTGCGTTATGTCCAGAAAACAGCAAAACACATTGTATTGCACCTCTTGCTACAAAGAAGGAAAGTGCATGGATCTAGTAACAAGTACAATTTTTGAACCAAGAGTATGTTTAGATATTGATATAAAAAGTTTGCCCAATAGAGACTTTGACAAACTGCACATTATAGGTTGGAGTGAAGAAGGTGTAGCCTTTGATTTTATAAAACACATGATATTACGTGACAACGAAGAACGTGATATTATGCAAAACTTGTATGATCAAGGCAGACTAGTTTATCATTGTAACATTATTCATCCAAGACACAACGATAGCAGTATTCACCAACCCTGGCCAGAGTTTGATCAGTTTTTAGGTTGGCAAGAATACAGAGAAGTACCTCACACACCCGAACAATTGTATCATTTGCAAACACTCACATATAGACCGCACAAAGATATGCTTGTAGAA
>Ga0213859_10001324_pt1 | contig 11044 bp, 30 predicted proteins | sample PICome_2_FD_160133 | JGI IMG/M metagenome (GOLD analysis project Ga0213859, IMG submission 160133) | Coastal seawater microbial communities near Pivers Island, North Carolina, United States - PICO304 | ecosystem: Environmental > Aquatic > Marine > Coastal | place: USA: North Carolina... | reverse complement strand
GCTAAAGTGTCAATTAAAACAGAAAAGTTGGATCCCTCAAAGTCAAAATCCGTGAAATTACTGTTCGATCTCAGATAATCCTTAATCTGAGTCCGTAAATCATTAAAATCGAGGTTAGTAAACTGATTGAATGACATTATACCCTAGAAGGTTGTAAGATAAATTCTATATTTTGTGTAGGAAGTGGTAATCCAGTGATGTCATATTCAATTTGAATGAATAAATCGTTAGAATCAGGGTTACTTTCCGTGTAAACGTTAGTCAATTTGATTCTTGGTTCAAAGTTTTTCAGTAATGTAATGATTTCTTCCCTTAAATCATCCGAATTATAACCACTATTTAACTCAAAGAGAGTAGTATATATTGATGAACCAATTAATTCATTAAAGAACCTTTCTGATAAATTGGTTCTAACTAAATTTGTGACAGATTTCTTGATTGCATCTTCATTTTTAAGCACAGTTACATCATTAGTAACTGGATGCCTAGTAAAAGACAAACTTATATCTTTAAATGCACGGGAAATTGATGCAGGCATCCAGGTCTAACACACTTTTACATACTATCTATAATGGTTTTGCAATATTTATTATTATCAATAACGTTTTGGGATTGAATCATAGTCTTCTGGACTATAAAGATTCTCAGTTAAACTAATTTTAGACTTCTTTGCTTTATGATACATCACTTCATTCAACTCAAGTTCTTCAGGATCTTCGGTTTTATGTGGTAATGACCAATAATCAGTTGTCAAACTTGTAGTGCCCCACACTTCTTTCATGTAATTTGTATCTCTATCGACTGGTGAATTACCCATTGTTCTCCTCATTAGTTTTTGATAGAACTTTTTGAGGGGTTCCTATCCCTTAAATATTTATTTTTCAAAGTGGTGAGAGTATTGATCATCAATATCTGCTACAACATCAATAGTTCCAGCAGGTTTTGTAGTTTCTTTTGCCGTTTTCCAAAAATAATTTTCATCATTACCTAGTCCATCACGATCATGACCATTCTCAACCTGATAATAAACTGTTGAAACTTTGAAATCAGGTATCTTTGGTTCAATTGGAGTCAAACTATTATCAAAGATACGTGTACGATTATTTGGATACAAACAGAACTGACCATTATCTAACTCAATCAAGTTATGCGATTTGTGCTCTGAAGGATTCTCACTTGTTGAGTAATCAATGCTATCAGGATCTTGATGATAATTATCGATCGTACAGATATAGGTACCTGTTTGTGTACCATAGTCACGAGTATAGACCTCATAGTGCATACTACCAATAAACTGTTTCTGCACAACTGCAACACCGTAGTCCATACAATTCCAAAACTGAAGGTTATGTAACTCCATATCTGGTGTTGGTGTCTCAGGATCTGCTACAAAGGCACTGATAGGCAGTTTATCGTACATTGCCGCATACTCTGGTAAGTATGTCTCAAAATAAAAAGCACGCCCAGGAATCGATTTGACCGATACCCAGACGCCTTTGACAAATTCACCATGACCAAATTGATGATCTGTGAGATATTCTTTTCGTACCCATACTTCCATTGAAGGAAGATTCGCAATCAAGCACGCCATACAAAAGTTAACAGAACTAACTTATCTAGTTAAATCTTACCTTGTCCACGATAACGCTTACGCTTACCATTCCGTGATGATGCGGTATACTTGGTATGCTGTCCACATCCTTGACGGGTCTTCTTGGGGCGAGACTCGATCATCTGCCCACCACTCAATCCAACTTTACTACGTGCCATAATACTCCAGGTTTAAATTCTTTTCGCGATTTTTTTAACGGGGCGGTATTCCCACCCCACTCATAAAACTCAAATAATACGAGTCTTCTCATGCCCCACGCGGATCAGAGGGTCACACCAAATCTCATAACCCTTCTCAATTGCATCGAGACAGAACGAAACGTCCTCACCACACATATCTTGGACTTCGCCAGATTCAAATTCTTGCATCTTCGGAGCAAACCAAGGATAAGGTAAACTCTCAAACACTCCGTGCTTAATCAATACCCACCCGAATCCAGTATAATCAACAGTGAACGGCTTTCGACGCTTGCTCATCGACTCTAACGTCTCATGGTTCATTACACCACCATTATTACGGAAGTCTCCTTCCTCTAACCAGTGGGCGACACTTGTCGTTCGACCATCCTCAGTACAATACCATCCTGCTGCAATATCCTTATCCATTGCAACCAAACGATAAAACTTCTCAGTGTCAAATACAATATCACTATCAATCCATAACTGATAATCATACTTCAGTTGACCATCCCATGGTTTCTGATTTGGTCCTCGAAGAACATTCGCACCTAAACACTTACATCGTGCAAAGTTCACCATCGAACTATAATCTTGTGAAATCTGAATACTTGCACCATTCTGTACTAAATCAAAGCACAGTTGTACAAAGTTCTTCAAATAGGTATATGAGACTCCTCGACCAGGTAGACAGAAAACAACTGCCTTACCACGAATCATTTCCTTTGCTGCTTCTAAATCAAACTCATCAGAGTTGACACTAGTAGGCGGTGCAGCTGCCTTTACTGTAAATCCCTTAGCCATGAAAATGAATTAAGTAACGATACTATTATAACACAGCAAACCAATCAATGCAATTGCTCTGTTTCACATATTTATTACCACACTCAATCCCTGTTCAATATCCTTTAACGTAATACTACCCTGCAAATATAAAAACCCCTTCGCCATCTCTAAGTGTTTCTTTAATGCATACTCCGGTATCCTCTCTAATACCGTAATACCATTATACTCAATGTTATACGTATTCATCTTCAATTCTCTCCAATAGGTACTCTAAGTCTTCCTTAATACGATTATCTCGGATAAAACTTTCGTCATTCTCTATGCGATATTCAATCGTCTCTACAATTAGTTCCTTCTCATAGGGGTCAATTGAAAACTTCATAGTAACATCTCTCTTTTTTCTTTATATATTATCCGAGGTTTTTTAACATAGCAGATAGATTCATATGACCATGCATATATCCCATCACAATTAATCCGATTACTGACACAAACATCCCACTTAATGAATAGACAATCTCTGTGGGGGGTTCTAAGACTTTTTCACTGGGCGGAATTTTTTCTTGGTGTGGGGGTTGGGGATCCATTTTTGGCCTGGGGAATTTTTTTATTTTTGTGATATTTAGAGGTCGATTTTGGGTCGTTGTAGGTTAGGGGTACCTTTGGGTTTTTAACCCGCTAAGGGGGGCGACGGGCACGCTTAAAACCCCCAAATAACTGTTGTTAAGAGATTTTAACATGCCGTTGACAAACTTAAAAACCGTGGTAACCCAGTGATGCCAAGGGATCTGGGCGATCTCTTAAGGTTTTCTTCGGTTGACTGGTGGTTTTCTTTCGCTAGAATAAAAGCAAAGGGAAAACAAAAACATAGGGGCATCAATCGTTCAGAAAAATAACATTTAAGGGGCAAAGATTTCAAAAGAAAATAACATTTAATAATTTTATATTTTTTGAAAATTCACATTTAAGGGGTAGGGGGGTGTTAAGAACTGTTCCCCCCTTAAGTGTTACTCATGCCACCAAAGTGTTGACAGTTTTCTTAGCATTACCATGAGCAGGGAAAGCAACAACAAAGGAACGATCCGATTGTTGACACAAACCGCAAGTGGCACAGGTAACATTCTCGTGAATAGTTGCAGGGCAAACTATTACTTTGCGACCGCTGCTAGTTGTAAAGAACCGGCGAGTTTCATCGGACTTAACAACAGCAACCGCAGGAATGTTATGCTCAGTCATTACTTTATCTGCTGTCTCTACGTTCTCAGTGCTAGCGTTAATCGTAAACCCTTTAGAGTTACAATCCTGCAGCACTTGAATGTTATCAGCAGTCAAAGGGTGATGGGTGTAAGTGTAACCCTTGCGCCCACGGTTAGCATCACTCAACTGCTGCATCTTATCTGCGTCAATATCACCCAAACCATTGTGGGGGAGATCTCCGCTAACATTGTGGCGCCACAGTTGACCCCGTTGCATCTTCCGAACCAACTTAGTGAACTCACCCCAGGAGACGCCACGAGCGCCCTCTGAGACCTTGCGCCAGTGCAGTGCCTGTGGGCCGCTCTTGGCATAACAACCCTTAGCGAAGAAAGGGCACCCCTCCCAGCAGGTTGCCCGCTCGCTGGTGGTGGTGGGGATCGGACCGGTCTTAGCGTTGCTGCTGATCTTAGTGAGAGCGACTTGAGTGGTCATGGCGATCAGTGAAGAATGAAGGAGGCGAGCGGTGTGAGGTTTGCTTGCCTCGTTGACCATATGATTGCAAAAATCAGGGTGCTTTCCACAAGGACTGTGCCACTTAGCGAACTGGTTTTTGAGGGTTGTTTTCTGCTGCGGATCGACTATTGTATGGGGACAATCAAACGAGGTGAGGGGTATCACCGCTGACGTAATCACATCGACACCGATCCTGCCATGAAATAAATTCAAAAATTGCCTCTACTTCTAGTCTAGCATCAGACCGCCGATTGTGCCGCAACCCTGTGCCACTTTATGAACTGGTCACAAGGGGTTGACATATGCTCCCCCATATGATCTAGATTAGATGGTGAATACCTATACCACTTCATACTCTGTCACTGTGCCAGTTCTCCGACTGTCATAAGTACAGGGATATTATACCATGGATTTTTGTAATTTTTCAAATTTTCATATTTTTTAATTTTTGAAATTTTGGTTTTCTGATATTTCTTGACTTCCGGGTGCTTGCGTGCTAAGACCACAAGACCTGAGCACATTTAATAAGACTTAAAGAGACAATAAGATAAGACTTAAAGACTCAATAACCCCTCTCTATGTCACATTTATCCGACACACACTTACGACACATAAAAGGGGAAGATATATTTATTATTACATTTAAAACCTATTTTTTAATGTTTTTAATGCTTTTTACCCCCTTTTACGATACTTTGGACGAATATTAGTCCATGCAGGTCTACCCATAGACTGATTAAACCTTTTCCTTTCTAATACCTCTTCGTACTCATCAGGAGAGAGACAATCATCCCAGTCTCCATCATCAAATTGATTGTACTTTGTTGAAGTGTTCATGATAGAATTAGTTTGTTTTGAGTGGTTGAACTTCATAACGAATCTGATTAGGATAAGTCTTTTCTGCCCACTTAAGTACACGATTCTGTTGTGCCTTAATACCTTTACTTGTTGTTGGTGTTGTAGGCATTGTTCTGGTAGTTTGCATCATTGTAAACTGATCATAGAGTCTCACAAGATAAGTGTTTGGTTGAGTGTTCATGATACTGTCAATTCAGGGTAGGATTTCAGAATGAAGTTGATTGTGGTTTCGGTGAGAACTTTACCATAGTGACGTGAATCTGGTGAATCATCTCGCCATCCACCATACACCTTAGTGAATGTAACCTCTCGGATGTCTGAGGGATCAGAAGGATTGGTGAGAGTGCCGGTGATGGAGTTCATTGCCTTTGGTTGAACTGATGTCAGTGTAAAGGTTCAGAAGTGACAGTGCCTATACAGTGTGCCACTCAGTCAATTGGTCATCAAACCATCTCCTGTTGAATTGACATAAACTGTTCCTCAGTTGATTCATCCACACACTCTTGAATTGTCTGATAGATGTAATCAATGTTTCCTACATCATTGAAAATTCTTTCTGCCAGTTCAGGATTATCAAGAGCAGGATATTCCATATTGTCATCTTCATCAATCATGTAACAATCCTCCTTGGTGTAAATCCATGCCGCACAATGTGCATCTTCTCCCTGAACTTTGATCAGATCGTTGACTTTCTCTTGGAGTTGTTTGAGTGTGTAGTTCATTGTGATTCGTGATCCTCAGCGTCGAAGAATGATGCAACAAAAGAAACAACAAGCAGTAAAGGTACTGCAGCTAAAGTAATCATCACATAAGTCATCATGATTCCTTTGCAAGTGTTTGGTGCTCTTTAATTTGGTTCATTGAATAATCCAATGTCTTCTGTAGATTTTGCATCAGTTCCTTATTGTTTGGTGTGATTGTTTGTACCAACGTGAGTAGTGTGGTCAGGTCAGTTGTTGTTAGAAAGTGCATTAGTCGTCCCCGAAGTTGTTAGAAAGAAAGTCCTCAAGTTCAATGAGTTTATGATCACTCAAAGAGGTAACATACTCACTGATGATAGTAGCAAGCAAGTCAGGATCTTCCCTGCATTTCTCATACAGGAACTCCTCAAGTTCTGTACTAGTATTTGTTGTTAGAAAGTGCATTGTTTTGTTGTTGTGTGGTTTTGTAGTTTTGCAACTCAATTAAACATTGAGTGCATAATTCTGCTGCTGAAAGATGCTTCTCTCGTTCCTCTCGGATCTTTGCAATCTCCCAGTCAACATTCAGAACTTGTGTAATCATCGTAGATAAAGAAAAGAGCCGTAGGGATCACAAACATGAGGGTTATCTGCCAACTGAGTGATCAGATACCTCACACCTTTTGCAGGTGCTTTGTATGATGCTGGTTTGTAACATTCACCAGTGTTCTTGTCAACAAACATCCAACAAGAACGACAATCATCTTTTACACCATCACGATCAAGTCGCTGCCATACCTTGATATACTTTCGACCAATCTCCATCTCTAATTGATGATAAAGAGAACGACCAGATTCAATCGAATTGACTTTCCATTCATTGTTGACAGTTTCAACCAGTGCCTCAGTCAGAAATTGTGCTTGAGTCATGAGTTCAGATGAGTGAGTTGTCTTGTGCATATCCTACCATGAAAAGGGGGAGTGTCACCCCCAAATCCAGCGGGCGATCCGCTCACGCTTGCGAAGGGGCATCAGGCGGGTGTATTCAACCCAGCGAGGACCAAGTTCATGACGCTTGATCATTCCCTCTGCTGCCATCACCTTAAGAAACATTGACAGACCGGTGCGTGCTTCATTGGGCATCCCCAGAGCGGCATTGATGTCAGTGGGTCGCATCCCGTCCTGCGCCATACCATCGTCGCCATCATCCATGGGAAGAACAGACAGGATTGCCCAAGCGTAGGTGGCGCCGAAGGACTTGCGGTTTGTGATGGAGGTGAACATGTGCTTTGTTTGAACTGAACTCAGTGTAAAGGAGATGAGCAGCAGTGACCATACATTGTGCCACTGGTCTCACTGTCACATGAATACTGTTTTGGTACGCTTGGCGAGTCGAACCTGTCGTGCAGTTGCTAACACTGCCTGACGTGCTCTCAGTTCCTCTGCAGCAGTCTCAGCAGTGCGGTGGCGATGCCATTCCATAAATGCTGCCTGCCATTCCACTTGCTTGGTCATGTGTTTGAAAATGAACTTGAGAGAATCATACAGTCAGAACCAACCACAACTGACATATCAGAAGACAGTGCCTAGACTGTCCATTAGTAACTGCCAATCAAATTGCCAAAGCAATCGTGAATGTATGCGGGTGAGTTGCTTTCGTCCGCCATCGACAAACATACCTCCATGGCGTGCATCTCATCGGTTGTGGTCTCTTTCTCGTCCAGTGCAGGACACGAAACAATGTAAGTCATTTTTTTGTGTTTTTGTGTTTTTTGAAATTACTCGAAGGTGGGTATCTTGTCAAGTGCTTCGCTACGATACATTGAAGCGAAGAAACCAGCATAACCAACACTGTTGATACCAGTTTGGTGCTGAATCTCTCGCGTATCGTCTGCGGCACGAACTGTCCACACAGTTTGCTTGGTGTGGAGATCAGATGACATTGAAAGAATCATGATTCAGAAGGTAGTTTGCGACGAATGGACTCGATTTGATGATTTGGAAACTCAGAATGAATGTGATTGATACAATCATCCATGTCCACACATTCTTCAATTGTGACGAATGTGAACTTGTCTGGATTCTTTTTAAGAGAAAGAATAACTTTGAAATTATCCATTAGATTAGGAATTCCTCCATGTAGTAATCAACAGTGACTTCAAGTTTTGCTGCTTCTTCTTCAAATGCAGCATAAAATGCTTCATCAATGTTGTAATCATCTGCATGATTACAGAAAAGATCAAGTGTTGAGTCGTGCATGGGTGTTTTGCTGATGTGCTTAGTATAGAGCAGAGTGGGGCAGAGTCAGGGCAGAGTGGACAGTGCCTTAATCGTCCGGTAGTAAAGAATCTAGCATATCCTGATCATAGAAATCCAGGATTTCTGATTTGATTTCTTCTTCACCCCAATGCTTAATGTTCTCTTCAATACTCTCAATGGCAAATGTGATGAGAGTGTCCATATCCATTCCCTCAACAATCATCTCAGCGTAGTTGAGTTTGAATTGGTCAAGTTGTTTGGAGTTCATAGTGTTTTTGTCTTCAGGATGCCATGTGCCAAACTTTTCGGGAGAATACCAGAAGTCCTCCCAATCCATTGCAGTTGCCTCTGTAGTGCTCATGAGTCGTACCCGAGTGATCTTAGGATAGCATTGCGACATTCGTATGCAACCAACTCGTTAGGAAAGGTTGCAATGCGTTGGTGGTCTTCCTTCCAATACATGGCCCAGCGAGTGCTGCTCCAAATCTGTTTGATCTTGATTGGATTGTCAAGACCCAAAGGATGTGGTTTCATGTGTTCGTCTGAACTGAACCTAGTATGAAGGAGCACGGAGCAGTTTCCATGGCACTTGTGCCAGTTCCTCGTTCGTCATATCAATGTAGGAAACAAACAGTTTTTTTTCCATTTCCCGTGCTTCCACTTCATGTGGTTGATCCCTATAGTCAAAATTATCTATAGGAACTTCGGAGTAGCACAGTTTTCCCTGGCGAAATTGTAGGTCACCGCGTACCCATTGCCCCACATGGACGAGTTCATGGAAAAGGATCTGCGTGTAGACGAATTTATACATGTTGGATTGAAGTTCAATCAAAAAACTCCTAGGTTTTGATTTTTTTGAGTTTTTTGAAATATCGCACCAACCATATACCCCGTCCCTCTTCATACCACGATGAACAATGTTGATCTCAAGATTGTGCCTTGGGAAATAGGTATTCAGAAACCGAGAGGTAATATCCTCGCAGAGTTTCTTAGAATAACCATATCCAGAAGTGTGAATGATAGACATGTGCCCCAGTGGAGAAACCAGATGAATGATGAAACAAATAGAAGTTTTTCTTTACTTGTCATAGGCATCGTGGATTACCTGTGTACCCCATTATTATACACAAAAAAAGAGGGGTGCGAACCCCTCTGTGCCAGTTTTGAAATTGTCTTATGGGTCGTATGATGCAGATGCAACTTCTAGAATTGACTCATCATCATAGAAGTATTCTTCATAGAAGAATGATGTTTCATCATCACTTTCCTTTACATCTACACCTAGGATGTGAAAGAATTCTTCTTCATTCATGGCATCTTGTACTCCCCCAAATTCTCAACATAAACATCGTTAATTTGTTCTTTACCAGAAAGTTGCAGGAGTTTCTTCCATTCCCAGTAAGATGGTGGTTCACTCGCAATGCCATCAATCATGACATCCAGAGTAACACGATAACGTGTGAGTTTTTTTGAGAGTGTTTGATGACCCATTGAGACCTCGTGCTAGTGTTTAGATTCTAATCGGATTGGACACTTTTGTCAAGTAATTTAAACTGTCTTTCAAACTCATACTTAAGTTTGTAAAGTGACCTCTGTAGGTAATTTGTATATTCAAATTCCTCACTAAGTTTCAATAGATTTTCAACCTGCTGCATTGCTGCTAACAGGTTGAACATTTTTTTCTCGTCTTCGCTATATTTAGCGGAGTTACCGAAGTTTTGTAACATTAAAACTCTTTCAGTAGTTTCATAGTCTCAGGATCGAACTGTTCAACTACTCCACCGGACATCCAATCAGACTCATCTGATTCAATGAAAGACTCCCAGTTACTTTCGATGCACTCACGCATGTCAAAATCACTTTGATCGTACATAAATTCAGTCATAGGATGAAACCTTTTGAAGTTTTTTAATGAGTGTGCTGAAATCAGAAATTCGACTTCTTCTACTGAATGTGTCCTTTGCACATTCAAGACCAATGGTAAGATCAACAAATTCTGAATATGATAATTCAAGAGATTTGTTAGTCCCGTTGTCTTTGATGACGATTGAATTAGTCAAGGAACTCCATGATGTAAAAGTTGGGGGTGACACCGAGTTGCTCGGATCTCTCTAGTATCTCATAGAGGTACTTCTCCAATTCATATGAATGGAGATCCTCATGATAGTAATCGGGGATGCCGATGTCAATGGTAGTTTCGGTCAGCATGAGGATCTATCCACAGTGTGATTATGTATTATATACTCCCTCAGGACTCAATGTCACCTTCGGGAATCCGTACAGGTTCTGGTGCAACCTGATCTTCAAACTGGTGCATGTCATAGGCAAACCAGTTACCATTGCGGAAAATGTAAGAATACTCTTCACCAATAGAGAAGAAATCTTCCATGTCCTTAGACAGACTAGGAGGAGTATCCTCACCACGCTCAGAGTAATATTGAGGGCCATATTCCTCAACCTCACGCTTAGTGGTGCCACCGTATTCGTTGCGGTCGCTATTCCAACGCTCAGTAGTCCAAGCGCAGGACATGTCACCACCATCGATGAGTTCTGCTACTTTCTCCTTCGTACCGTAGTGTGAGACGAGTACCTTGCCCAACCAAGAAGGATAACCGTCCCAATGATGATAAGCAGAGAGAAGAGAACCATCCTTGAGCTCCAGGGCTATGCGTGAACGAGTTGCCATGTCAGTGATTTGTTTGACTCTCTTAATATACATGGTTTGGGGGTGCTGTGGGCACCACCTGGGCCACTTTAAAAACTGTCCTCAGGTTGTGAAGGATTCCACAACAGCGCTGGCAACTTCGTCTGAAATGGTGTAAACTCTTGCGTCATGGATTTTTTGCCTTAGATTTCCATAGTATTCTGAGTAATTTTCTTGGTCATATTCAGTGATGAGGTCAAAACATTCCTCATCATCATTTGCTACAACATTCCACAAACCACCATATTCTGATGTAGGG
>Ga0213859_10001321_pt1 | contig 11052 bp, 4 predicted proteins | sample PICome_2_FD_160133 | JGI IMG/M metagenome (GOLD analysis project Ga0213859, IMG submission 160133) | Coastal seawater microbial communities near Pivers Island, North Carolina, United States - PICO304 | ecosystem: Environmental > Aquatic > Marine > Coastal | place: USA: North Carolina | collected... | reverse complement strand
TATCAAAATCTGGATGATCAGAACTAACCTGCTTTTGACCACTATTTCCTGCAGCACCAACAAATATAACACCAGCATTAATTAATTCATCCAATGCCTGTGTTGTTGAATTTGGTGGATGTTCTCCTTTCATTCTATAACCATCACCATAATATCCAACCCATCTCATAAATCCTGGTTTGGTATTCAGAGAACTGAAGGGACTACGTGATGAAGAAGAAGTATAGGATACTCCACTTGCCCCACGGTAGTAATAATACGCATTATCAGAAGGAATTGCACGGTATCCCCAACTATTAGAACTGATTGTAGGATCCTTTGTTCCATATTCTGAATTAACAGGTTTCATTTGATGGAACAATTTCTGAGCATCAAAACCTGCTTCGATACCAGAACTAAATGATCCATATAAATTCAATACCCACTTGTTTGCATTATATGCCCACCCTTGTGTTCTACCAAAAGTTGCAGCAGCACACTGAGTTCCATGAGTGCTATTATAAGCAGTACTAGTGTTTGATCCATTAGAATTGGCTCTAGTATAAGAAGTACTAACCAAAGCAGTTCCAAAAGTGGTAAATCCGACTGAACGATATGTAGTAGTGTTATTTCTCCACCAATTCACTGCAACACTACTAACAGGAACAACTGTTCCATCCCATCTAGTTTCTAATCTATTACCTGGATCAGCATTAAAAAAGTCTGGATCAATATAATAAGGAGCATCAACAATTAAATCAAGTGCATAGCATCTTCCATTTGGATTGAGAACATTACCCTCAATCATGTCTTCGGGACCAAAGATATATGGATCACCATCAGAGTTTACAGTATTCTTGTTGATATCAGCAACATCAGATGGATTATAAAATTCAATATGTCCTAACCAAAATCCTTCGTCAGCAACAATTACATCCACATTTTTACCTGTGGAGAATTTTGGGATTCTATTATTAAAAATACTTGCCGCAGAACTTGTAGAATTTCCTTGCGAGAATACCCAGGGGTCTTGCTTTTGTGAATGACGATACAATTGAAATCCACTACGAGTCATAGTTTTGTAATCAGTCGCTCCACCAGTGGTTGTAAGTTGACCAAATGGTTGCCATGCACGATAATGAGTGGTTACACCAACGTATCTAAAATCCTGAACTGCTGCTTGAAGTTCTAATGCTGGTGGTGAATAATCTTCCCTTGCCTCATGGCAATATGATACCTTCTCATGTGCCCCAACAAGTGCAGCTTCCTCATCTGTTAAGAGATAGACTGCTCTGGTAGGACTATGTTCTTTTAAATCATCAACAGCAATAGCATCAGATGGAATATTATCCTCTAGTGTACCATCCTGTGTCAGAACTTCATGAATGTACTGCCAATCTTCTGGGGCAGTACATCCAACGGAGTAACGCTTCTTTTCCATATCTTATCAGAGCAGAGTTCCTCTAGAGAATCTATATGTAGTTATACCAGTTGTCCCAGTCAGTGGTGTCATCTGTAGTTGACATGTACCACCACTTAATGTAGAAGCAAAGGATACAAGTGGATCTGCAGAAGAATGCATAATTGCAAATTCATTTGAATATGCAACACCACCACCCTGCATTATCAGAACTTTCTGAGACTGCATACCATTTGCATGATCAATATGAAGAGTATATTCTGCTGTTCTAAATGGAGTTGTAGATACATTAAATTGATCTACTGTAACAGGTGTGCCTACAACAGCAATGAATGTACCAATTCCTGCTTCTACACCATAAGTCTCTACTTGTAAAGCAGTCTTTGGATTATCAGTCTTTACACCAACAGAAGATAGTGTGTGAATTCCAGATACATTATCAACAAACTTACCACCACCACCAGTAATTGATATTGTTGCAGTCCCACTAGAAAATGTAGTTGTAACAGATGTTCCCACAAAATTAATTGTTACTGCTGTTCCAACAACACTTCCCTCATCTTGAACCACTACACCAGATCCAGAGGCAACAACTCCTGTCAGATTTGAACCATCACCATAGAAGGTTGTTGCAGTAATATAACCAACTGCATTAACGTTTCCACCAACTGTCAGTCTTTCATTTGGAGATGTTGTATTTAAACCAACAAATCCCTCTGTAGCACCACCAGGAGCTCCACCTTTAATGGTAACATAATCATCAGTATTAATCGATCCACCTGCTTCAGATTGTATTTTAAAGTCAGGTGTATTGTTAAACGCTCTATGCCTAAAGAAGAAACTATTACCAAGACTAGAATCAAACTCCAGGTAGGCATAATTTTGAGATGCATCTATATCCTGGAGTTTCAAGACAGGAGTATTTCCAGTAACACTAATATCATCGCAGAAAATGCTGCTTACATTAATAGTAGGCGTTCCTGATAAATTTTGTGCAAATGTTGCAACACCAGCAACATCAGCATAAGAAGTACCACCAATATTTACATTACAAATTCCATTCAGAATACTTGCAGTGACTTGATTACCAGTAAAATTAATTGTCGCTGCAGTTCCAAGAGGACTTCCCTCATCCTGAACAACAACTCCCGTGCCAGTAGCAGTAACACCAGTCAGTCCAGAACCATCACCAACAAACTGAGTTGCAGTTACAACTCCAGTGAAGAAGGTTGGTGTTTGAACGAATAATCCACCATGTCCATTTGTTGTACCAATGCCAACTCCTCCATCCATGCCAAACGCTTGGAGTGCCAGAGAGACACCACTATTAGAACGTATATTTCTTACATAACCATTATTAGAAATAACCAGACTACCTGTTGATCCAAATGGCATCCACAGATCACCACCATATAGTCTTACATCTCCAGCAATATCAAGAGAGTATGATGGATTTACTGGTAGTCCAACACCAATATTACCACCTACACAATAGATATCTCCCGACTCAAGTGTTCCATTAATATCTACATCATTGAATGTAGAAGTTCCTGTTGTATTAACACCACCACCACTTCCAGTTGCCGTAACAGTTACGGTTGCAATACCACCATTTACTACTGCAGATATTCCTGCACCAACAAAATCAATTGTTCCTGCAATTCCTAACGCAGAACCCTCATCATTAATATTAATTCCAGAAGCACCGACAGATACATTAGTCAGTCCAGAACCATCACCAACAAAACTAGTTGCTGTAAGGATACCACCAACAGTCGCATTAGTACTGATGGCAACAGTTGGTGCATTTAAACTTAAATTGCCAGGACTTTCTATGACTGGAGACGCTCCCTGGTCTCCAATCAAATTCAATTCCTTAGCGCCAAAAGCCTTATTCGCCATGATTCCTTTTTAGGTATTTATTAGTTTACAACCCCTTATCGTAATTCCAGACCCAGGAGTTATCTTTATAGTTTCTTCTTTGGGAGTAGAAGATCCAGTATCAGTCTCACTACCCGTAAGAGCATCCCATATAACAACAGCATCCATCCCCTGAATAGATCTTGAGTCACTCCAATCAGTAGATGTAGCACTATCTGCTTCTGGACCATAATAAAACACAGTAGAAGACTGTATTCCTACTGAATTTTGCAACCAATTCTGAACATCAAATCCATCCCAACTACGATTATGTTGCAACTTAGTTGCAATAAGACCACATGCCACTGGACATGCAGCACTTGTTCCATTAAATGATTGGTCTTTGTCTAGGCTTGAATTTGTCGTGTCATATCTAGCATATTGTGTTGGTGGAGTTGTATCACCAGATGCTGCCAAAGTTTCATCTGCAGGAGCAAACAGTGGGATAAGATTACCCATGTTAGTATATGTTGCCATCTGCTCTCTACCGCCAGATATATTATCATCAAGGGCAGCAACAGGTATTGTTGGATAAATTGTGTTACCTTGACCATCGTCAGTGGCACCAATTTGACCAGGAAATCCTTGCCTATTAAATGTATTATATGCAGTATAACCAAATATTGATCTAGTGGCAGAGGTTAAGTTAGTATTTGCCGTTGATGCCCAGTAATTATTATAATCTGGATGAGTTGATTTTACTAATTTTTGTCTGGTATTACCTGCGGAGCAAACAAATACAACTCCCGCAGCAATCATCTCATCACCTGCAGTGACCATGGAGTTTGGAGCATACTCAGATCTTATAGAAGATTGATACGTATTATTCATAAATGCAGGTTTGCTACTGTACTGTACACCAGTTCCACCTGTAGCACCTTCGCGGTAATAGTAATATCCAGAGGACAATACACTACCACGATACCCAAAACTATTACTACTTACTGTAGGATTTCTATTCCCATAAGTAGAGTTTATAGGTTTGTTCTGGTGAAATATTTTTGTTATGTCAAGATATTGTTCAGTGCCAGATCCATATGTGCCATATGCATTAATGAACCACTTTTGAGAATTGAATGCCCAACCATGAGTTCTACCATATGTAAGACTTGCACATGGAGTTCCATGATATCCACCATTAGTATGAATAGCAGTATCACTTCCATTGCAACGATCTCTAGTATAATTACTAGTTACGCTAACTGTTCCAGCATCTTGAAATTGTACGGACCTATTACCAGAAGTACTCCACCAAGCACGAGCCTCTGATTCTGTAGGAACTGTTGTCCCATCCCAACGAGTGGTGAGTCTATTTCCAGGATCAGCATCAAACCATTCTGGATCAATGTAATAAGGAGCATCTAGAACTAAATCTAGAACATCACATGTTCCAGAAGAATTTAGAGCATTACCACCAACATAGTTTGTTGGATTAGATGCATTTGGTGCATTCCTTCTAAACTCAGAATGACCAAACCAACAACTTTCATCAGCAACAATTACATCTACATCAGATCCATCACCATAATAGTCTAATCTACTCGTAAATATTGTATTATCATTACCATTATCTACCCATGGATCATCCTTCTGCATACAACGGTAAAGTTGAAAAGATGCTCGATTGAGGTCTGAAGAACTTCCAGTTAAAAGACCACCCCAATCACGATACTGATTTGCATTAGATCCATATCTAAAGGTTTTGCTAACATTATCAACTAGGTCGTTAGGATCTGGAGCAAAAGTACCCAGATACTGTGAGCAATCTACGTGAACATATCTGACTCTAGGATCTTCCTTTAAAGTCTCTGCTTCCGCATCAGTTAGATAATATACACCTCTAGTAGGACTATGAGACTTCTCATCATAACATTCTATACCATCATCAAGAAGACTAGAGTGAATAGAATTCCAATCTTCTTGAGTATGACCCGCTAAAGCATATAACTTTTTTCCATCACCTGCAGGTAATTGTGGTTCTGTTAGTTTCCACTCAGAGTATAAGAATTGAGAATTATGAATTAATTGATTAGATCCAGTATGAATCACCTATCAGACTCCTTCTACTAAATTCTTCGTAAAGCGATATGTAGTTACGCCAGATATACCAGACTCTGGTGTTGCCTTGATTAAGATATTTCCTCCACTGTATGTAGCAGCGATAGACACCACTTGTTCTGGATGATACATGATCGCAAACTCTTGAGAGTATGCAGTTGTATCAATACCTGCTCCACCATCATGCAGAACCAAGACCTTTTGAGTTTGCCTATAAGTTCCAATTCCCAATGTAATTAGATATTCACCACTTGAATAAGTAGATGCAGAGAAGGAGTCTATTTGAACCTCAACACCAGGAGTAGCAGCAAATGTTCCCACACCTGTTGCTAATCCACCACCAGAAGATGTTACTGTAACAACACCAGCAGAAGAAGGAGATACGGAAAGATTATCAGCAAAGTTGATAATTGTAGCAGCAGCACCAACGCTGGAACCACTATCTTGAATAGCAACACCAGATCCTACTGCAGTCACTCCAGTTAATCCAGATCCATCACCAACAAATTGAGTTGCAGTTACGACACCAATAGCATTGATACCACCAGTTACTAAAGTCTCAGTAGTACTGATTCCACTTGCAGTAGCGTTGATTGTATAAACACCACCTAGAGTACCAATAGTAACTCCAGTTCCAGCAACAATCGAAGTAGGAATACCAGTCAGTCTTTGACCAGATCCAGAGAAGTGCAGAGCGGTAATGATTCCTGTTGCACCACCAATACGGACATTATTAGATACCCACAGTTCATTGATTCCTGGGTTGAACTGCAGAGCACCAGTATCAACCATGCTGCGAACGTACTGGTTACCACCAACTGCAGCTTGTAGTGTAGGAATATTATAGAATTGGTTGTCATCAACAGACTCATTGATGTAGAACGGTCCATTGAATCCAGTGGTTGCTGTGATAACATTAGCAGTAATAATACCAGCAGCAGTAATATTCTCATTTACCTTCAGAGATCCACCAACATGTAATCTCTCTTCAGCAACTGTGCTACCGAAGGATACGTATCCATGATTATAATCACCAGGAGAACCACCCTGCATATACATGAGGTACTGAGTAGCGTTAACACCGCCACCTGCTTCAGACTGCCAGATGAAGTGTGGAGTATTTGAGAATGCTCTAGTTCTAAACAGCAGCGCAGGACCAGCAGAACTGTCATACTGCATGTATGCATAGTTCTCTGCATTATCAGAATCTTGAACTCTAAGTGTAGGTGTAGGTCCTTCAACACTAAGGTCATCCCTTACAGTAACTCTGTCCCCGAAGGAAGAAGTTTGACCAGCACCAACAAATAGTCCACCAGTTGTATTGATCTCACCAACAGTGATGTTTGGAGTTCCCGTAAGGTTGGAAGCAATACCAGCAACAGCAGCATATCCAGAAGTTACCGACTCAGTTGCATAGTTTGCAGTGCTTGCAACACCAGCAACAGAGGCGTAGTTTGCAACACCAGTAAACGTTCCTTTAAACTCTGCTGCGGTGACAACACCAGTAATATTTGTGTCTCCGTTGATCTGAAGGTTGCCGTAAACAGTAGCACCTATACCTGCAGTAGAGAACTTAAGTACATTATTATAGTATAGATTTGCTTCCGCATTTGCTTTGAAGGAAGCTCCAAGCTCAGTTGCAGTTGCTCTAATGTATACGCCGTCTGTACCAGTATTGGTAAGATAGAGAGCACCATCAAAGTCATTATTTTTAATGTGGAATCCAGTTGCACTGCTGTCAGTGCCCCAGAAGATATCACCATAATCACTACTACCGAGAGATCCAAATCTTGCAGTAGCGGAAGAGTCATAAGTAAACGTATATCCATTACTCATGGATACATTCTGAGTAATTGTATTACTCAAATATCCAGCAAAGCTTGGTGGGGTATAAGTAAATACACCAGAGGTATTGTCATAAGATAGAGAAGCAATACCAGCAACTGCAGTGGTTACAGACAGATCAGACAGTCCAATACCTGTACCACCAGCACCAGTAAGGTCTGCTGCTGCTTGCCACTCACTACCAGACCACTTCAGAACCTGACCAGCAGAAGGAGTTGGTGCGTTTACATCAAGAAGACTGTTAAGGTTGGTAGCACCAACACCAGTCAGTTGAGAACCATCACCACGGAAAGATTGTGCAGTTACAATTCCAGTGAAGGTTGCACTAGAAAGTCCGACAATATCATTAGCAATTACTCTTCCAGAGAATGTACTGATACCGTTAACATTGAAATTATTGACAATATCAACCTGGTTGACATCAGAATCCAGATAAAGGGGACCACCAACTGCATAAATGTTATTAGTGCCAAAGGTTCCAAGTCTAAGATTACGGAATTCAGCACTAGTACCAGTTATAATACCTGCTCCAATATTGCCACTAGTAGTAAAGTTAGCAGTGCCGATAGAGACATTACCTTCAGTAGCATCATAATTAACGAGTCTTAACCAATTACCACTGTGTGCAAAGTATGCTCCACCAGTGGAGTGAACATGGGCGAATGCACCATGATAATCTGCAGCACTAGGGAGAGCACTTGGATCAGCATACAGGAAGGGAATGATGTTGCTTGTAGCAGCGCCGACCATACGATCTGCTGTCAGAATACCTACAACACCAGCACCAGTTGCAGTAGTAGAGAATCTAAGGGTTGGGAAATCACCAGAGACACAATGATAAAGGTCTACTCCACCCCATCCACTATTGAATACAGCAGATCTTCTACCTCCACCATCTTGGATTGTAAGTTCTCCACCATAGAACTCTCCAGTAGGTCTAGCACCATGGCGAATGACTGCAACAGATCCAGCAGTATTACTAGATGCAAGATCTAACCAGCTAGTGGTTAGAAAGACTGGATTACCAGTCTCCGTTTGATAGATACGAATATCTTCATTGTCGCCAATATAAATTCTCTCTTTTGCGTAAAGTCTGGAACCAGACAGCATTGTAGAACCAACGCTGAGGTATCCATTAGTTACAGTAACTGATCCAGTAAAGGCAGCACCAGCAAGGGATGCCTTGGTTCCAATCAGATTGGTAGTTGTAGTTGCAAAGTTAGGGTCATCTCCGAGTGCCTGAGCCAACTCATTGAGTGTATCCAAAGTCGTTGGAGCCGAGTCCACCAGATCAGCAATCTGCTGAGTGACAAACGCAGGAGTTGCAATACCACTTAGGTTAGAACCATCACCATAGAATGCACCAGCAGTGATTATTCCACTTGTAACTACACTTGTACTGCTACCAATACCGAAGACAACGTTACCAAAATCAGTAATCTGCCCAGTGGTAATTCCAGTCAGAGATGCACCACTTCCAGAGAAGGAAGTTGCATAGTGGGTTCCATATGTAGTTGCACCTGCACTGATAATCTCAAACTTATTGAGATTATTGTAATACAAAGAAGCACCTTGATCCTGATCAAACTTAGCAGCAAACTCTGCATTGTTGTACTTAAGTTCAATATTTGGACCATTGGTATTGAGAATTAATTTACCAGTACCCAGTTCAGAGATGTAAGAGTCAGCACCATCATGGAAGATTTGAAGATCGCTTCCTGTGCCGAAGACTGCCTTTCTATTATCAGCGAAGAGAGCGTTCGTATTAAATGTAGTAATACCAGTGAATATAATATCACCACCAGTAAATACAAGATTGGTAAGTCCAGAACCATCACCAACAAAAGATGTAGCAGTCAGAACACCAACACTCATACCACGAGTTGTGGTATTACCAAGTGCAAGAATACCGTCAAGATTCTGTGCTTCAGCAGTCAGATAAGTATTGCTGTCAACAGATCCATCCGCTTTAAGGAACTGTGTGGCAAGACCATCTGGTCTCTTAATCTGACCTGCAGTCAGTATACCAGTTACAGTAATAGATTCTGTACTAATACTAGTCGTACCAACACCAGCAGATACCCCAGTCAGTTGAGATCCATCACCATAGAAGGTAGTACCTGTAATAGAACCTGCAACAGATACATTAGAGGAGTCCAGAGACAGAGCAGTAAGGACACCAACAACCTTTACATCACCAGAGAAGTTACCAGTATCTCCTGTGAGATTATCAAGTTGAGTAACTTTAGTCTCAGACAGTGTTACTGATCCAATTCCAATACTGTCATTGTCACCATCAATAACGATAGTTCCAGAACCGACAGTCAGCAGTCCAACTACTCTTACGTTACCATCAACTACCAAAGCAGTGGTTGCACCACCAACGGTAACTTTACCCGCAAAGGTAGATACACCAACACTCATTCCGATGTTAGAAGTATTACCAAGACCCATTACATTGTTCAGGGTCTGAAGTTCTGTTGTAATACCAATAGGACCAACATCAGAGAACTCAAATTTTCTAGATGTATGGTTGTACTTCAGATACTTACCATCATAGGCAGATGGATTAGTTGCAATACCAACAACATCATCAAGATACTTCAGTTCTACTTCACCACCGCCACCAAGGGTAGCAAGTTGGGTAGAGATCCTATCCAGGTATAAAGAGTAGTGTTGCTTTAACTGATCAAAAGTTACAAAGTCAGTATTAGCAAGTGGATCTCCGCCCTGAGGAGAACCGCTAGGTTCGTTAAGGAATCCCTCAGAGATTCTTTCACTTAGCTTACCATATACTGTGAGGATCTCGTCCAACTTCTGCTCGATGGCAGGAATGTTGGGGAACATGTTCTCATTGATATTCTCAACAAGATCATCACGCAATTTATAAAACTCAACATCAATGTTTGCGAGATGTTGATCTACCCTTTGAAGTTGCTTAAGTTCTCTCTTCTTCTCTACTGCTTCTCTAAGACTCTCAACTTCTTCTGCAATTCTAATCTTCTCTTCGCCAATCGCTTGTTTAAGCTTTTGTTGACGCTCTTCATAGAGAAGATTGACCATTTCATACTGGTCTTTTTCAGGGAAAAATTCCCTACGCCAATCAAACTTCCTCAACTGCTCCTCCATAGGAGCAGCAGGAGTCTTGGCAGTCTCATTGAGAGCACCTGTCTTTTCTAACTCCTTATCCAGTTTCTTTAGATTCTCTTCAATCTGTCTGGATTTCTTCCCAAGTTTAAGAGACTTCCTGAAGGTGCCCATTAATATCCCAAAATATTACGTCTATGGTAATATTTATTATACAGTAATTTCGTAACTATGTCATCTAAATAAATGCGTATACTATGTTTGTACCATGCAAAAAATTATCAATGTCATCGCACTCGCGTCTGGTCTTGTATCTCTCTCCGTTGTTGCTAGTGCTGGTTATCTCTATGTTAATAAAGATACTTTAATAGAGAACGCCAAAGAAAATATAACTAAAGCAGCGACCGAAGCAATCTCAGGAGCACTTCCTGGGTTGATTGATGCAGCTATGCCAGAATTACCAGAAGTAACTGGTCCTGCTATGCCAACTACAACTGGTCCTTCTCTACCAATGCCATGAAACTCTGGAAGTCCGACGTAACACCTACCGAAGAAATGCCAATGGAACCACCAACAAAGAGAAGATCACCAACAAAGACTATTGCATTGGCATTAGGTGCTCTGGTTGGTATATCTCACATTGGGCTTCTAGGTTATGTTTTGAGACCACAGGAAACTGTGCATCAACCTCCTACTATCAATATCCCTCACGGTCCTTACTCATCTTATAGGATCAAAGCAGG
>Ga0213859_10001317_pt1 | contig 11069 bp, 15 predicted proteins | sample PICome_2_FD_160133 | JGI IMG/M metagenome (GOLD analysis project Ga0213859, IMG submission 160133) | Coastal seawater microbial communities near Pivers Island, North Carolina, United States - PICO304 | ecosystem: Environmental > Aquatic > Marine > Coastal | place: USA: North Carolina... | reverse complement strand
TGGATGAAGTCTATGTCTATGATGTTTGTGAAGAATTAGAAGAACTTGGATTTACCTCAGCTTCTGAAATGTTATCATCTCTTGCCGAAGGCGAAATGAAACTTTATTCAAGTACGACGGATAAATATGGAGAATATTGGATTGATATGGGTGTAGAAGATGAATCTTACACTAAAACAGGAGGATTTAAAGTCAATTACAGCACTCATTGAAACATTGATAGATACTTAACATATAGAACCCATAAATTAATTAATCATGGATATTTACACAAAAATGGTAGAGCTTCTCAACGAGGTTGAGGGCGACGTACAAAAGTACTACGACAAAGGAAACAAAGCGGCTGGAACTCGTGTCCGTAAGGCTATGCAAGAGCTTAAGGGCTTGGCACAAGACCAGCGTGTTGAAATTTCTGAAAGAAACAAGGCTAACGCATAATCAGTTTTCTTATGACGACTGATGTTATGATTGTAATAGGAATAGTGGTGGCTACAGTAGTAGGCATCGCTATTTCTTTCTTTAGAACAAAATCTACTCCAGAAATTGATACTTCTGGTTCTTGGGCTGATCCAACAACTAAAGAGATGATGGAGCAATTAAAGAATGACCTTGAAGAGATTAAACAAAAACTTCAAGATCAGGTAGAAGAATAAACGGTTAGGGGGATTAGCTCAGCTGGCTAGAGCACTTGATTTGCATTCAAGAGGTCATCGGTTCGACTCCGATATCCTCCACAAAATTTTAATATTATGGAAAACACGATTAACTATAAAGAAGGTCGCGTTCTACTTGATTTTCATGCTGCATGGTGCGGTCCTTGCAGAGCGATGGAACCAATGGTAGAACAATTTGCAGAGGAAGCAGCAGATTATGTTAAGCTAATTAAAGTAGATGTAGACACACAAGAAAGTGCAGAGATTGCATCAGAATTTGGAATCAGGTCGATTCCATGTTTCATATATCTAGAAGATGGTGAACAAATTGCTAAAGGTATTGGAACTAAGACTTTAGAACAGCTTAAGGAAATGTGCGGGCTATGAGCAGATTATTAAGACCATTTACTTACTGGATTGATCTCTATAGAGAGATTAGAATCTGGTGGATATTTAGGCGCACGGCTATCAATAACACAAAGATGCTTAACGAAGATCACACGCTTCGGGTTGACTGGATAGGTAGAATATATGGTGTTGTTAATCTACCAGAAGAAGTACAAACAGCAGCTAGTGAAGTTCAACAAGCTTATGTACTACAACAAATTACCAAATATGGTGATGTTATGTTAAAGATTGGCTTAGCCGACGTAGTTTATCCAGAAATAGAAAAGGTTCCAAATTCAAGTTCTTATCTAGTTGTTCTTTGGCCAGTTTTCGAAGACTTTAATATTTGGAAGATCTTAGGTAATATAATTAGAACTTCAATTATAGGCTTTGGTTTGTACCTCCTGGTTAGATTAGTGCTAAATAACTGGGAATATATACATAAATTAATAGAGACAGTATTATGAAAAGACTACTTTTATTTTTAGCGTTTTTAATTCCATTAGTTACTTTTGGGCAAGATGATAGAGAACACACAAATTGGTGTGGATTTCAGGCAATTCAAAAAAATGAACTACAACCAGATGTAGACGGGCCTTACACGCCATATGATCAAATTACGCCTAAGGTTATTCCAGTAGTAATGAGAGGTATTAACTACTATGACGGTCAATTTGATGATTATGTCGAATGTGTAGAAATAGCAGATAGTTTAATTTACTATTTAAACTTATATTTTTCAGGAGGTTTTGAAGGTAATCAAATAAATGGCTATGAGCCAGCTCAACCTCTTGCTCCCAATGCTCGATATTGGTTTGTTAAAGCCAATAAAGCGCCTAATTGTGTAGATGATCCTAGTATTTTTTGGCAAAGTACAGACGATCGCTTGGGTCAATTATTTCCATTAGGTAGTCCAATCGGTGGTACAGATCAACAATATTTATATGAACCTTTTGAAAATTTAAATATAATTTGGGCTAATTTTGGAGGTGCGCTTGGCTACTCTTATGTTAATAATCAAGCTGGAAACAACCCTGATCAAGGGTATGGAATTTATATGTTAGATAAATTATTTGATCCTAATCATAACTTAGATAATGGTTGGCAAGGTAATTTAACTCCTTTACAACTTACGGCTGGCGTCTTAGCTCATGAAGCTGGCCATTGGTTAGGTTTATATCATACATTTAGCAGAATCCAAACCGGGCCGGGTGCAACTTATTCCTGTGGAAATTATGATACAGAGACTGATTGTAATACACAGGGAGATAAAGTATGTGATACTCCAGTTGATATTTATAATTTTGCTTGTCCTCTTGATCCACAATGTAGCGGAGGTATATCAAATATTATCTATGATCAAACTAATTTTATGTCTTATCGTTTTCCAAGATGTCTTGAAGGTAGATTTACTCAAAATCAAATTGAAAGATCTCACGATCATGCAGCAGATATACCAATGTTAGCTTCTATCGTTGAGAACGGGTCAACTTGTTATTTTAACCCAGCTCAAGGACCTGGTTGTACAGATCCTACAGCATGTAATTACAACCCATGGGCCGAAACAGATGATGGTACGTGTCTTGAATTTGACATTGTTAATGTGTGTGGCGGAGGCTGTACTGAAGATATAGATGGTGATTTTATTTGTGATACTGAAGATAATTGCACAGACATTACAAAATGTAACTACAATTTACCATCTAACTTACCATGCGCTGAAATTGATGATTGCGGAATTTGTGGAGGACCAGGGGCTACGTATGAATGTGGATGTTATGACCCTGTTTTTCCTTTTTGTAATTGTTTTGGTCAAGTAGATTTCGATAACGACGGCCAATGTGATAATTTTCAAGATTATCCAAATCCGGGCGGAAATCAACTAAATCCAACGGAATGCGCAATTCCAAACGATATTGCTTTAACTTTAGATGTTTCGGGTAGTATTTCTCAAACAGACGATGCATCTGTAAATGCGGTTTCAGTATCTAAGGCTATTATAAATTATCTATATCAAGCCATTTTAGAAAACAAAGTAAGAGTATCTATATCTTTATGGGGATCAACGTCTGATTCTGAAAGCAGAGGCTCTAAAATAGTAGTCCCTTTGCAAGGAGGTCAAGAAGGTTGGAATGTACTTAATGCTGCTCTTGATTATCTTCAAGAGTCTAACTCCTTATCTCCCTCTGGTCCTTTATTGGGTGAAGACAGCGATCAAACTATTAACACAGGTACCGAGCCCGTTGCAATGTTTGGTGCGTCATATATTTCTTTAACCGATGAAGACTATTACGAAGCCGGAAGAATTAAAAATATTATATCTATAACCGATTGCGAATGGGATTACACTTCACCTTGTACTCAACCTAGCTTCTCTCCTGACAACGTACCTAGTTCTTTAGAAATTTCACAGCAAATTAAAAATAGTACTTTTGTAGATTTTCTTGAATATAATTTTAATAATAAGTATTGGACTTGGCCAATTCCAGGTGATCAAACTTTTTCTGCAACAGATAGTGTCAAATGTAGAATTATAGGCGTGGGTTTAGGTCCTTCAAATATGTTTGGATTAGGTAATTCACAAGAAGATATAGAGTGCTGGTTAAATAATGATTATCAAAACTTAGTAGATTTAGCAAGCAATTCTTCATCTTTTGCTGCATTTAATTTATCAGATATATCTGCTATAACAGATAGTTTAACTATTGTATGTGAAGTTCCTGACCCAGATTGTCCTATTATGCATAATGACGCGACCGTAAACGTCGACGAACAAAATCAAATAGAAGTAAGACTTTATGGTAATCTAGAAAGTAAAGGTTATGAGTATTTTATTGCCCTTCTACAAGATGACGGAACTTGGTATGAGATAGACGAAAATGATGTTGAAATAATATTTAATCCCGGCAATATAGCAACTTTACAAGATCCTTATCATCAATACACATTTACACTACCAGCTCAAGTCAATTGGCCAACAAATATAAAAATTATTTATAGAGAATTTGGATTTGAATGCGAAGAAGAACTAGATGTCTCATGTGAATCATTGTCGGGGTATCCAACTAATGATCCTAAAATAGATATTCATAAAAATGGATTTGGATTTTTTGATCCAACGCAAGATAAAATTAGGATTGTTGGAAATCCAAATTGGATTGAAATATTTGTTTCTCCGGTTAACGATTGTGGAGTTTTAGGTTTAGTTGGATCTGAAGCATTATCCAGTAATGGAAATTGTCAAGTCAATCAAACACATTCAGTACAATATGTAACTAAAGTTTTACCTCAAGATATTGTTGTGACTAATTTGGCAACACCTCCTCTTTTAGTAGGTAATATTCATGATGCATTTAACGTTAATTCTGTTTTAGAGGTAGACTTAACTAGTTATTTACAGACATATGATATGGAAAATCAAGATATGGCAGTTATTGTATTTCCTGTATCTAATTTAGATTTCCCAAATATTGATGAAAATAACTATGATTCTCAATATGAAAATGAATTCGATGCTTTAGTATCTATATATGGAGAATCAGGCATAGAATCAGAAAACCTTAATTATTATCAATCTACCTCAACTAAAACTCAATGTGTTCAAGCATATGTTTTAAATAATTGCGAAGAAATTTTTGAACAAACACATCTTCTTTTATTTGAAAGCTACACTCAACATCCTGTAGCAAACACATTTTACGGTGGCCAGTATGAACTTGCCGGTTGGCCAGATTCTGAAGAATATTTCCTACTTTATCAAGGTACACAAGAAGCGCAAACATCAGGAGAAGGATGGTATGGAATGTTAGATCCCTATATGACTTCATATGGTCAAGGTGCTGGAGGAGTTTCTATTCATATAAATGGTCAAACATTTTATCCTCAAAGAATAGTTGTTCCTAGTCTTTCACCTGAAGATGCAGGACCTCTTACTTTTCAATATTTATCAGATATTAATTACCAAGGTAATGCAAGTGATGTTTTCCCCGCAAATGGAAATACTAATTCTAAAGACTATATTTGGGCACAGATTCCAGCAGAAATAGAACAAAATATTAACAATTCCGATCCGGTTCACGTGAGATATGTTCCAGGACTAAGACAATATTTAGAAGATAATAATTTTTCTATAGAAAATGTAGAAATTAGATTTCCACATGGCTGTTCGAACAATCCTCCTCCTCCTATTGTTCCGGGCCCTTGCGCAGACGCCTCTTCTATTGTATATCATTCACAAAGTTATGGTTTAATAGAAATAGGAAATAGATGTTGGTTTGATAGAGAACTTAGGACTAGTCGATTTTCTAACGGAGATAATTTCGGAGCAGTTGAAGATCCTTCTACATGGGCTTCTTTTAATGAATCTGAAAATCCAGCTTGGACATATCCAACATATCAAGAGGATGTTTTTGCCAATCAAGGATGGTCGGGTCAAGGTTATGTTATTAATGATCAATTTTTAGGAGGAAGATTATATAATTGGTGGACAGTTCAAGACGAAAGAAATATATGCCCAGCAGGATTCCACGTTTCAAATAATTCAGATTGGAATGATTTAGAAAAAACTATATTCGGGGCTCGTTCCAATAAACTAAGTGGTCAATCTAATGCTATTAATTTTTTAGATAATGAAATAATTGAAAACTTACAAACTTATGGATTTTTAGATGAGTTTAGTTTAATCTATCCAGGTGATCCTTCTTCTGTTCCAAGCGGAAGGGGAATAGAGGGTTATATGGCTGATGAATTTCAACCATTAGTTGTTAATCAAAACCATGGCTTAGCAGGAGGTATTAGAGTTGGAGTTGATGGAACGTTTAGAGAAAGCAGAACGGCTCGTTATTGGTGGGTAGCTGAAGAGTATCCAAATAAGCCGCTAGAATTTAATAGACAAAAGGCAGCATGGGCTAGAGGTATTAAAATAGTACCAGATGCTAATGACCCTTCAACGTGGGATAATTCTGACGATGGATTATCTAGATATAGAGACCTATGGTCTACATCTCAAAATAAAGGTAATGGTCTCTATATTAGATGTGTTAAGGACTTAGAATAATATACATATGTCTCAAGAAATAACAAGAGTACAAGAAAACGGCTTAAGATTTTATAGAGTAACTGAAGGCGATAAGGAGATTGCCAAATTGCCTTCAGTTACCACTATCTTAGGTAACACTAAAGACAAATCAGGTCTTGAAAAATGGAGAAAGAAAGTCGGTGAAGAAGAAGCTGATCGTATTTCTACTTTATCTATGAATCGAGGCACTGTGATGCACCGACTAATTGAGCTTTACAAACCCCTTCAAGGTACAAAGACAGAAAAATTAGATGCTCTTAAAAAATTGGCCGAAAATGATGACGAGGTCAATCAATTTAACGAAGAAAGCGATCTATTCTTAAAAGAGGGCTGGAAGTTCTTTATGAAGTTTTATTTTAACAGTTCTAATTTCTTTGATCGTGTTAAAAATGTAGTAATGGCCGAGGAGTTCTTATGGACTGCAAAACAAGGCGGTTGGGCTGGCACAGTAGATAACATATCTGAAATGGTCGACGGCAAAGTAGTCATTATTGACTACAAGAACAGTCGTAAACCTAAAAGAGATGAATGGATCCAAGATTATTATATGCAAGCTGCTGCATATTGGATTGCATATTGGGATAGAGAAGGAGTAAAAGCCTCGGGCGCAGAGATTTGGATTGCTAACGAGATTGATAGTATTCCACAGTGTTTTTCATTAACTGAGAGCGATCTTACCTTCTATTTTCAAGAGTTTATTAAACGTAGAGAAACGTTTAAAGAAAAGTTTAATATATAAGAAGTAACTAAATAAACAGAAATCATGAATAAGTTTAATCAATTTCTAGCCTCGCATGGCACCAAAGTTATGCTAGTCTTTCTAGTCTTAATTTACTTTAAGTCTTGCGGTATTAATTCGGACTTAGATAAAGTTAAGAAAGATTACCGAGCATTAAAAGCTGAAGTCGATACTTTAACTTCAACTATAGATGAGCAAACTGTAAATGAAGAGGAGATGATTCATCTCATTAAAACAGTTCCTGCTTGGAAAACATTACGCATTGAAGAAATCTCTGATAAGGAGAGAATCTCTATTAATGCTTTAGAAGAAAAAGAAGACTAATCATGGAGGATACTAATAAAACTACACAATCTCAAGGCTTTGGCGACGATGTCGCTAAGTTGGCATCCGCAATGAGACTCGATGTTGCAGCTAATAAAATAGCTAATGCAATGGGTAAAAAAGATTGCGGCTGTAAGAAGCGTCAGGAAAAACTAAACCAGATGTTCCCTTACAATAAAAACGAGAACCCTGAAAATGGATAAGAACAAATTAGTAAGTAGGTTCGTTATATTGACGTTCGTACTTCTTTACGCTCTTGTTTCTATAATTTCAACCATTCACGTTATTGACTTCTTCGAGTTGTCAAACCCATATTGGTTAGCTGTAACGCTAGCTATTGGTTTTGAGCTTGGAGCTGCTGCGTCATTGGCTTCTTTGGTCATTTTAGACAAAACCAATAAGACTCTTGTTTGGGCTTTGTTTATCGCGATCACGGTCATGCAAATGCAAGGTAATATGTTCTATGCCTTTACTAACTTAGGCACGGAATATGTAACTTGGTCAGAGCTGTTTGGTTTAATAGAAGAAGAGCCATTATATCAAAAAAGAGTTTTAGCTGCTGTTTCTGGTGCTATTCTACCTCTTGTAGCTTTAGGCTTTATCAAGTCATTGGTTGATTATATTAAACCAGATGAAGATCAAGTTACTGAAGAGATTCAAGACGACTCAGAAGAGGTTGCTTCTGATAGTCAGCTTGATTTTGATGAAGAAGAGTGGGACGAAATGCACGCACACGACATGGTTTTAAATGATATGGTCAATCAAGTTGACCCATTTGAAGAAGATGAAGAAGATGCTCTTGAGGCTGCTCTTGCAAAAAAAGCTGAGGAAGAAAAGGAGGAGTTTTTAAACCGTGACGAAAATGATACAGAGACTACAGTTTGATATAACTAAGCCTTACATTACTGAGCCTTTAGAGGTTGAGACTTTCGCTAAAGCCTGTTCAGATTCACATCCTAGTGTTTTGAACAGGCTTTACTATATTTCTAATGGTAAAAAAGAGTTAGTGCCTGCGTTTGAACTTTCAAATCATCCTACATATATTGCTAAAGCCTTAATTAGTATGCAATGTGCATACGCTGGAGAAGCTAGATCACAAGCAAGCGTAGTTAAAGATATGAAAAGATATCTTAAACTAACTCCAAAGTATACAATTAGATGTAGGATACATACAATAAATAGTGCTAAAGAGATATTTACGTTTAAACATGAAACTTCAAGTCAAGCTCAAGTTTATGAAGTAATAGTTCAATTAGAGGAGCACATAACAAAAGAATATTTAACATGAATAAGATATACATCTTAAAGATAGGGGACAAAGGACCCTTAGTTGAATTTTTACAACAGTATTTAGAAGTTAGGGTTGATGGTGATTTCGGTCCTAAAACTAAAACAGCTGTAGTTAATTTTCAAAGAGAAAATAATTTAACACCTGACGGTATAGTCGGTCCAATAACTTGGGATTGTCTAGGAGCTTCACCAGAAGAGTTTTATGCCGATACAGATATTATGACATCCGCATCTTGGATTATATCATATCCTTTACCAGATGGAGAATTCGTTGATAAACCAACTTCTAAAAAGTATATCTTTTTACACCACACAGCTGGTAGAGAAAATCCGTATAAGTGTATTGACCATTGGTCTAGAGATCAAAGAGGTAGAGTAGGCACGCATTATGTAATTGGAGGTGTTAAGAGTACACAAGATATAAATAAGGCAGATAAAGAAAACTCACCATATGACGGTGTCATTTTACAAGCTATTGACGATAAATTTTATGGCTTTCATTTAGGCCCAACCAAATCAAGTTATATGCATAGTCATTCTTTGAGCATAGAAATATGTTCAGCGGGTTATCTTAAAAAGAAGGGTGATAAATTTTATACTTGGTTTAATGAAGAGGTTCATCCATCACAAGTTGCAGAATTGGATCAAGAGTTTAAGGGATATAAGTATTATCAAAAATATTCAGATAAGCAAGTTAGATCGCTTAAGGCTCTATTAATGTTATTAGCCGATAAACACGGTATAGATCTTCAAACAGGATTAATTAAAAAACTTAAAGCTACATTTGATATTAAAGACGAAGGATCTAGATCTAGAAAGCAGTTTAAAGCTTTTGATTACGATGAACAAGCATGTCAAGGTAAAATTACGGGTCTCTTATCTCATGGAAATGTTAGAAAAGATAAGTCAGATTTATTTCCACAAACTGAAATTATTGCAATGCTAAAGTCATTAGCTATTAAAGAAGTTCAAGATGTAAAACCTCAACCTCAAAAAGAAGAGGTTAAAGAGATAGATAGAGGGCCGCATGGCGTTAGATATCATAGAAACCAACATAATGTTAGATCTAGACATTAACACTTATTAACATAAACCAAATCTAATTTATAGGTATAAAGACTAAATTATACCTATGAAAGTAGAACTACCCAACACTGAAATCCTTGATCTCTATTCACAATTAGAGGTTAAGATGAATAAAACAGATGGCGGTCAGATGCTTGAAACTCGATATGAGAACATGCGTCAGACCGTCAATCATATCTGGCAAATGGTCCAGTTTGAAGAAGACACCATAGATCACTGGAGACTCATGCTTGAAAAGTTGTATGAAGAACTTTATAACGTTAACCTAACTCTTTATAATACGCAGAGTATTATGAGGACGCATGAGGAGCATGAAAATTTTGATGCATCTTATGTTGAGCTTTGTCGGACCATTTACAACCTTAATGAAGAGAAAGATGTGATTAAACAACGTATTGCATCTATTGTAGACTTGATCGCTTAATGTTTCATTAGTGATACAAATAAGGCATGTATTGTCTCTTTAATTAAACATTATGAACAAAGTAGAATACAAAAACAGATATGACGATATTTTCACGTTTGAAGTAAACGAACGCAAGAACATTGATTGGAAAGGTAATTTTGAATGGTGTCGCATTGGATATGAAGATAACCGAGATGACCTAATTATGGTAGATCCAAGCGGTGGTCCTTATATTGATCTTGGTACGAATATGAGTCTGTTTGGTTTAGAAGGAAAGGTTGCAGGTTTCATCCCACGAGAATACGGCTACGAGCTTGTAATTGAACCTTGTGAAGTATGTGAAGGTAAAACCTACCACAAATTGACTTGCCAAAATAATCCAAATAAACAACCTAAAGTTCAAGTAAAATGACTGAAAAAGAAATACTTAACAAGATCTTTGAGTTTGAAACCTATTGCACAGCAAGATTTGATTCTGAAGCGCGAGTTGCTATGGCGGTCTACGATTACGTTAAGCAAATGAAACGTGAATTTAACTCTAAGGAGAAATGAACGAGCTAGAAATCTTCATTAATCGACTCAAAAAAATAGGTATTGAACTTGAACTAATGGGTAATGTACCTTGGATTTATTTAAACAAAGTAAACGGTAATAGAGTACAGCCTGAGGATTACAATGCTAATCATGGTTTTACTATCGCATGGAATAAGGACAAGATTGAACTAGCTTCCGATACCAAACAGATACTCCAAGTAATTAGAAAATATAAATGAAAGTAACAATTGAATTTAACCTTCCTGAACAACAAGAGGAGTATGAGGACTTCATGAATGGAGCCAAGTGGAAACATGTTGTTAGAGAAATAGACGAGCATATGCGACGTGCTATAAAGTATAATGATGGAAATATGACTCTAACAAAGTTCGATACTACACAAGAAGTTCAAGACATACATACCTTACAAGAGGTTAGAGATATGCTCATTGAATATTTGGATCAAGAAAACCTAACATTACACAAATGATCCTCTCAGTCTCTCAGTAGATCGTCGATAGTCTTCTCTAAATCACTCTAACAACTCACTGTATTAGGAGATTTTATCCAGTC